>Ga0207657_10004089_pt1 | contig 15484 bp, 12 predicted proteins | sample KBSC33metaG_FD_184316 | JGI IMG/M metagenome (GOLD analysis project Ga0207657, IMG submission 184316) | Corn rhizosphere microbial communities from Kellogg Biological Station, Michigan, USA - KBS C3-3 metaG (SPAdes) (version 2) | ecosystem: Host-associated > Plants > Roots > Rhizosphere > Soil ... | reverse complement strand
CCGTGATCAGGCGGCCGTCCCGGATCTGGAGCAGGCCGATCGTGCCGTGCGGCTGGCGCCGGCGGTCGGTGGGCGATCCCGGGTTGAAGATCCTCAGTCCGGACGCTCCTGGCGCCCCGGGCCATCCGGGCGCTCCGGGCGCGGATTCGTCGAGCGGGATGTGGGAGTGCCCGAACACCACGAGGTCCGCGCCGGGGAACCTGCGGCGCAGCCGGGTCAGCCGCCCGGCGGCCGCGCCGCTATCGTGCACCATGCTGACCTTCAGGCCGTCGAGCTCTAGTTCGGCCGTCCTGGGCGCGCCCCATTCGGCCACATCGGGACCGTCGTTGTTACCGAGCACGGCGGTCACCGGGGCGTACTCCGCCAGTTCGGCGAGGACCGAGGCGGTGCAGACGTCACCCGCGTGCAGGATGCGGTCGGCCGTGCGCAGGTGCTCGGCCACCCGGGGCGGGCAGACCCGCCACCGGCGCGGCGCGTGAGTGTCAGCCAGCACGACGACCTGCACGGAACCCATTGTCGCTGGTCGCTCGGGCGGCCTGGGTGACCGCCCCGCACGGTCAGGTCGGAGTGGTCCCGCCTGGCTCGTCCACGTGACGGGTGTCGACGTCGTGGATGGTCGGCATGACCGAGGTGAGCGCGCCGCTGACCTGTTCGGCCGCCTTCCGGCGTTTGTGCTGTGCCTCCCCCTGCGCCGCGGCGGCGGCGAGCCGCCGGGTGGCGTCGAGGCGCCGGCGGTTGCGTTTGGCCGTCTTGATGGCCCGGTCGACCGCGGCCGCCAGCAGGCAGACGAACAGGACAATAAGGACGGCGATCAGCACTCGCACGGGCATCATCCGTTCCAGCGTCCGGGCCAGGGTGATGGCCCCAGTAAAGCCGGTTCTCACAGGATTTTCCAAACCGTACGTATGCGCCTAACTCGGGCGAGTGCGGCTTGGCGACTGCTACGATTCTCGCTCCGGCGCCCCAGCGCGCCGGCCTGCAAGGGGAAGTGGGCCACCCGGTTGAACGGGCCGGGTGGCCCGAACACTACCCCATGACCAGCACTGTTGCCGACCAGCGCGGCGGCAGCCGGTCCAGGTCAGCCGGAGATAAGCCGGATGTGAGGCCGAGCAGCCAGCCCGGCCCGCGGATCTCCGCGCCGGCCGCCACGCACCTCTCGCGGAGCTCTCGATCGGCGGTCACGACCACGCGCCGCCCGGGCAGCCTGCGCACCACGGCGACGATCGCGTCGTCCCCCGAGCCAGCCGCCTGGACCACGCGCACCTCCCCCGGCCGCACGTCCGCGTCCGCCGGCTCGGGCGGTGCGTCCGGCTCGGGCGGTGCGTCCGGCTCGGGCGGTGCGTCCGGCTCGGGCGGGGCGAGGCGGGCGGCGGCGGCTTTGGCCGCGCCCTCGAGCACCATGACGAACCCGGGAACGCCCGCCCGTTCGGTCCCTGTCTCCCCGCGCTCGTCCGGCAGGATGACGCGGCCGCTGCCGGCCAGCCGGGTTATATCGGCGTGCAGCCGCACCGCGGCTCCGGCCCGGTCCCGCCACCAGCCGTCGGGGCGCGAGCCCATCACGTTGGCGACGTCTACGACGATTGTCACCGGTTGCCCGCCGATTCCCATCTCCTCCGCACCGTAAGCTGGCCGCATGGCAGACGCGATACTCGCCCGGCAAATCACCGAACAGGTCACCAGGCTACGGCAGCGCCAGACGGCCCCGCTGATCCTCGAGCTCGACCTGACCGACGGGATCGGGGAGGGCCCGGTCGGTGATCCGCTGTCGGCGATCTTGTCACGGCGCAAGGCGCGCATGCAGGACATCATCGATGGCCTGCGGCGCGCGGGCCGGGACGACCGGGTTCGGGCCCTCGTGGTCAAGGTGGGCGGCGGCCGGATCGGGCTGGCCCGGATGCAGGAGCTGCGCGAGGCGGTCGGCACATTCCGCGAGTCGGGCAAGCTCGCCGTGGCCTGGTCCGAGACCTTCGGCGAGTTCACCCACGGCAACGTGCCGTACTACCTGGCCACCGCGTTCGACCGGATCTACCTGCAGCCGTCCGGGTCGGTCGGGCTCACCGGCGTGGCGGTCGAGCAGCTGTTCCTGCACGACGCCCTAGCCAAGGCCGGCGTCGCCTTCCAGAGCGCCAAACGGTACGAGTACAAGTCGGCCGCCGACAACCTGACCGAACGCGGCTTCACCGGCCCCGCCCGGGAGGCCGCCGAACGGCTGGCCGAATCGATCGCCGAGCAGATCACCGCCGCGATCGCCGAACGCCGCGGCAAGACCGCCGAGCAAGCCCGCGCCCTGCTCGACCGCGGGCCGTTCCTGGCCGAAGACGCCCTGGCTGAGGGCCTGGTCGACGCATTGGGCTACCGGGACGAGGTCTACGCGGACGTGCGCAAGGAGGCCGGGCCGGACGCGATCTTGCAGTACGTCGCCCGCTACCAGCGGTCGCACAACCTGACCCAGCGAGCCAAGAAGCTGCCCAACCCGCGCGAGCGCTTCGTCGCGGTGATCTACGCGTCCGGGCCGATCAGGCAGGGCCGCAGCGGCCGGAGCCCGCTGGGCGGCAGCTCGATGGGCTCGGACACGGTGGCGGCCGCGCTGCGCTCGGCGACGTCGGACGACCGGGTCCGCGCCGTGCTGCTCCGGGTCAACAGCCCCGGCGGGTCGGCCGTCGCGTCGGACACGATCTGGCGCGAGGTGGTCAGGACCCGCGCGGCGGGCAAGCCGGTCGTGGTGTCGATGAGCGACGTGGCCGCTTCGGGCGGGTACTACATCTCGATGGCGGCCGACGTCATCGTGGCGCAGCCAGGCACCCTCACCGGGTCGATCGGCGTGATCGCCGGCAAGCCGGTGTTCGAGGAGGCGTTCGGGCGGATCGGCATCACGACCGATTCGGTGTCCGTGGGCCGCGGGGCGACGATGTTCGCGCCCACGCACCCGTTCAGCGAAGACGACTGGCAGCTGATCAACAACTGGCTCGACGCGATCTACCGCGACTTCACCGGGAAGGTGGCCTCGGGCCGCCGGATGACGGTGGAGCAGGTGCACGAGATCGCCAGGGGGCGGGTCTGGACCGGCGCCGACGCGGCCCGGAACGGCCTAGTCGACGAATTGGGCGGGATGTCGGCCGCGGCCGGGATCGCCCGCCGCCGGGCCGGGCTGCCCGCCGACGCGCCGCTGCGCGCCTACCCCCGGCTGACCCCGTTCGACCAGCTGCGAGCGCCGGAGTCGAGCGAGTCCCGCCCGGCCGCCGCGGCCGCGCTGGACCTTCGGTTCTCCGACGCCTGGGGTCCCGCCTGGCGGATCGCCGCCGAGGCCGGCTGGTCGCCGTACGGGCCGCTGATGCTACCGGGCCGCTGGACAATCAGATGACCGAACGGACCGGCGTTCCCGCCCCGGTCACCGCCCGCGCCCCCCGGAGGGCGTGACTGGTATGGACGCGGGGGCGGACCTGACGGGGGTTCGGGCGGCCTGGGCGGGCGCGGTCACGCTGGTGACAGTGGCGGACGGGCGCGACGACATCGGGGCCACGGTCAGCTCGTTCAGCCCGGTGTCGGCGGAGCCGCCCCTGGTGCTGGTGTCGCTGATGTCCGGTTCCTATCCGGCGGAGCTCTTCAGCCGCCCGGATGAGCCGGTCACGCGGTTCGCGGTGACGCTGCTCGCAGCCGGGCAGCGGGTGCTGGCCGGCCGGTTCGCCGCCTCGGGACGGCCCGCGGCCCGGCTGATGCTCGACGACGTGCCGCACCGGCGCGGCCCCTGCTCCGGGGCGCTGATCCCGGAGGGGGGCCTCGCCGCCCTGGAGTGCGCGGCGGAGCGGCTGGTCACCGCGGGGGACCACATCCTGGTCATCGCGGGTGTCACCGGCGTGGTCTACGTGGCCGGCTCGGGCGAGCCGCTGATCAGGTTCCGCGGCCGTTACGTGTTAGCCCGGGGGACGACCCCCCGGAACCCCCGGTGCGCTTCGCGCCCCGCTGCGGTGCCCGCCGTAGTGTCGCGCGGCCGGAGGGGCCATGCGGCCCCTCGCGGACCGCGTGATCGCGGCTACGCCGCGTTATTCACCGTAGTACCCGCGACCAGGTTGCCCGCCTGCCAGACGGCGGCGATCTGCGGGACGCCGGGCCGGTAGGCCAGGTAGGTGTGCGACGGCGCGTCCAGCAGGATCAGGTCGGCCCGGGCCCCGACGCCGAGATGGCCGATGTCAGTCCGGCGCAGTGCCCTGGCGCCGCCCGCGGTGGCGGCCCATACCGCCTCCTCCGTGGTCATTCCCATCTCGCGCACGGCGAGCGCGATGCAGAACGGCATGCTGGACGTGAACGAGGAGCCCGGGTTGCAGTCGGTGGCCAGGGCCACGACGGCGCCCGCGTCGAGCAGCCGGCGCGCCTGCGGGAACGGCTGCCTGCAGCTGAACTCCACGCCGGGCAGCAGGGTCGCGACCACCGGTGTAGAGGCGAGCGCGTCCACGTCGTCGTCGGTCAGGAACGTGCAGTGGTCCGCCGACGCGGCGCCCGCCTCGGCCGCGACCCGGACGCCTGGACCCGGGCCGAGCTGGTTGGCGTGCACGCGGGCGTGCAGCCCCGCGGCCTGGCCCGCCGCGAGCACCGCGGCGGCCTCGTCCGCGCCGAACGCCCCGTCCTCGCAGAACACGTCGACCCAGCGGGCCGCCGGCGCGCAGGCGTCCAGCATCGGCCCGCATACCAGGTCGACGTAGCCGGCCGGGTCGGCGGCGAACTCGGGCGGCACGACGTGCGCGCCGAGGTACGTGACCTCGGGAGTTATCTCGGCGGCCAGCGCCAGCCCGCGCGCCTCGTCCGGCACGGTCAGCCCGTATCCGGACTTGCACTCGAACGTGGTCGTGCCCTGGCGCAGCATCTCGGCCGCTAGCCGCCGAAGGTTAGCCCGCAGCGCCGAGTCCGGGGCGGCGCGGGTCGCCTCGACCGTGCCCAGGATGCCGCCCGCCCGGTACGGGCGGCCCGCCATCCGGGCGGCGAACTCCGCGCTACGCTCCCCGGCGAAGACCAGATGCGCGTGTGAGTCGGCGAACCCGGGCAGCACGGCCCGCCCGGCCACGTCCACCACCGTGTCGGCGGCGGGCGCGCGCGACGCCGGGCCGGTCCAGGCCACCTTTCCCCCGGCGATGACCAGCGCAGCATCGGTCATCGCGGCAAAGGAGCCCGGTTGGCTAGAGTCGGGCTGGCCACCGCTGGGCTCGCCATCGTTGCTGACCAGTTCACCGATCCCGGTGATCAGCGTGCTTTCCGCATCGGACACAGCACAAGCTTCCCACTAGCGCGCCCCCGGCCAGCAGGGTGGCGCGGGTGTTCAGGGGGGCGTACTGTCTGGCGGCTATCCTCGGGGCGTCGCGCGGGCGCTGGCCGGGTTAGTCCCTGGCGTTCCTGCGCCCCGAAAATCGGACTAAGGTCACGTCGGCACCATCAGCATCACGATCCCGGATGCGCCGAGCCAGCTGGAACGCCATGAAACCCCGGATCCAGTGCGTTCGGGCGCCGTGAATTCCCGGATCCATGGCGTCCGGCAGCAGACCGATCCGGCAGCTGGAGTTCCCAGATCACGTCGCGTAGCAACGACAATTCCATGATCCCGAAGGCTTTTTAGTTCCAGCAGACTAAAGATCCTTCGGGATCATGGCGGGGCCACGCGCGGGCGCCGAGGCGCTGGTGATGGAGCGCTTGGTGTTGCGGGAGAGTTCGTTCCCGCTGCCTGGCCGCGGGCCGCACGGGCCGACAGCGTGACCGGGAGTACCCGTATTTCGCGCCTGCGCGATGCCTCGCGGGGACGTACGGCTAAACGGCCGCGATCATGCGAAAGGAGAGGCGGCAGGGGGAGGCGGAGAGGCGAGGGGAGGCGGAGGGGTTGGAGACGGTGGAGGGGTGAGGGATGACGGAGGCTTGAGGGACGATGGAGGCGTGAGGGATCCGGAGGCGGAGACGGGCGGGAGGCGCAGGGGGGTGCGGGTGAGGTCTTCGTAGAGCTTGATCGGGAGCATCTCGCCGCCGGCGTCGCCGTACTGGGCGCGGGCGCGGCGGTAGACCTGCTCCACCACGGCGCTCACCTCCGCCGGCACCCCGGCGTGGCCGGCCAGGTCGACGGCAAGGCCGAGGTCCTTGCAGGCCAGGGCGAGCGCGAACGAGTCGTCGTAGTCGCCGGCCTCGAGCACGGACAGCACGTCGCGCTCGAGGAAGTTGCTCGCCGCCGGGCTGGCCAGCAGGCACCGGCGCAAGGTGGCCAGGTCCACCCCGGCCTGGGTGCCGATGGTGAGCACCTCGGCCGTGGCCACCAGGTGGGCGAACCAGAGCAGGTTGATCATGAGCTTGACCGTGTAGCCCGCGCCGTGGCCGCCCACGTGCAAGATCCGCTCCGGGTCGCCCATCGCCTCCAGCAGCGGCCGGACCCGGTGGAAGACCGCCTCCTCGCCGCCGACGAAGATCTGCAGCGTGCCCGCCCTGGCGCCGGCGGCCATGCCGCTCACCGGGGCGTCGAGAACGGCGACGTCGCCGGCCACGGCCCGGACCCGGTCCGCGACGGCGGGGACGCTGGTGGACATGTCGATCCAGACCGAGCCCGGCGCCAGCCCGGAGAGCAGGCCATCCGGGCCGAGCAGCACCCGCTCCACGTGCGCGGGCGCCGGCAGCATGGTGATCACCGCCTCGCGGCCGGCCGCGGTGTCCTGCGGGGTGGCGGCCCAGCCGGCCCCGGCGACCTCCAGGCCGGCCGCGGCCTCGCGGCGGATGTCGTGCACGAGCAGGTCGTGCCCGGCGGACAGGATGTTGCGGCTCATGGGACCGCCCATGTAGCCGAGCCCGATGAAGCCGACTTTCATGCTGCGCTCCGGGTGAGGTGGTGACTCAGCGGACGTGCTCGGTGCGGAAGAAATCGCTGGAAACCCGGTCCGTTCGGGATAATCCTGCGGTGAAGAACGGGTTGGCCGGCTCGTGCCTGGCGGCGAGGATCTCGTCCAGCTTCGGCGCGCCGGTGGCGCCGTTTTCCAGTGCCTTCCTGGTGGCGGCCCGGTTGTTCTGGTAGACCAGCTCGGCGTCCCGGGCGGCGGGGTTGACCCAGATGGCCGCGATGAGCAGCAGGTCCTCGGCTTCTTCCGGGCTGATCACGCCGTCCGCGACCGCGTCGGCGACACCGCCGGCCACGCCCGCCTGAGCCGCGCCCCAGGTGAGGTCGCCGTGCCGCTCGTCGGCCATGGCCGCCTTGTTCACGAACAGGGTCAGCGGCTTGACCGGCAGGTTCGGCCGCAGGATCGTGACGAAGGCCGAGTGCCCCGGTCTCGGCATGGCCAGCGCCGTGGCCCAGGCCGTGCCGACCGGCCCGTCGCGGCCGCCGAGCACCGTGTTGACGTGCGCCGCCTCGGCGCCCTCCCCCACGAAGCTCTCGCCGATCAGCACCCGCGATGTCCGGTTCTGGTCCTGCATGGGGGCATCGTATCCAGCGGTCTTGGCTGCTCAGGCGGCCGGGGTCAGGGTACCCATGGTAACCAGCTCGACCAGCGGTTCCAGGTCGGCCGGCAGCGTGCCGTCGGCCTGGGTGAACGGGACGAGTTCCCTGATCATCCGGTAGGCACGGCCGGTGCCCAGGCCGAGCTGACCGGGCGCGCGCAGGTCGATGGCCTGGGCCGCGACCACCAACTCGATCGCCACGACCCGGGCGGACAGGGCGATCATGTCGGCCAGCCGCCGCGCGGACAGCGGCGCCATCGTGGCCCGGTCCTCGATGCCCTCGCCCTTCACCGAGCTGGCCAGTTCGTAGGAGACCGGGTGGGCCAGGGTGCGGGCCTCGACGGTGATGGCCTGGCCGGCCACCGCCAGCTCGGCCAGCGCGTCGTCCGGTGAGCCCGCGCCGGCGGCCAGGCCGGCCGGCAGCCCCGAGTAGGGCGCCTGCAGCAGCTTTACCGCGCGCTCGTTCGCGCTGGTCACCACCGGGGCGAGCGCGATGCGCAGGAAATCGAGGGCGGCGGCGAGATGGCCGATGTCGAAGTTGCCGACCGACACGATCCGGCCCTGCTCATTGCCGGGCTCATTTCCGGGCTCATTCGTGGCGGGCACCACGACCGGGTTGGACTGCGAGGAGTTGAGCTCGATCTGCAGGATGCTCATGACGTAGCCGAGCGCGTCCCTGGCCGCGCCGTGGATCTGCGGCAGGCAGCGGAAGGTCAGCGGATCCTGCAGGAACCGGGCCGCACCCGGCTGCCACAGGTAGCTGCCCGCCAGCAGCAGCCGCAACTGGTGCAGCGTGGCGACCAGGCCGGGGAACGGCCTGATCTGCTCGATGACCGGGTGCAGGCAGGCCACGTTGGCGCCGAACGCCTCCAGGTCGAGTGCGCCCGCTACGTCGAACACCGCCAGCAGGGCCTCCGCGTCGGCGGTGGCCAGGCAGGCCCACGCCGTGGTGAAGGCGTTGCTGCTGACCAGGGCGAGCCCTTCGTTCTCGGCTACCTCGAAACCGCTGCGGGTGATAAGGCCATGAGCAAGGTCCGCCATCGGGCCGAGGTCCCCCTGGCCGATCGAGCCGAGCCGGCGCACCGGCGGCGCGAACCCCTCGTTGAGCAGCGTGACGATCATCTCGGCCAGTTCGGGACGGACGCCGGTGACGCCCGCGGCGTAGCTGTTGGCCAGGCAGAGCATGGCGCCGCGGACCACGTCGGCGGGGGCCGCGTCGCCCTGGGCGATCCTGTGGTTGAGCACCAGGCGGTGGTTGAACCGCTGCCGCTCGGCCGGGTCGAGCAGGTACGCCTTGCGCTCGCCCACCCCCGTGGTCAGGCCGTATACCGGCTCGCCGCCGGCGAGAACGTCCTGGACGATCGCTCGGGACCGGCGCATGGCGGCGAGCGCCTCCGGCGCCAGCGCGACCGTCTCGCCGCGCCGGGCGGCCGCCACGACCTGCGTAACAGTCAGGTCACGTCCGTTGAGCGTGATCGTCATTAATTGCTCACCCATCTATAACTGAGCTAGGCTCTGCCGTTCCAGGGCTGTTCCGCGTGAGGCGGCTCAATATTCCTGAGGCGGCCAGTATCAAGGAGGCCAGCGGTGGCAGCGTTCCTTCTGAGGCGCCTCGGCTTTATGATCCTGACGTTGTTTCTCCTCAGCCTGATCATATTCTTCGCCGGTCAGGTAGTCCCCGGTGATCCCGGCCGCGCCGTCCTCGGGCCGTTCGCCGCCAATAGCGCGGTGCAGGCCCTCGACCATTCGCTCGGCGTGGACAAGCCGCTGGTGACCAGGTACCTGAGCTGGCTCGGCGGGCTGCTGCACGGGGATTTGGGTAAATCGTATGCGTACCAGAGCGCGGTCGCGCCGTTCGTCCGGGCCGCGCTGATCAATTCGATCAAGCTGGCCGCGCTCGCGTTCATCATCGTGGTGCCACTCGGCATCGTCGGCGGCGTGATCGCCGCGTTCTACGAGGGTCGCTCGGCGGACCGGGTCATCTCCGTGACCGGGCTCTCCCTGACCAGCGTGCCCGAGTTCGTATCCGGCATCGTGCTGATCGTGATATTCGGCGTGACGCTGAAGTGGCTGCCGGTAACCGCGTCCGCCGGGGCCGGCGCCGGGGTCTTCAACCAGTTCCGGCACCTGATCTTGCCCGCTATACCACTCGTTTTGGTCCTTTTCGGTTACATTGCCCGTATGGCCAGGGCGGGGACCATCGAGGTGCTGAACTCGGACTACACACGGACCGCGGTACTCAAGGGACTGCCGGAGGCGACCGTGATCCGCCGGCACGTGCTGCGCAACTCGCTGCTGCCGACGATCACGGTCATCGCGACCCAGACCGGGTACCTGATCGGCGGGCTGGTGGTGGTGGAGGTGCTGTTCAACTACCAGGGCCTCGGGAACCTGATCTACAAGGCCGCGGTAGGCAAGGATTTCGCGATGCTGGAAGCGGGGGTCCTCATCATCGGCGTGGTCTACGTGGTGGCCACGCTGATTGCGGACGTGCTGCTCACCTTGCTCAACCCGCGGCTGCGCCTCGGGGGCACGGAATGAGCGGCTCCGTGCCGCAGCCGGCCGAACCGGGCGCCGCGTCGCCCGTCGACCCGGTTGCGCCGATCGATCGCACGGGCGGGTATCTCGGGGCGACCGGAGCGGCCGCGGTGGCGGCCGCCAGCCGGTCTACGCCGGCCCGATGGCGACTGCTGCTGCGCAAGGCGACGTTCTGGGTCGGCGCGATCATCGTGCTGTTCTGGGTGGTCTGCGCCATCTTCGGGCACCTGTTCGCGCCGTACGACCCGCTGGCGCAGGATCTGCTCGCCAACAACCAGGCTCCGTCGGGGGCGCACTGGTTCGGCACCGACCAGCTCGGCCGGGACGTGCTGTCGCGGGTCATCGTCGGCGCCAGGTACATCCTGATCATCACCCCGCTGGCGACGCTGATCGGCACCGTCCTCGGCACCGCGCTCGGCCTGGCCATGGGCTACTTCGGCGGCTGGTTCGACTCGGTGGTCAGCCGGATCGTTGAGGCCATCCTCGCGCTGCCCTTCGCGATCATCATTTTGCTCTTCGCGGTCGCCATCGGCCCGTCCGTGGGGTCGATCACGGTCATCATCGGCCTGGTCTTCACGCCGCTGATCGCGCGGACGGTCCGGACGGCGGTGCTGGTCGAGCGACATCAGGACTACGTGTCCGCGTCCCGGTTGCTCGGCGAGAGCCCGGCCCGGGTCATGTTCGGCGAGATTTTGCCCAACGTCCTGCCCGCCATCGTGGTCGAGTTCACGGTCCGGCTCGCCTACGCGGTCTTCGCGCTGGTCACGCTGTCCTTCCTCGGCTTCGGCATCAAGCCGCCCACCCCGGACTGGGGCGGGGACATCGCGGCCAACTACAGCGGCCTGCTGGCCGGCTACTGGTGGCAGACGCTGTTCCCGGCGCTCGCCATCGCCTCGCTGGTGATCGCGGTCGCCTTGATCGCGGACTCGATTGAGCAGGTGCTCAACGCATGACCACTGACCAGGCGTCGTCGGCGTCGTCGGCTCTCGCGGCTTCGGGGCCGGCGCTCGTCGTCTCGAACATGGACGTCACCTACCGGGTGCGAGGCCAGGATCGCCTCGCCCTGCGGAACGTCTCGTTCTCCATCGGACGCGGCGAATCGTACGGGCTGGTGGGCGAGTCCGGATCCGGCAAGTCCACGGCCGCGCTCGCGCTGGTGCGTTACCTGCCGAGCAACGGCCGGGTGAGCGGCGGGACGATCAGCATCAACGGGCTGAACCCGCTGTCCATGGGTAAGAGGGACCTGCGCCAGCTGCGGGCCAGGACCATCTCGATGGTGTACCAGGAGCCCGGGCGGGCGCTGAACCCGTCCCTGCGGGTGGGCCGGCAGATCGCCGAGGTCTTCGAGGTCGCCGGGGAGTCGTCCGGGTCGGCCATGGCGTCGGCCGAGGACATGCTGCGCAAGGTCCAGATCTCCGATCCCGGCCGGGTCATGCGGCGGTATCCGCATGAGCTGTCCGGCGGGATGGCGCAGCGGGCGGTGATCGCGATGGCGCTGGCCTCCTCGCCGTCGGTGCTGATCCTGGACGAGCCGACCACCGCGCTGGACGCGACCGTGGAGGCCGAGGTGCTCGACCTGGTCGCCGCGCTACGCCAGGAGTTCGACACCTCGGTCCTGTTCATCAGCCACAACCTGGCCGTGATCGCCAAGATGTGCGATCGGGTGGGGGTGCTCTACGCGGGCGAACTGGTCGAGGAGGGGCCCGCCCGGCAGGTGTTCGACGACCCGCGGCACCCGTACACGGTCGGGCTGCTGCGATGCATCCCGCGACGCGGGCAGCGCAAGGACCGCGACCGGCTGGACACTATCCCCGGCTTCCTGCCCGCGCCCGGCCACTCCCTGAGCGGCTGCGTGTTCGCGCCGCGGTGTGCGCTCGCGCGGGACCGCTGCCGGTCCGAGTCACCGCCGTTCTTCGACGTCGGCGACCTGCGGACAGCGCGCTGCTTCTACCACGAGCAGGCGCCCGACCTGCCCCGGGCCACCCCGTCCTCGACGCCGGCGCTGGCGACCGACGGGATCGGCGGCCCGCTGGTCGAGGTGGAGAAGCTGTCGAAGACCTTCGGCGGCGGCGTCCAGGCGCTGGCCGGGGTGGACCTGGTGGTGCACCGCGGCGAGACGCTCGGCCTGGTCGGCGAGTCGGGCAGCGGCAAGACCACGCTGGCCCGGGTCCTGCTCGGGCTGATCGCGCCCGACCCGGGCTCGGTCGTCACCCTGGAGGACAAGCCGCTCAGCCCGGACGCGCGGCGGCGGCCGCGGGAGGTCCTGCGCGCGCTGCAGATCGTGTTCCAGAACCCGGACTCGGCGCTGAACCGGCGGCACTCGGTGCGCAGCCTGATCAGCCGCCCGCTGACCCGGCTGGCCGGGCTGTCCGGGAAGGCGTTGCAGGACCGGCTGGCCGAGCTGATCGCCTCGGTCCGGCTAGAGGACCGCCATCTGGCGCTGCGGCCCGGCCAGCTGTCCGGCGGGCTGAAGCAGCGGGTCGCGATCGCGCGCGCCTTCGGCCCCCGGCCCGACGTGGTGGTCTGCGACGAGCCGACGTCGGCGCTGGACGTGTCGGTACAGGCGGCCATCCTCAACCTGCTGGCCGACCTGCAGCAGCAGGAGCACGCCACCTACCTGTTCATCTCGCACGACCTGGGCCTGGTCAGGTACCTGTCCGACCGGATCGTCGTGCTCTACCTGGGGCGGGTGATGGAGGTCGGCCCGGCCGAGACCGTCTTCGCCGGGCCGCATCACCCGTACACCGAGGCCCTGTTCTCGGCCGTGCCGTCGCTGGACGGCCAGCGCCCGGACCGGATCAGGCTGCAGGGCGAGATCCCGTCCGCGGCCAATCCGCCCAGCGGCTGCGTCTTCCACACTCGCTGTCCGCGCAGGCTGTCTACCGGAATCTGCGAATCCACCGAACCCCCCCTGCTCGAAGAAGAGCCGGGTCACCTGATCCGCTGCCACATCCCAATCACCGAACTGCGACAACTGCAGCTGAATGAACCCGCCCCATCCCAGGGAGGCTCTGCATGACTCGGAAGATCGATAACAAACGCCTCGGGCAGCTTCGCGAGGGCCAGGGCGAGATCGCTAACCACATCATCGACGAGTTCGCCGCCGGACGGTTGTCCCGCCGCGACTTCGTCCGCCGCGGCACCGTGGTCGGGATTTCCGTACCACTGCTCGGGTCGATCCTCGCCGCCTGCGGCAGCAGCGGGACGAGCTCGTCTCCGTCCGGCGGGTCCTCCTCCGCCGCGGGCGCGCCCGGCGCGGTGATCAAGGCGGGCATCGTCACGCCCACCGGGGCCATCAACCCGGTCACCGTGGCCGACCAGGGCGGCCTGGATATGCTCGGGCAGACCGGAGAGTACCTGTGCCTGTCCACCCAGACGCTGACCTTGAAGCCGGTGCTGGCCACCAGCTGGACACCGAACAGCAAGGCCGACGTGTGGACGTTCAAGATCCGCTCGGGGGTCAAGTTCCACAACGGCCAGGCGCTGACCGCCGATGACGTGGTGTACACCTACCAGCTGCACACCAACCCCAAGGGCGAGGCGAACGCGCTGTCCGCCTTCGGCGGCGTGCTGACCCCGGCCGGGGTGAAGAAGGTCGACGACTTCACGGTGGAGTTCCACCTCAGCGCCCCGAACGGGAACTTCCCGTACCTGACCTCCTCCGACAACTACAACATGATCATCTTGCCGAAGGGCTACGACCCGGCTAAGTGGCAGAGCACGTTCCTCGGCACCGGGCCGTTCAAGTTCGGCTCGTACACGCCGAAATCCGGGGCCACGTTCACGCGCAACGAAAGCTACTGGGGCAAGAAGGCGCTGCCCTCGTCGACCCAGTTCACCTTCTACGACACCCAGAACCCGATGATCCTGGGCCTGACCGGCGGCACGATCGACGTGGTCGGGCAGTTCGCCGTGGCCGGCGCGCAGGAACTGCTGACCGGCAGCTACAACATCATCAAGCTGAAGTCCAGCGCGCACCGCCAGCTGTCCATGCGCAACGACAAGGCCCCGTTCACCGACGCGCGGGTCCGGCAGGCGATAGCGCTCACGCTCGACCGGCCCGCGATCGTCAAGGCGCTGTTCCAGGGCTTCGCCGACGTGGGCAACGACAGCCCGTTCGCGCCCGTCTACCCGTCCACCAACACCAGCGTGGCCCAGCGGACGAAGGACATCGCCAAGGCCAAGTCGCTGCTGGCCGCGGCCGGCCACGGCTCGGGCTTCAGCACCCAGCTGGTCACCGAGAACTTCGTCGAGATCCCCCAGTACGCGCAGATCGTCGCCCAGTCGGCCAAGGAGATCGGGGTCAACATCGGCCTGAAGGTGGAGAGCTCGAGCCAGTACTACGGCAAGGCCACGTTCGGGAACTCCGACTGGCTCGACGCCACCATGAGCCTGGTCGACTACGGGCACCGGGGCGTGCCGAACGTGTTCCTGACCTCGCCGCTCGAGACGTACAACGCCAAGACGGGGACCGGCACCTGGAACGCCGCGCACTTCGCCAACGCGCAGTACGACAAGCTGGTGGCGCAGTTCATCGCCGCCTCGGACCTGGGTACGCAGAAGACCCTCGCCGGGCAGATCGAGACGCTGCTGCTGGCGCAGACGCCGATCATCTTCGGGTACTTCTACAATTACCTGACGGCGACGACCAAGGGCGTGACCGGGGTGTACCCGACCGCGGTCGGGCACCTGTTCCTGTACGACGCCGCGAAGAGCTAGGGCCTCCTGAGCTAGCGCACTCCGGGGCTTTCGGAGTGCGCTAGCTCAGGAAGGGAATGCAGCCCGGATGGCTACCCAGAAGCGAGCCAGGCCCGACACGCCCGGACACGATCACGGGCACCACCACCGGGATGTGTCCGGCGGCTGGCTTCGGCCGGCTGTGTTCGGCGCCATGGACGGCCTGGTCACCAACGTGTCGCTGATCGCCGGGGTGGGGGGCGGCGGCGGGAGCGCGCACACCATCGTGCTCACCGGCCTGGCCGGCCTGGCCGCGGGCGCCTGCTCGATGGCCGCCGGGGAGTACGTGTCGGTCTCCTCGCAGAACGAGCTCGTCCAGGCCGAGGTGAACAAGGAACGGCTCGAGCTGGAGAACAACCCCGTGTTCGAGCAGGCCGAGCTGGCCACCATGCTCCGGGCCCGCGGCGTCAGCGCGGCCACCGCACGGCAGGCCGCCGCGGAGATCTCGGCGTACCCGGACAAGGCGCTGGCCGTGCACGCGCTGGAGGAGCTAGGCGTGGATCCGGGCGAGCTGCCCTCGCCGGTGGTGGCCGCGGGCGCCTCGCTGGCCTCGTTCGCGGTCGGCGCGATCATCCCGCTGATCCCGTACCTGTTCGGCCTAGATGTGCTGGCCGTCGCGCTCGGGCTCGCCGCCGTGGCCGCGATCGTTGGCGGGGGCATGGTGGCCCGGCTGACCAGCCGACCGTTCTGGCGGGGCGCGATCCGGCAGCTGGCCCTAGGCGCCTGCGCCGCCGCGGTCACCTACCTGATCGGGGTG
>Ga0207657_10004083_pt1 | contig 15496 bp, 11 predicted proteins | sample KBSC33metaG_FD_184316 | JGI IMG/M metagenome (GOLD analysis project Ga0207657, IMG submission 184316) | Corn rhizosphere microbial communities from Kellogg Biological Station, Michigan, USA - KBS C3-3 metaG (SPAdes) (version 2) | ecosystem: Host-associated > Plants > Roots > Rhizosphere > Soil ... | reverse complement strand
GCCCCATCCCGCTTCCGGACTGCATCCTGATGGATGCCTGGTGGGCCGATCGACGAGACGTGTTGCGCGAACGGTCTGGCTCGGTCCTGCGCCTTGTTAGCGGCGAGAGGGAAGAGGGCCCACATGACCGACCAACCCCTGAGCAACGGACCGGCTGAGGCTCGGCTCACACACACTCCGATCTGGAGCGAGAGAACCGTTGCGGCCGGCGCCGTGCTCGCAGCGATCATCGTGCTCGCCGACGGACTGTTCTTCCGGCATGAACCCGGGATCAGCCTGACGCTGCTTTTCCTGGCAATAATCGGGGGTGTCGTGGCGCTGCAGCCGAGGACGCTGCGTGGCCCCCGGGCATGGACATTGCTCACGGTCGCGGTGCTGGCGGCGCTGCCCTTTGCGGAGTTCGAGAACCTTGCGTGGCTGCCGTTTGCGCTGGGCGCGGTGAGCCTGCTGGCACTGGAGCTAACCGGCTGCCTGGCAAGGTTCGAGGACTGGCTGGGGCCGATCGTGCGGTTCGCGGGGCTGTCGCCCTTTCGCGGTCTCGTTGACGCGATCACACTCCTGAGCGAGGCCGGGGAACAGAAGCTGGGCAGCCGATTCATCCGGCTGGCGCTGGTGTGGATCGTGCCGGTCGCCTGCGCGGCGGTGTTCGCGTTCCTGTTCGTGACGGCCAATCCGGTGCTCGACGACGTGGTGCGGATGATCCGGCTCGATGTTCTCGTGAAGCTGCTCGATCCGCTGCGCGTCTTCATCTGGGCTGTAGTCGCGGCCGTCGCCTGGCCGGTGCTCATGCCGCGACTGTTGCCCTGGTCCACTGCGGGACAGTGGCAGGGTCCGCTCAGGCCGCGGCCCGAGAGCCTGCTGTTCGGCGCGATCGCCATGCGCAATTCGCTCATCGTGTTCAACGCGCTGTTCGCCGTGCAGACGGCGATGGACCTGTTGTTCCTCTGGGGCGGGGTGCGGCTGCCGGACGGGCTGACCTATGCCGACTACGCCCACCGTGGCGCCTATCCGCTGATCGCGACAGCGATTCTCGCCGGAGCGTTCGTGCTGGTCGCGATGCGACGAAACGGGCCCGGAGAAAAGTCGGAACTGATCCGCACGCTGGTCTTTGCCTGGATCGCACAGAACGTCTGGCTGGTGATCTCCTCGATCCTCAGGCTCAAGCTTTATGTCGAAGCGTATGGGCTGACCGAGATGCGCATCGCCGCCGGCGTGTGGATGGCGCTGGTGGCGGTCGGGCTGGTGCTGATCGTCGCCAAGATCGTCGGCGAGCGAACCAATCGCTGGCTGGTAATGGCCAACCTCACGGCGCTGATGCTGACACTTTGGGGCGTCTCGTTTCTCAATATCCCGGCCGTGATTGCCAAGTTCAACGTCGAACACAGCTACGAAGTGACGGGGCAGGGCGAGGGGATGCGGCTCGACGAGTACTATATGGGCGATCTGGGACCGCAGGTCATCCCGGCGCTGGACGAGTTCCTCAGGACCGCCAAGTATGCTGATGCCGACCAGATCAAGTCGATCGGCATGCTGCGCGACAATCTGGCGGATACGCTGATCCACCGCGATATTGGCCGGGGATACAGCTGGAGCGAACCGGTGCCGGTCGATTGGCAGAGCTGGACGTGGCGGGACGAGCGGTTGCGCCAATACCTCAAGGGACAGGTGTTTGCACCTGACGCGCCGGCGGCTAGTAATTAGGTCATGCCGCGCATCCTTGTTGCCGACGACGAGCCGAACATACGCGAGGTTATCTCGTTTGCGCTGGAGCGGGCCGGGTTCGGCGTCGCAACGGCGCGGAACGGATCGGAGGCGCTGCAGCAGTTCCGGCGCGGGCCGATCGACCTGATCGTGCTCGATGTCGGCATGCCGGAAATGGACGGGCTCGAGGTCTGTCGGCAAATCCGCAAGACGTCGGACGTGCCCATCCTGTTCCTCAGCGCCCGCGACGAGGAGATCGACCGCGTGCTCGGTCTCGAGATCGGCGGCGACGACTACGTCACCAAGCCGTTCAGTGCGCGCGAGCTGGTGGCCCGCGTCAACGTGATCCTGAAGCGGGCGCGGAACGGGGCGAAAGCGCCGACGACGGCGGCGCATGGCCGCGTGCGGCTGGATGCATCCAAACACGGGGTGTGGTTCGGCGAGGCAGCCTTGACGCTCACGGCGCTCGAGTTCGAGATCCTGGCTGCGTTCATGGCGCGGCCGGAGGTGGTGTTCAGCCGCGACCAGATCATGGAGGCGGCGTATGGCGGCGGGACGTTCGTGAGCGACCGCACCATCGACAGCCACATCCGCAACCTCAGAGCCAAATTTGCCGAGGTGGGCTGTGCGTCGATCGTGGAGACCGTGCACGGCGTCGGCTTCCGCCTGGGCAGTGCCAGCTGATGGACGGATCGCGCGTCCCGCAGAAATGGCGGCCGACCCTGGCGATGATCGTCTTCGCGGTGCTGCTCACCGTACTGGTGCTGCCGGCGGCGATCGTCCTGTGGTTCCGCTATCTCGAACACACCCCCGAAATGCGGCCGATCGAGGTGGGGGCGCTGGCCGTGGCGCTGGTCATCACGGTGGTGATTGCGGTGGTGTTCCTGCGCACGATCACCGGACCGATCAACGCGCTAGTGAAGCGCACCGAGGAGATCGGCCGTGGCGGCCGAACCGCGATCGTGCCGCCGGAGCAACTGGGGACGCGGGAGATCGCAACGCTGAGCCAAAGCTTCCTCGACCTCGCCGAGCGGCTGGTGGACCGCACCGAGTATGTGTCGTCGTTCGCCGCGCATGTGAGCCATGAGCTCAAATCGCCGCTGACGTCGATCCGCGGATCGGCCGAGCTCCTGCGCGATGCCGAGATGAGCAAGGACGAACGGGCGCGTTTCCTCAACCACATCATCGCCGACAGCGACCGGCTGGCGGCGTTGCTCGAGCGGCTGCGGGAACTGGCGCGGGCCGACCTGGACGCGGTGCCGGGATCGACAACGATCGCCGAAGCGGTTGCCGGGGAGCCGAGTGTCACGCTGAGCGGAAGCACCGATGTGGCCGTAAGGCTGAGCCTCGAGGCGGCCAAGGCGGTGTTTGGCCAGCTACTGCGCAATGCGGTCGAGCACGGTGCAACGGCCGTGACGATCGATGCGGTTCGCGATCAGGGTGCGCTCAAGGTGAGGGTCTCCGACAATGGCGAGGGGATTTCGGCAGGCAATCGTGACCGGGTGTTCGAGCCCTTCTTCACCACGCGCCGCGAGGCCGGTGGGACGGGGATGGGGTTGCAGATCGTGCGCTCGATGCTGACGGCGCATGGCGGCACGATCCGGCTGGTGCCGGCTGACAGCGGGGCGAGCTTCGAGCTCACGATGCCGATCGCGGAGTAGCCAAGGACTGCTCGATCGCGCAGCCAAGCCGTGCAGTTTAGAGCCGTTCCAAGCTTGGTCGTTTTAAGTTGACGCCGCTGCTCAACATTTCTATCTCGCTCGCAAACAACGAGAATTTGCGAGGTTTCCATGCACATCCGTCTGCCCCTCCTGGCCGGCCTTCTGGCCGCTGTCCTGGCGTCTCCCGCTGTGGCGCAGGATGACGGACTGGTCGTCTACAATGCCCAGCACGAGGCGCTGACGCAGGCCTGGGCCGACCAGTTCACCAAGGAGACGGGGGTCAAGCTGACGCTGCGCAACGGCAGCGACACGGAGCTTGGCAACCAACTGCTGCAGGAAGGCGCGTCGTCGCCGGCGGACCTGTTCCTGACGGAGAACTCGCCAGCCCAAGTGCTGGTGGATACGGCCGGGCTGTTCGAGAAACTGCCGCAGGATATCCTCGACGAGGTGCCTGCCGCCTATCGTCCGTCGAGCGGCAACTGGGTGGGGATCGCGGCGCGCTCCACCGTGTTTGCCTACAACAATGCGCTGCTGACCGAGGACAAACTGCCCAAGTCGATCATGGACCTGGCCAACCCCGAGTGGAAGGGCAAGTGGGCGGCGTCACCATCGGGCGCGGACTTCCAGGCCATCGTTGCCGCCATGCTGTCGCTCAAGGGCGAGCAGGCCACGGCCGACTGGCTGAAGGCGATGAAGGACAATGCCGTGATCTATCGCGGCAACACCGCGGCGATGAAGGGGGTCAACGCCGACGAGGTCTCGGGCGCGGTGATTTATCACTACTACTACTTCGGCGATAAGGCCAAGACCGGCGAGAACAGCGACCACGTGGCGCTGCACTTCTTCAAGGGACAGGACCCCGGGGCGTTCGTGTCGGTCTCGGGCGGCGGCGTGCTCAAATCGAGCAAGCACAAGGAGCAGGCGCTGGCCTTCCTCAAATGGATCGCCGGCAAGGGCGGGCAGGACGTGCTGAAGACGGGCACTTCGTTCGAGTATGCGGTGGGCAATGGTGCGGACTCGAACGCCGCCCTGCCGCCGCTGGCGACGCTCGAGGCGCCGACCGTCGATCCTTCCAGCCTCGACAGCAAGAAGGTCACCGAGCTGATGACGGCGGCCGGGCTGATCTAGGGCGTGCTAGGACGATATGCCCCGCCGGCGACGGCTTCCGGCGGGGCAGCGCCGATGTTATGCGGGCGGTGCAAAGGCCCCGGAAAGTCCGAAGTTTGAGTGCTGACATCGCAGCTTCTCCGCCCGCCACGCGGCCGCCCCGGCTGCCGCAGCGGGCAGGTGTGTTTGCGGTGGCGACGCTGGTGGCGCTGCTCAGCCTCATTCCGCTCGGCTTCATCCTCTGGGTGGCGGTGACGAACGGCTGGGACAATACGGCGAAGCTGGTGTTCCGGCCCCGCGTGGGCGAACTGCTGTTGAACACCCTGTGGCTGGAAGCCATCACCCTGCCGGTCGCATCGGGGCTAGGGGTGGCGCTCGCCTGGCTGACCGAGCGGACCGCGTTGCCGGGCGCGCGCTGGTGGTCGGCGCTGCTGGTCGCGCCCCTGGCGATCCCGGCCTTCGTGCAGTCCTACGCATGGAACAGCGTTCTGCCGCAGTTGCACGGGCTCGGCGGGGCGGTGGTGATCGCGCTGATCTCGTACCTGCCGTTCGTCTACCTGCCGGTCGCGGCGCAGCTGCGCCGGCTCGATCCGGGTCTCGAAGACGGTGCCGCGGCACTCGGCAAGAGCCCTGGGCTGGTCTTCCTCATGGTGGTGCTGCCACAGCTGCGCTGGCCGATCTGCGCCGGCGCGCTGCTGGTTGGGCTGCATCTGCTCGGCGAATACGGGCTGTTCGTGCTGATGCGCTACGACACCTTCGCGACCGCGATCGTTGATCAGTTCGAGAGCGTGTTCAACGGACCGGCCGCAAATTTGCTTGGCGGGGTGCTGGTACTGCTGACGGCGGTGTTGATCGGGCTCGAAACGATCCTGCGTGGCGATCGGCGCTATGCGCGACTCGGAAGCGGGGCAGCGCGGCAAGTGAGCCGGCAGGCGCTGGGGCGATGGACGGCACCTGCGGTGGCCCTGCTGACGCTGGTGGCGGTGCTTTCGGTCGGCGTGACGCTGACGACACTGCTGCGCTGGCTGGTGCAAGGCGGGCCGGAGATCTGGCGCTTCGACCAGATCGGCGCGGCGCTGTGGCAATCGCTGTTCTACGCGCTGGCGGGCGGGGTGATCACGACGCTGGCGGCGGTGCCGATGGCATGGATCACGGTGCGGGCACCGGGCAGGTGGCAGCGGCTGCTCGAGGGCTCGCACCTCTATGTCGGGGCGCTCCCGGGCATCATCGTGGCGCTGGCGCTGGTGACCATCACCGTGCGCATGCCCGTCTATCAGACGGCGACGACGCTGGTGTTCGCCTATGTGCTGATGTTCCTGCCGCGGGCGCTGACGGGGCTGCGCTCGTCGATGGCGCAGTCGCCGGTGGAGCTCGAGCGGGCCGCCATGAGCCTGGGGCGTTCGCCGTTCGTGGCCGTCATGCAGACGACTATGCGGCTCGCCGCACCGGGGGTGGCGGCGAGCATGGCGCTGGTGGCGCTCGGGATTGCCAATGAACTCACCGGCACGCTGCTGCTGTCGCCCAACGGAACGCGGACGCTGGCGACGAAATTCTGGGCGCTGACGAGCGAGCTCGACTATGTGGCCGCTGCGCCCTACGCCGTGCTGCTCATCGCGCTGTCGCTGCCGCTGACCGTGCTGTTGCGGCGGCAGACGGAGAGGGCACTCGCGACATGACCCTGCTGACGCTGACCTCGGTGAGCAAGCGCTACGGCGAGGTGAGGGCGCTCGACCAGGCGTCGCTGGCCATCGCGCAGGGAACGCTGACGGCGATCGTCGGCGCCTCGGGGTCAGGCAAGACCACGCTGCTGCGCCTGATCGCCGGGTTCGAGGCGCCCGACGCGGGCAGCATCGTGTTCGAAGAGCTGCAGATCGCCGGGCCGCTGCGCATCGTGCCGCCGCATCGGCGGGGGATCGGTCTGGTGGCGCAAGAAGGGGCGCTGTTCCCGCACCTGAGCGTCGGGGGCAATATCGGCTTCGGCATGGAGCAGCGTTCCGATCGCGACGCCATCGATGCTCTGCTCAAGGCCGTCGAGCTCGACCCGTCTATCCGCAAACGCATGCCGCACGAGCTCAGCGGCGGCCAGCAGCAGCGCGTTGCGCTGGCGCGCGCCCTGGCACGGCGGCCGAAGCTGATGCTGCTCGATGAGCCGTTCTCGGCGCTCGATGCCGGTTTGCGCAGCAACATGCGCGAGATGGTAAAACGGCGACTGCAGGCCGAAGGTATTACCGGCATCCTGGTGACGCACGACCAGCAGGAAGCGCTGTCGTTCGCCGACCAGTTGGCAGTGCTTGAAGACGGGCGCGTGGTGCAGGCCGGTTCGCCGCGCGAGCTCTACCTGCAGCCGCGCACCGAGATGCTGGCGAAGTTCCTCGGCGATGCGCTGCTGATCGATGCCGAGGTGCGTGGGAGCGAGGTGGACACTCCGCTGGGCCGTATCCGCGTGGCGCGCGCAAACCGCGACGGCATGGCCCGCGTCATGCTGCGACCGGAACAGGTTCGGCTGGTGCCCTGGAGCGAGGGGACACCGACGGCCGAAATCGTCTCGGCGTCGTTCGAGGGACCGATTACGGTCGTCCGGTTCAAGGCCAGCGGGTCGACGTTCACGCTGAAGGTGCCGAGCGCCGACGCACCGGTACAGGGGCGAGCCTCGATCGTGTTGATCGGCTCGGGGCACGTGATCCCGCAGTAGGGGCCGTTGGCGCAGTCCCCTCACCGGGTCATTCCCGCGAAAGCGGGAACCTCTGTTTCGCTGTCGCGCGATGCCCGTCGTCAAACGGAGGTTCCCGCTTTCGCGGGAATGACTCCGTGGAACACGGCAGCACTGGTGATCCGTGGCGGCTAGGCCAAGTACCGCCGTCTCAAGTGGTCCTCGAAGTACTGGCCGTTGAGCTTTTCGCCGGTGGCCTTCATGAGCAGCTCGGGTGTCGAGTAGCGCGAGGCCTGCGACCAGATCTTGTTGCGACGCCAGTCGTTGATGGCGACGAAGTGGCCGCGGCGCATGTCGTCGCGCGCGGTCGGAATGTCCTTTTCCATGGCGGCCCAGAGCTGGGCGGCGATCATGGCGCCGAGGGTGTAGCTCGGGAAATAGCCGAAGGCGCCACCCGGCCAGTGCACGTCCTGCATCGGGCCGTCCTTGTAGTTGTCGCGCGTCGACAGACCGAGATACTGGGTCATGCGGTCGTGCCATTCGCCCGGGACGTCCCCTGGCCTGATCGTTCCCTCGATGAGGCCCTTCTCGATCTCGAAGCGCAGGATGACATGCAGCGGGTAGGTCGCTTCGTCGGCGTCGACACGGATGAGGCCGGTCTTGACCTCGTGCACATGCGCGAGCAGGTCCTCGATGTCCCAGCCGGCGATGCTCTCGGGGCCGAGGTGCTGGCGGATGAGTGGCATGACCCATTCCCAGAACTCGGCGGAGCGGCCGACCTGCTTTTCCATGAACAGGCTCTGGCTCTCATGGATCGCCATGCCACGCGCTTTGCCCACCGCCCAGTGCGACCATTCCTTGGGCAGGCCCTGTTCGTAGAGTCCGTGGCCGGTCTCGTGGATGATGCCCATGAGCGAGGAGAAGAATTCGGCCGTCGAATACCGCGTGGTCATGCGGATATCGCTGGGTACGCCGCCCATGAAGGGGTGGTGCGAGACGTCGAGGCGGCCGTGCTCGAAGTCGAAGCCGATGGCTTCCATCACGGCGAGGCCGAGAGCCTTCTGCTTGTCGATGGGAAAGGGCGCGTTGAGCGGCTTCAGGGCGCGGCGTGCACGATCGGAGTCCTGCCGTGCGACGACCGCCGGGACGAAATCCTTGAGGAACACCTTGAGACGAGCGAACACCGGCGCGATGTCGGCGGCGCGGTTGCCCGGATCGTATTGCTCCATCATCGCGTCATAGGGATCGAGGCCGAGGGCCCTGGCGCGCAACTCAGATTCTTCACGGGCGATTGCAACGACCCCCTCGAAGGCCGGAAGGAACCCCGCCCAATCGTCCTTGGCGCGCAGCTCGCGCCAGAGTTGCTCGGAGCGAAGGCGGGCCACGACTTGCCGGCGCACGAAATCGGCTGAAAGGCAGGTCATGTTGGTATAGACGCGGGCTTGCTCGCGGATGGCCGCCTGCTGCCAGTCGTCGAGCGGTTCTTCGGCAGCGGCTGCAAGCCAATCGGCGATCTCGGGAGCGGTTGCCATCTCGTGGTACATGCCGGCAAGCAATGCCATCGATTCCGCACGCTTTTCGCCGCCGCCGGTCGGCATCATCACGGCCTCGTCGACGCTCAGCATCGACTGCGCGTGCTCGAGGGCCTCAAGCTTGCGGCCGAGCTCGGCGAGTTTTTCGAAGGCAGAATTCGGGGCGGGCATAGGGCGGTCCTTTCAGGCGGGGCCGCGTTTGTAGCGAGCAGTTTCCGGGGCGTCAAAAATCGGAGCTGTGCAGCCACCCCCGGCCCGCGACGGCCAGTCGTGCGCTTCGAGAGCGAATGAGGCTTGCCGGGCAGGCGAGGGGCGCTACGCTGGTCGCACAGGTGGCCGCGCCAGCGGCCCCCCGGCACATCCCATGGAGCGAAATCGGAATGCCTCACGCGTTCGAAAAAGACGGCGTGGCCGTCATCACCGGCGGCGCCAGCGGAATTGGTCGAGCCGCCGGGCGGCGCGCCGCGGCGGCGGGAATGAAGATCGTCCTGGTCGACGTCAACCCCGACAAACTCGATGCGACGGCTGCCGAATTGGCAGCCGCGGTCGGCGCGGGCAGCGTTCTTGCGAAGGCCGTCGACGTCGCGTCGGCCGAAGCGATGATGGCCCTGGCGACCGAGGTCGAGGCCAGGTTCGGGGCGCCAACGTTGCTCATGAACAATGCCGCCGCGTTCGTTGCCGGCGGGGCGGGCGGCATCCTCGACCCGATCGAGAACTGGCAACGATTGTTCGCTGTCAACGTCCTCGGCATCGTCAATGGCGTGCAGGCGTTTCTGCCCAGAATGCTTCTCGCTGCCCGTCCCGCGGTGATCGTCAACACCGGTTCGAAGCAGGGATTAACCAACCCGCCGGGCAATCCGGCGTACAACACCAGCAAGGCCGCGGTGAACGCATACTCTCAGAACCTGGCGCGCGACCTGCGCGAGCGCTCCGGCAGTCTGGTCACGGCGCATCTGCTGATTCCGGGCTGGACCACGACGGGGGACGCCGAGCACCGGCCTGGAGCGTGGTTGCCCGAGCAGGTGGTTGATTTCATGTCCGACGCGATCGAACGAAATGCGTTCTTCATCCTGTGTCCGGACGGTGAGACCACACCCGAGATCGATCACAAGCGCATCTACTGGAACGCGATGGACATCATTCTCGGCCGCCCGGCGCTGTCGCGATGGCATTCCGACTTCAAGGATGCCTTTGCGGCATTCATGAAACGCGATCTGAGGCTTGAGCACGACTAGCTGATGCTGAATGGTGTCGTGGATGGCAGTTTGGCCGGGCCCGTCGGTCCGATGACTTTCCATCGAAGTTCGAGAGTATGGCTGGTGTCGTCGTGACAGTTACAGAACCCGATGGGGAACGCGCCTGGGCACAGCGCGCTATTGCAGCGCTCGAGGCGGAAGGACGGCGCTCTGCAGACACCCATCTGATTTCGCTGCCCATGCCGGGCCTGCCTGAGCAGAACTTCTACTTCAAGGACGAGTCCGCCCACCCCACCGGCAGCCTGAAGCATCGGCTCGGGCGATCGCTGTTCCTCTACGGCATCTGCAACGGCAAGATCACACAGGGCACGCAGTTGACCGACGCGTCGTCAGGCTCCACGGCGGTCAGCGAGGCCTACTATGCGCGCCTGCTCGGACTGGAGTTCACTGCCGTGCTGCCGCGCACCACGAGCCGGCGAAAGGTCGAGGCGATCACACAGCAGGGCGGCCGCTGCCACATGGTGGAGGATCCCTCCACCATGTATGCCGAAGCGGCACGGCTCGCTGCCGAGTCCAAGGGGTATTATCTCGACCAGTTCACCTACGCGGAGCGTGCGACCGACTGGCGCGGCAACAACAACATCGCTGAATCGATCTTTCGGCAGATGGAATCGGAGCCGCACCAGGTGCCGAGCTGGATCATCGTGGGTGCCGGGACGGGCGGGACATCGGCGACCATCGGCCGCTACATCCGTTATCGGGCGCACGCCACGAAGCTTTGCGTTCCGGACGTCGAACATTCTGCTTTCTACGACGGCTGGTCGATGCGCGATCCAAATGCCCGTGCTGATCGGCCGTCCCGGATCGAAGGTATCGGCAGACCGCGCGTCGAACTGTCATTCATGCCCGACGTCATCGACACGATGATCAAGGTTCCCGACGCCGCCTCGCTGGCCGCCATGCGGGTCCTGTCGGCACGGCTGGCGCGACCGGTCGGCGGATCGACCGGGACGAACTTCTTCGGCATGTGCTGGGCCGCAAACCAGATGCGGGAGGCAGGCGTCTCCGGATCGCTGGTGACACTGATCTGCGATGGCGGCGAGCGATATGCGGACACCTACTACAACGACGCATGGTTGACTGAGGCAGGCCTCGACATCGCCCCCTATGTCGAGATGCTCGAGGGCTTCCTGGCCGGCGGGGAGTTTGGCTGGTCCGGCGACGGTGAGGGCAGCCTGTAAGGGCGTCCGACTGGTGGCAACCGGAACAGGCGCACAGGGCTGCCGACCCCGCCGCCGGGGCCGAGGGAGCGGAAGGGGCCTGCCCCTGTTTGGTTACGTCTCGATGTTCCGGGCCGGCAAGCCATCTCACTTTCCGCTAGTTCGATGATACCGCCCGAGCGGCTGGGCGCGGTTGCGGATTCACCAGCTCTGCTGCTTCCCCCTGGCGGGGCTGAATCCGGCCTGCCTTGCCATCTCATTTCCTCGTGTTCCGCAGGGGCACCGGCCGGTTCTTCCCGCCTTGACTCCTGCCATCGCGTCTGTAGATTGCAAGTGAGCAAGTGAATAACTCACTTGCAGACTAGGTGAATGACAGAGTGCGGCTACCCGTCAAAGAGCGTGCGCGCGGTCCGGCATCGCTGTCCGAGCACCTGACGCAGGAGGTGATGGCGCTGGTGTGGGCCAAGAAGCTGGCACCCGGCGACCGGCTGCCCAGCGTCAAGGAACTTGCGGAGCGCTTCTCAGTCGCCACCCCGACCATGCGTGAAGCCCTGCGGCTGCTCGAGATGGCCGGCAATCTCGATATCCGCCACGGCTCGGGCATCTATGTGCGGCAGCCGGAAGCGCGCGTCATGGTGACCAACCCCTACGCGCGCTCGCTCGACACCAACACCATCCTAAACCTGTTGCAGGCTCGGCTGCTGATCGAGCCGTCCGTAGCCGAACTCGCGGCGGTCCACGCCACGGTCAAGGATCTCGACGGCCTCGAGGCACTGCTTGCCGACACCGGGCAATACCTAAGCGGCCAGGAGAGCGCCGACGCGGTCCTGGGCGTCGCCAACATGCGCTTCCACCGCGGCATCGCCGACAGCGCCGGCAACTCGATCCTCGCCGACGTCGTGTTCTCGCTGACCGAGGTGCACATCAAAGAGCAGATGGCGGTACTCGATCTCTACAACAACCGCGTTCGCGATCATGAGCAGCATCAGCGGATACTCGAGGCCCTGATACGGCGCGACGCGCGCGAAACCCGCCAGCTGATGTTCGAGCACATCGATGAGGTCATCGGTGTGATCAAGGGGAAACTGCAAGCCGAAAACGCATAGGCAGCTGCGCGCCCGTGAGGCGCACGGCAAGTCGCCAGTGAAGGCGGCAGCTGCAGGGGAGGAGCACGAGAATGGGGAAGATCAAGACGATCTACGTGTGCAACCATTCGCACACCGACATCGGCTTTACCGATTACCAGGACGTGGCGTTCCGCCAGCATGGCGAGTTCGTCGAGCGCGCGCTCGACCTGATCGAGGCCACCGACTCCTACCCCGAGGCTGCCCGCTACAGCTGGACCTGCGAGACCACGGGTCCCTTGCTTCGCCACCTCAAGCAGGCGAGCCCGGAGCAGGTTCGCCGCTTCCAGCACTGGCACATGGTCGGCCGCATCGACGTTGCGGCAATGCAGTACAATTTGACGCCGCTGCTCAATGTCGAGCAGATGCATCGCAGCCTCTATCCGCTGCGCGCCCTGCGCGACGACTACGGGCTTGTCGTCGAGACGGCGATGCAGGACGACGTCAACGGCATCTCCTGGCTCTATGCCGACCTCCTCGCCGAGCTTGGAGTATGGTTCTATACAGCCGCCATCAACCCCATCCGGGGCGCCCGGCCGAAGCCGTTTCCCGGCGGCTTCTGGTGGGAGGGGCCGAGCGGCAAGAAAGTCCTGGCCTGGAACGGCTATCACTACCTGTTTGGCCGAAGCCAGGCAGGCCTCGGCAACTGGGACCTGGTCGATCGTCTGCTGCCGCGCTGGGTCGAGCAGCTCGAAGCCGACGACAGCTATCCGTTCGATTTCCTCTATTGCGAGTCGACGCACCCTGTCCGCGTCGACAATGGCCCTCCCGATCCGCGCATGCCCGAGTTCGTGCAGCGCTGGAACGGCGAGGAGCGGCCCTTCAAGTTCGAGTTCGTCACGGCGACGCAGTTCGGCAGACTGCTGCGCGATCGCTACGCCAATGCCATCGGCACGCAGCGCGGCGACTGGACCGATCACTGGACCGATGGTCCGGGCTCGAGCGCCTACGAGACCGGGATCAACCGCGAAGCGCATGAGATCATGGGGGCAGCCGAGGCGATCTCGGCCTGGAACGTCGCCCGTGGTGCTGAAGGCTGGGACGCCGCACGGGCCGCGCGGACCTACGAGGATATGACGCTCTACGACGAGCACACCTGGGGCGCCTATTCGTCGATCGAAGCGCCGGAGTCGCTCTTCACCCGGGCCCAGTGGAACCGCAAGGCGGGCTACGCCTTCAGCGCGGCCATGGAGGCGCATGACCAGCTGGCGCGCGCCGCCAACACGCTGGCGGCGCCTCTTGGCAGCAGAGGACCGGAGGGCGTCTTCAATCTCGGCGATCTGACACCGGAGGAGGCGTTCAGGCCCTCCGGCATCGGCGAGGTGCTGGTGATCAACACGCTTCCGTGGGAGCGCAAGGTGCAGGTGGAGGAGCCCGAGCCGCGCGGCGGCGCGGCGCCGGTTGGTATCCTCGATTGTTTCTTCAATCGCGGCAGCAGCTGGGGTGGGTCGCGACCGATCCCGCCGCTTCGCCGTGTTGCCGGAACCGTTCCTGCGATGGGCTACGCCTTCCTCCCCATCCGCGATCCCAAGGCGGACGACCTCGCCCTTGGCCCGAACATGATCGAGAACCGGCACTATCGGCTGCGTATCGATCCGACGACCGGTGCCGTGCGCGAGCTGTTGGACAAGGAGCAGGGTCACGATTTCGCCGGCGAGTACATGGGCTGGCGGCCCGGCCAGTACATCTATGAAGAGGTCGACTCGCCCCAGCAGCGCCTCGCCATCAACAACTACGACTTCTCGCATCCCGACTTCTTCATCGGTCACAAGGACACGCCGTGGAAGCGCTCGGTCGCAACCACGGTCGAGGTCGGTACACCCAAGATCGATCAGGGCCGCGCTTCAATCGATGTCCACATCACGGCCGCCGGCGTGCGCAGCGCGACGGTCACCTACTGGCTCGATGCCGACACCAAGACGGTCGCGGTCGACTGGGTGCTCGACAAGATTGCCAATTCCGATGCCGAGGCGGTGTTCATCGCATTCCCGTTCAATCTCGACGGCAAGGACTTCCTGCTCGATCTCAACGGCATCCCCTGCGTCCCCAACAAGGACCAGCTCGATGGCGCCGCAAAGGACTGGTACCCGACCCAGCGCTGGGTAGACGTCAGCGACGGCAAACGCGGGGTTACCCTCGTTCCGCTCGATGCACCGCTGCTCAATCTCGGTGGGATCACCACCGGCAAGTGGTCGCGCACGCTCGAGACTGAAGGGCCGACGATCATGTCGTGGGCGCTCAACAATCATTGGATGGTCAACTTCAAGGTCAGCCAGGATGGGCGCATCCCGCTCCGTTATCGGCTGACCACCCATGCCGGCGCCGGCGATCCGGCCGCGGCGGCTCGCTTTGCCGCGGAGGTCTCGACCCCTCCCGTCGTCCTCCGCGACATCGCGCCCACCGGCCCCCGCAGCGACAGCTTCTTCAGCACCAATGGCGCGCCGGTGCTTGTCACCAGCAAGCCAGGCGAAGCCAGGGGGAGCGTCGCCTTGCGGGTGCAGAATCTTGCGGCGGCGGCGACAGCTGCAGAGATCGCCTTCACCCAGATGCCCAGCGGCGCCGCGCAGAGCGATCCGATCGAACATCGCGGGCCTGCATTGCCGCTTCAGGGCAACCGCGTGGCCGTAGACCTCGCCCCTTTGGAGGTGCGGACCGTGCTTATCGATTTCGGCCAGTAAGGCCGTGAACCCGTTGCGTGGAGGCCTCGGCCCCCGCGCCACACGAGACCACCGACAGAACGTTTGGTCAGATCAACCGGAGGAGACTTCTGAGATGAACTTCGTCAAACGACTCGCGCTATCCGCGGCGTTGCTGAGCACAATGGCCGGAGCGGCCTTTGCCCAAAACGTCGATTTCTATCATGACAAGGCCAACTGGCAGGACGCCTTCACGTCCGCGCTGGCCAAGGCGCCGGCGGCGGTGACGAGCACCCCTTACGCCGACACCAGCTCCTACCAGGCGGCTGTGCGGGCTGCACTGAAGACACCGTCCGCTCCCGGCTTGTTCACCTGGTGGTCGGGCTATCGCATGAAGGATCTCGTCGATGCCGGCCTCGTCGCCGACGTCTCCGACATCTGGAAGAAGTATGTCGATGCCGGCAAATACAGCGCCTCGCTCGCCAACGCCTACACCTTCGACGGCAAGATCTATGCCGTTCCCGTCAACATCGCCTGGTGGGTGGTGTTCTACAACAAGAAGGTCTTCGCCCAGTACAACCTGACGCCGCCCAAGACCTGGGACGATCTCGAGAAGATCAACGCCACGCTCAAGCAGAACAACGTTACGCCGTTCGGCGCGACGGTGCA
>Ga0207657_10004082_pt1 | contig 15496 bp, 12 predicted proteins | sample KBSC33metaG_FD_184316 | JGI IMG/M metagenome (GOLD analysis project Ga0207657, IMG submission 184316) | Corn rhizosphere microbial communities from Kellogg Biological Station, Michigan, USA - KBS C3-3 metaG (SPAdes) (version 2) | ecosystem: Host-associated > Plants > Roots > Rhizosphere > Soil ... | reverse complement strand
ACAACCCGTTTGCCCAGACGAATACCAGGCCAGCCAGCCCAAAGACCACGCTGAGTGTGGACTCGGAGAAGCGCTCCCTGAACTCCGACATTGCCACCGGCACTCCCCATGCGCCGATAGCAACGAGCAACAGGCCATATCGGTACGTCACGAATCGGTGCGGTGGCTTGGTAGTTGTATTCATGGCCAACTCGTTGTCTTCAACCCGAAAGCTGCCGCCGGCCGTCGACCGCTGTTGGCCGACATCAGAACTTCGCTGCCAGCGACCCCGACGCTCCGATCATTTCACACAGATGGCAGTCACCTGAGAACGGATCGGCACGAACGCGGTCCGCAGCGTCAAGGGTTCAATGTGGACTTGCGAAAACCCTGCGCGACGCAAAGTGCCGGCGGTGTCCCTGCACAGGTCGCAGCCCTCGAAGAGCCATTTCCAGGGGCCAGCGACGCCGCGTTGCACTCCCGCGAGCACGCTGCCTGCCGGGACGGCGACATGCTCGACGCAGGCGAATCGCCCACCCGGCTTCAACACGCGGAGCACCTCGCGCATCACGGCGTCGGGTTGCGAGACCGAGCACAGGACGAGCGAGGTGAACACGAAGTCGACGGATGCATCAGGCAGGTCGAGCGCCTCGCCCGCCAGTCCGCGCAGGTCCAACTCGATATGCCGCTCGGCGGCCCGCCGGCGGAGCACCTCGTGGAAGCGCCTGTTCGGCTCGATGGCGATCAATTGCGTCCCCGGCGAAAGGTAGCGCAGATTGGCACCGGCGCCCGGGCCGAGTTCGACGACGACCGACGGTGCTCCCGCCAACAGCCTCGGCTTCACCGTGCCATATTTGCGGGGCGGATTCAACCGGTCGACGCAACACATTGACTGAACATCTCAGCCGGGGTCTGGAAGCCAAGGGTCTTCCTGGGGCGTTCGTTCAATTGTCTCGCAATGGCGTTGAGCTTGATCTGCGAGAGCTCGGAGACATCAACGCCCTTGGGCAGGTACTGCCTGAGCAAGCCATTGGTGTTCTCGTTGCTGCCGCGCTGCCAGGGGCTCCGCGGGTCGCAGAAGTAAACCTGGATGTCGGTGGCCAGAGTGAATTGCTTGTGCGCCGCCATCTCCTTGCCTCGATCCCAGGTCAGTGATTTATAAAGCTCCTGCGGCAGCTTTTGCGCATGCTTGATCAACGCGTTGACGACAGTTTCGGTGTCCTTGCCTGGCACTTTGACTAGCATCACGTAGCGCGTCTGGCGTTCGACCAGCGTGGCGATCTGGCTGTTGTGACTGCCGAACACCAGGTCGCCTTCCCAGTGGCCTGGCACTGCTCGATCCTCAACGCCGGCGGGTCGCTCGCTGATCGAGACGGCATCAACGATCTGGCCGTGAATTGCGGTCTTCTGCGTGTAGTGCCGCGAACGCCTCATGCCTCGAGTGCGTCTGAGATGCTCCAGCAGTTCCTTCTTCAAGGCGCCCCGCGCTTGAATGAAAAGGCTGCGGTAGATGGTCTCGTGTGACACGTGGTAGCTCTCGTCGCTCGGATAAGTATGCTTGAGCCAACCTGCAATCTGTTCGGGCGACCACAGCATCCTCAGCTTGTCAGCGACGATGCGGGCCAGCGCGCGGCTCTGCGTCAACTTGCATCGCTTCGGGCGACGGGCTCGGTCCCATGCGGCCTCCTCAGCCTGGCTTGCGCGATATGCGCTACGGTCGCCGTTGCGTTTGATCTCTCGACTGATCGTCGACGGCGCGCGCCCGAGCCGTGCAGCGATTGATCGGATCGATTCGCCAGCGACGATCGATCGCGAGATCTCCTCGCGTTCCGCCAGGTTCAATGCCGTCGCTGCGCGGCGCCGGTCAGCTGGCCGAATGCCACCCGTCTGGGCGAGGATCTGCTGAATCGACGTGTGCGGCCGATCGAAGAGCTTGCCGATCTCCTGCAGCGTCCAACCTTCTTTCCAGCGCTCCCACATCTGCGCCTTCTGGCTGTCGGAATAGTAGATTCTTGGCCGTCGCTTCATCTGCAACACTCCTGCCGCCTACGCGGTGGTTAGTGTGTTGCATCGACCGGTTGAATCCGCCGGTGCATGTAGCCTTCGAGTGAGTCGAAGAGCCAGGCATTGAAGCGGCCGCGCACTGCGTTGTCGATCATCTTCGGATCCGTTCTCGGGTAGTCGAAAATACTCCCAGCGGAGTCTTCGTGCCTCGGCACAGGGCTTGGAAGCAGACACTCGGGAAGGCCTGCAAGTGGCCGAACCGCGTCATTCTGGGATAGGTCGGAGCTCGTCGATGTACATGACGCGAGCCACAGCGTTTCGCCATCTCTGACCGGATCGTAAGGCTTCAGCGGCGCAGGCATGGCTTTCATCGTTCGTGGCACCTTTGCCGTTCTGCCTCTCGCAAGCGGCCGGTCGTGAACGGCTGGTTGTGACCGCGTGGCGACCGAGGTTTGGCGTGTCGCTCTGGCACCGCACGATCCTTTGGGCAGCCGCACCCCGGCAGCCGGCTAGACTTGCTGCTTACCAGGGAGGAACCATGCGAAGACCACTCGCCCTCGCGGCGCTGCTGCTCACGCTGGCCGGCTGCGCCGGCAGCAACTACGACATCGCCCGCCGACACGAGAACCTGCGCGACTACAAGGGAGCGGACGCCGGCTTCGTGGTCGCGAGCGAAGGCGGCGAACGCGGCGGCCATTTCGACTCCTCGGGGCTGACGTTCCAGCGCGTGGGCACCGAGGAGCTGGTGACGTTCGGCTTTGCGATGCGCAAGATGTTCGGCGTCCCCGACCACGACTTCGAGGAGGGTTCGGCCATCGGCAAGGTCGACGCACTGCGGCTACCGCCCGGCGATTACGAGGCCGTCCGTGTCTCCGGATACCAGAACGTCAACAGCGGCCAGTTCGTGCACAAACTTCCGCCCGGCACGCTGCGGTTCACCGTGAAGAAAGGTGAGACGGTGTACCTCGGACGCTATGTCATCGGCGAGATGCGATTCGTTCCCCGCCTGCACATTTCGGACAGCCAGGCCGATGACCTGGCGCTCGCCAGGACGCGCCTGCCCGAGCTGGCCAACGCTGCGGTGGTCTCCGCGGTGCCTGCTGAGGGGCACCGGCAGTTTTGAAGTGCGCCTGCGGCGGCGCGTCAGTGGCGACGCGCTGCTCGTCGATGAATGTGCGCGTTCCCAGCTCGCCTGAAGCCGCACGGTTGAAACCTTGTGCCTCTGGCCAACCCGAGTCAGGCGCGCCGACTGTTCTCTGCCACCACACGCAATGAGCGCGTCAGCCGCGGGTGGCTTCGCCGGCGGTGGCGACCAGCTGCTCTACCAGAACCAAACGGGTACGCATCCTGCTGGATCAGGCGGCATTGGCAGCGCAGCCCATAGGAGCTCGCGACCAGTGCGGCGAAGCCAATACCGAGGAGCTGCGCCCGGCAGTCGTGCAATTTCGCGCGTTGCTAGATGAGCACCTCGGGGTGACGGCAGTGACCGGTCCGGTCACGCCTCTCATGAAAACGGGGGCACGAACATGAGCATCGAAACCAGGCAAGAGAATCTTTCTACCGCAGATCTCGCAGCAGCCGCGCAGGAGCCGACTCGGCAACGGGAGACCGCTCCTGCGCCTGAAAACGCACCCCGGGAAGACCAACCACACGACAGTGGTGACCAGGCACAGCTCGCACCGCTGTTCTTGCCGAACGTGAGCGATGAATTTCGCGCCCGGTGGGACGCTGTCCAGATCGGCTTTGTCGACGATCCGATGCGCGCCGTTCGAGAAGCCGACGAACTCGTCGCCCGCGTGATGAAGAGCCTGGCCGAGACATTCTCCGAGGAGCGTGCAAAGCTCGAGGGACAGGTAGATCAATCGAGCCGGGCTTCGACGGAGAACCTGCGTATTGCTCTGCGTAACTATCGGTCCTTCTTTCAGCGCCTGCTGTCCCTCTAGGGATCGTCGCGGTCGACAAGCCTGGCACCCGCAAGCCTCCACGCCCCAAAGCGGACGTCTCGGGGCGGCCGCACTTGGCTGACCGCCGTCCCCGCTCTCCTGGCCGACTCGCGACCCTGGCACCTGCTTGCGCAGGCCGGGCAGGCGCCGACACGTCACGTGACGTCACCGACCGGACGACGACAGGCGCGCCAGGCGGACTTGCGCCGGTCGTGCACAAGCCGTGTGCGGCAGTCTTCCGGGCAGTTCGGTTTGAGATGAACGGTGACAATTGTTCAGTCGACTTTTGCTCGGCAGGCTGGCAATCTGTGCATTACGTCACGCTATCAAGCGAGGCGGCCACTGATTAGGGAAAGCCAACATGCGGATCATCTGCAGCCAGAGCCCGGCAGGCAACGTCTATCGGATCTACCGCAAGGATGCTGATTTCGTCGCCGAACTGCGGCGGATCATCCCATTTCTCAACGAGTGTGCGGGGTCGGTGCTGATCGGTGGAGGTACCGGAGACTCCGGCGCCGTCCTCACGGTAGGGCCGCTCGATGGCGACACCGATGCGGCCTTTCAGAAGCGGGTAGGCGAGCGCTTGTTCGAAGGCGCTCATTGCGAGGCCGGCTAGAAACCCTCATAGCACGCTGCGTGTCAGCTGCGGCGACCAGGAACTGCCGCAGCAGCGACGCGCCACCTGAACCCAGAGCAGCTCCCGGATTCCCTTCCAAGCCGGTGGAAATCATTGGATTTGGGCTCCACCTGGCATTTGCCGTCGCCCCCTGGCTGGGGCGGCCTTAGCGTTCTTCCCTTTGGGCGGTACGCTATCGTCAGACACGGTCGCATTGGGCGGAATCGCACGCGCATGCACGTGGGGCCGCGACTCAAGCAACCGCTGGGCGGGCCTCGGCATCGGGCTGCTGGCCACGTTCCTCACCATCGGAACCACCGGCATGCCCTGGCAGCGTTGCCTCGAGCAGAATCGCCCCAGCCAGGTCGTGCACGAGCGTCGGTCTCTGGCCGACATGCGTCTGCGAAGCTGGCGGCCCACCCCCTGACGTCGACGCGCGGTCGGCCTGCCGCCGACACGCACGCTCCCTGTTGCAATCCTCCCCTCCGCGCCTGCCCAGATGACTGCTTCTTCATCCACCGTCTCCGCCGTTCCGAACACCGGCTGGGCCGTCCACCTCAAGCTGATCGGAATGGCGGCCCTGTGGGGCGGCTCCTGGCCTTGCGGGCGCGTGCTCGCCCAGGCGTTGCCGCCGCTGACGGCCGCCACCTGGCGCTTCGGCATCGCGTTGGTGCTGCTGGTGGGCTGGATGCAGGCCAGCGGCGGCTTCAAGCGCCTGCGGCAGCTGACGGCGCGGCAATGGTGCGGGCTGGCCGCCGGTGGCGCGGTGGGCGTGTTCGGCTATGCGATGTTCTTCATGCTCGGGCTGTCGCATGTCGCGGCGGGTCGGGCGGCCCTGGTGGTGACGACCAACCCCGTCGCCACGACCCTGATCGCGGCCTGGTGGTTCGGAGAGCGGCTGAACTGGCGCATCGGTGCGGGGATGGCGCTGGCGGCGGCCGGCGCGCTCATCGTCATGACGCACGGGGCGCCGTGGACGCTGTTCGCGGGAAGCGTGGGCAAGGGCGAGTTGCTGCTGCTCGGTTGCGTCGCGACTTGGGTGGCCTACACCCTGATCGGACGCCGCCTGCTCGCCGGCATCGATGCCTTGACGACGACGACCGTCACGGCGGGCTTCGGCCTCGCCATGCTGTTCGTGGCCGCGCTGGCATTCGAAGGGCGATCCGGCCTCGCCAGCCCGCTTCACGCAGGGGCGACGACGTGGGTCGTGATGGGCTTCCTGGCCGCCGGCGCCACCGTGCTCGCCTACGCCTGGTATTTCGAAGGGGTGGCGGCGCTCGGCGCGGGAGCGGCTGCGGGCTACATCAGCCTGGTGCCGGTGTTCGGCGTGCTGTTCGCCACCTTGTGGCTGGGCGAACCGGTGGACGCTTCGATCGTCGTGGGCGGCGCGCTGGCGGTCGCGGGCATGGCGGTGATGAACCTGGCCCGGCGTTGATCCGCGAGAGGGCGTCGGGCCTGCGCCAGGCCCGGAACGCGCCGAACGCGTGCGCGGCCGGCCCTATCCCTCCATCGGCGCGGGCCCCGGCGCCGGCGCGTCCAGGCCCGCGCCGAACACCACGACGGCATTGCGCCCCTGCTTCTTGGCGAGGTACATGGCTTCGTCGCCAAAGCGCAGGAGGTCGCGCGCCTCGTCGGCCTGGTCGGGGTACATGGCCACGCCGATGCTGCAGGAGATCTCCAGCGCGGTGCCGTCCTCCATGGCGAAGGGCCGCTCCATCTGCTCGCGGATCTTCTGCGCGACGTTGACGGCGTCGTCCAGCTTGCCCGAGTCGGGCAGCAGCACGACGAACTCGTCGCCGCCGACGCGGGCGGCCGTGTCGGATTCGCGCAGCGCCGTTCGCATGCGATTGGCCACTTGCTTCAGGAGCCAGTCGCCCGCGTCGTGGCCGCGTTCGTCGTTGACCTGCTTGAACTTGTCCAGGTCGATGAACAGCACCGAGACCTTGGTGCCCCGACGGCGCGCGCTCGCCAGGGCCTGGTCCATCCGGTCTTCCAGCAGCCGCCGGTTCGGCAGGCCGGTGAGGCCGTCGTAGTGCGCCATCTGGCGAATGGCGCTTTCCGCTTCGCGGCGGGCGATGCTGTTGTCGCGCAGGATGGCGATGGCGCCCAGGATGTTGGCCACCTCGTCGTGGTACCTGGGCGTGGGCACGACGATGTCCAGGTTGCCTTGGGCGATCGTGACGATGAGCTCGGTCGTCTTGGCCAGCGGGCGGATCACGCGGCGATGCAGCAGCACGAGGGTCAGCGCCAGCAGGAACAGGGTCAGGGCGCCCCCCGCTGCCGTCATCAGCGCCGAGTTGCGCGCGTGCGCCAAGCCGTTGCGGGCCCCCTCCGTCGCGTCACCCATCAGCACGTCCCGCAGGGTGACGATGGAGTCCATGTCGGGCACGTAGCGCGCGGCAAACTGGGCGGTGTCCACGTCGTAGTTGCCGTCGCGCATGCCGATGGCGGTCTCCTGCTCCACGAAGGGAATCGCCTTGCCGAAGTAGCGCGTCTGCATGTCGTCGATGGCGGCGCGCACCGGCGGGCGAGCGGCCGCCGCGGCCGCGAACGCGGTCAGTTGCTGGCGCAATTGCGCGATGCGGCCGCGCATCTGGTCGATCGCGGCGCGATCCTCCGGGGTCAGGCGCTGGCGCAGCGCCAGCGGTGCCGTGAGCAGCGATCCCAGGCGCCCTGCATATTCGCGCAGCACCGCGGCCTGGCGCGCCGCAACGAGCGAGTTGGTCGCGACAGGGAAGATGCCGGAGGCGTCGTTCTGCAGCTTGATCGTGGCCGGCGTGATGTCTTCGATGACGGCGAACATCTGGGCGACGGCCTCGCGGATTTCCGCTGGACTGCGCGCGCTTCGCGCCTTGCGGGCCTCGGCATCGACCGCGCGGCGAGCGATGGCAAGCTGCCGGCGAGCCCGCTCCATCATCTCGCGCACGCTCGCGCTCGACGCGCCGCCGGCCGCGAGCATGTGCTCCAACGCGTCGAAGGCCGCGTCCGTCTTCTGGCGGAAGGCCTGCAGGCGCTGCCGCTTCGCCGGGTCGCCGGGCAGGTCGTCGCCGAGGACGCCATTGGCCGGCCCCCGTTCGCGCGACGCCATCTCTGCCACGACAAGTGCTGCCTGCAGTTGCTGCATCGCCGCCAGGCCCGCGTTGGCCTCGCGCCAGTACTGCCAGGCGCTGCTCACCACGCTGAGCGTCATGGCGATCACGGTCACCGACAGCGCGCCGCTCAGGACAAGGAAAAGACGTCGTAGCTGCACGTTCTTCTATTCGAAAGATTCCATCCGGGCGGTGCCTGGCCCGCGTCCAGTCGTTCCTGGCCGACTCGTGCGCAAATCCCGCACGATCGGTCTTGACGAGGCGCTCGCTCGCAGCCCGCCCGGGGTTTGCACCCTGGTGTTGGCGCACATCGTCTGCCTTCCCGCGCGGGTTGTCCATGCCGCGAAAGGCCGGCGAATCCCGGCCCCGGGCGCCGCGTCATCATAGGCAGCGAATCGCGCCATCCCGTTGCAGCGGCGAACGGACCGCGACGCAAGCGTGATGTATGACGCCGATGCGCCTTCAACCGCGAAGGACCAGCAGCTCTTGCGGATACCGCTCGCACATGAAGTCAACGAACGCCCGAACCTTGGGTGCCGGCAGCCGCCGGGACGTGTGAAGCACCCACAGCGAGACCTCCCCGCCGCTGACGCTGCCCCATTGCACGAGCTCGCCGCGCGCCAGTTCGTTCCAGGCGATCGACTGGGGCAGCAGCGCCACGCCCGCCCCGGCGACCGCGGCGTCGCGGATCGTCAGGAATGAGGACAGGCGCAGCTTGGGAACCGGTTCGAGCACGAGGCGGCCACCGTCCAGCGTCCACTGACTGGCCTGGAAGGTCATCGACACGATGCCGGGCACGGACACCGGGCCGGCGGAGCGCGGCATCGGGTGGCTGGGAGCCGCCACGACCACCAGCCGATCCTTGGCGAAGCATCGTCCCACCAGGCCGGTGTCGGGCCGCGGGTTCGGGCGGATCGCGACGTCGAACTGTTCCTCGACGAGGTCGACCAGCCTGTCCTCCGCCACCACCTCGCAGGTGATGTCCGGATAGGCAGCGCAGAAATCCGCGCAGACGCGACCCATCGCGAGCTGGGCGAACAGCACGGGCGCCGCGATGCGCAGGCGTCCGCGGGGCGAGGACAGTCCTTCGCGGGCCGCGCTCATGGCGTCGGCGACCTCGTGCAGGGGCGCCTCGGTGCGCGCCATGAGCTGCTCGCCCGCCTCGGTCAGCTTGAGCCCGCGCGCGTGGCGCTCGATGAGCCGCACGCCCAGCTGCTCTTCCAGGTCGGCGATCCGGCGCGACAGCGTCGCCTTGGAGCGGCCGCTGGCGCGGCTGGCCTTGCCGAGCCCGCCGTGAGCGGCCACCAGGGCGAAATCGGCCAGCGCATTCAAGTCCATGGGTGTTCCAGATATGAGACGAACTGTCTCCATTTTCGGGTCTTCGTTTATAGCGAGCAACACCTTATCGTTCATTCACACCAACACGAAAGGCCCACGCCATGCGCTCCATCCTTCTTCGCCACTACGGCGGCCAGACCGCCGCCCAGGTCGCCGAATCTCCCGTGCCCGTCGCCCGGCCGGGCCAGGTGCTCGTTCGCGTCCGCGCGGCCGGCATCAACGCGCTCGACTGGAAAGTCCGCGAGGGCCATGTCCGCGATGCCTTCCCGCTGGAACTGCCGGCGGTGCTGGGCATCGAGCTGGCGGGCGTCGTCGAGGCCGTCGGCCCGGGCGCCACGCGACTGCGGGTCGGCGATCGCGTCATGGGGCCGCTGGGTCGCCTCGGCGCCTATGCCGATCTCGTCGCCGTCGACGAGGACAAGCTCGCGCGCACGCCGCAAGGCCTGGGCGACGTGCAGGCCGCGGCACTGCCGGTAGCGGCGCTCGCGGCCTGGCAGAGCCTGAACTTCCTCGGCCCAATCCGCGCGGGCTCGCGCGTGATGGTGCACGGCGCGGCCGGCGCGCTGGGCGGCTTCGCCGTCCAGTTCGCCCGCCAGGCCGGCGCATTCGTGGTGGGCACGGCGGGCGCCGACGACCTGGCGTACGTCCGCGGCCTGGGCGCGGACCAGGTCATCGACTACCGGTCGCAGCGCTTCGAGGACCTGGCCGGCGACATCGATCTCGTTCTCGCATACGTCGGCGGCGATGTGATCGATCGCTCCTGGACGGTGCTCAAGCCGACCGGCGCCATGGTCGGCACGGCGTCGCCCGAGATCCTCGCGCGCACGCCGGCAGGGCGCCAGGGCCACTGGTTCGTCATGCAGCCCGACGCAGCGCTGCTGGCCAGGCTGGCCGACGACGTCGCCGGCGGCGCCCTGAAGTCCAGGGTGAGCGAGGTCATCTCCTTCGACGACATCCCGGCCGCCATCGAACGCAACCGCGTCGGGGCGCACAGCGGCAAGACCGTCGCCGACTTCACCCTCTGAACCCCTTCCCGACCAACCATCCCCAGGAGAATTCCATGAGCATCCTCGTCACCGGTGCCACCGGCACCATCGGTTCCCTCGTCGCCCAAGGGCTGGCCGCCGCCGGCGCGCAAGTCAAGGCACTCGTTCGCACGCCGGGCAAGCAGCGTTTCCCGGCGGGCGTCGCCGAGGTCGTCGGCGACCTCACGGACGTGGCCTCGATGCGTTCGGCGCTGTCTTCGGTGCGCACACTGTTCCTGCTCAACGCCGTCACGCCCGACGAAGTGACCCAGGCTCTGGTCACGCTGAACCTCGCACGCGAGGCCGGCGTCGAGCGCATCGTCTACCTGTCGGTCGTCCATGCCGACCGCTACACGAACGTGCCGCACTTCACCGGCAAGCACACGGTCGAACGCATGATCGAGAGCCTCGACCTTGCGGCCACCGTCCTGCGTCCGGCGTACTTCATGCAGAACGACCTGACCATCCAACAGGTGATCCGCGACTACGGCGTCTACCCGATGCCCATCGGCGCGGCCGGCGTCGCCATGGTGCACACGCGCGACATCGCGGACGTCGCCGTGGCCGAACTGCTGCGTCGCGACAGCGCACCCGCCGCGCTGCCACGGCTCACGCTGGACCTGGTAGGCCCGCAGGCACTCACCGGCGCCGACGCAGCGAAGATCTGGAGCCAGGCGCTCGGACGCGACGTGACCTACGGCGGCAGCGACCTCGATGCCTTCGAGAAGCAGCTCGCATCCTTCGGCCCGGGCTGGCTGGCCTACGACATGCGCCTGATGATGGCGCGCATCCAGGAGATCGGCATGCACGGCGAGGCCGGTGCGGTCGACCGGCTGCAGGCCATCCTCGGGCGGCCGTTGCGAACCTATGCCGAGTTCGTGAGCGAGGCGGCCAGGAAAGACTGACGCAGGCCCGGCGCCCTGCCGGGCCCCGAGACAATCCCCGGCAGGGAAGGACGGCCCAAGCTCTATGATTCGCCCTGGGCAGGCCATTGCGTCGTCGCTCTGGGAGACAAGATGACCGAAGCGGAGGCAATGAGCGCTGAGCAGGGGGATGCCGTGCCCGTCGCACTCCCGGATGCGCAAGCCGAGGAGGCGCCGGCCAGGGGCGGCGTCCTGCCCTTCCATACGGTCGTGGTGGGCGCGTCGGCGGGCGGCGTCGAGACGCTGATGCGCTTGTTCGAGGCGATGCCGGCGGCCACCGGCTGCTCCTTCCTGGTCGTGATGCACCTGCTGGCGGATCGCGAGAGCATGCTGGCCACACTCATTGGCCGCAAGACGAAGATGGCGGTGGCGCAGGCCACGCAGGACACCCTGATCGCGCCGAACCATGTCTACATCGCCCCGCCGGGCCTGTACATCGAGCTCGACCGTGGCCGCATCGGCTTGCAGCCGATCGGCCGGCGCGGGCCCAAGGCGACCGGGGTCGACCACTGCATGGCCTCCGTAGCAGCCGACCAGGGCGACCGGACCATCGGCGTGGTGCTGACGGGCCTGGACTCCGACGGCACGATCGGCGTCAAGGCGATCAAGGCCGAGGGCGGCTTCACGATTGCGCAGTTGCCGAGCGAAGCCACGCATCCGGACATGCCGCGCAACGCCCTGGCCACCGGCCTGGTCGATTGCGAGCTGGCCGTCGAGGAGATGGGCCAGGCCATCGTCGACTACGTCTCGGCCGACGCCAACCGCCTGTCGCCGCAGGAGTCGGCGCAGCGCGCGGACGACGAGGCGGCGCTGCTGCGGCTGCTGGACATCGTGCGGGCGAAGCTCGGGCTGGACTTCCGCGGCTACAAGTCCGCCATGCTGTTCCGCCGCGTCGCACGCCGGATGAGCCTGACGCGCACGGAGTCGATGCAGGAATTTGCCGAGGTGCTGCAGGCCAGCGACGAGGAGGCCAAGGCGCTCGCCGATGATTTCCTGATCAGCGTCACCGAGTTCTTCCGCGAGCCCGACTCCTGGAGCGCATTGGCGCAGGACGTGCTCCCGGCCTTGCTCAAGGCCAAGCAGGCCGGGGGCTCCGTGCGCGTCTGGGTGCCTGCCTGCGCGACCGGGGAGGAAGCCTATTCGCTCGCGATGATCCTGCTCGAAAGCCCGCAGGTGGCCGACCTTCGCCTGAAGGTGCAGATCTTCGCCACCGACATCGACGAGGCGGCCCTCGAGTTCGCGCGCCGGGGCTCCTACCCGCTGTCGATCGAGAAGACCGTGCCGCCGCGCCGCCTTCAGAGGTTCTTCCTGAAGTCTCCGGATCGCTACCAGGTGCGCAAGGAGATGCGCGACATGGTGGTGTTCGCGGGACAGAACGTGGTGAACGATCCGCCGTTTTCGCGCATGGACATCGTGAGCTGCCGCAACCTGCTGATCTACATGGGGCCGGAGTTGCAGGGGCGGCTGATCCAGATGTTCCACTTCGCACTCGAGCCCGGCGGCATCCTCGCGCTGGGCAAGTCGGAGACCGTCGGCGCCGCCGCGCCGCTGCATTTCGTCGCGGCATCGCAGCGCGCGCACGTCTACCATCGCGTCGGGCCGGCTCGTGCCGTGCCGATCTCCCCTGCGCCACAAGTCACCTGGAAGCGCGACGAAGTCGGCGAGCCCAAGATGAACCCCAATTCCATGGCCGACTACGGCCGCATCATGCGCGACGCGCTGCTCGGCCAACGCGTCGCCGCTGCCGTCGTCGTCGATCATCACGGCAGCGCGCTCTATTTCTACGGGGCGATCCACGCCTACCTCGAGCAGCCCGAGGGCGTGCCCACGACCGACATCTTCTCGATGGTGCACGACGAGCTGCGGCCGCAGCTTCGCGGCGCCGTGCACAAGGCCTACACCGCGCGCGAACGCGTCGAGACCAACGCCGCGATGCACGTGAGCGGGCAGGGCGAAAGCGTGGTGCGTCTCGTGGTGTCGCCGCTGAACGCCGACCCGCGTGCCGACATGATGCTCATCACCTTCGAGCGCATGGAGCGCCGGGGCGACGCCCCCTTGCCGTCCACGCCCGAGGACGCGGCCGCGCTGCGCGCGATCGAGGACGAACTGCGCACGACCAAGCGCGAGCTGCGCTCCGCCATCGAGGAGCTGGAGTCGGCCAACGAGGAATTGAAGGTCGCCAACGAAGAGGCGATGTCGATGAACGAGGAGCTGCAATCGGCCAACGAGGAGCTCGAGACCTCGAAGGAAGAAGTGCAGTCCATCAACGAGGAACTGACCACCGTCAACCAGCAGCTGGAAACCAAGGTGGTGGAACTGGAGGTGCTGAACAACGACCTCGGCAACCTCCTGTCGAGCACGCACCTGCCCACGCTGTTCCTCGATCGCCAGTTGTGCATCAAGCGCTTCACGCCCGCCGCCACGATCCTGTTTCCGCTGCTGCCCACCGACCTCAACCGGCCCCTGAGCGATATCTCGGGGCCGAACGACGTTGCCTCGCTGCTGGACGACGCGCGCCGGGTGCTGTCGCAGCTGGCACCCATCGACCGCGAGACCCTCAGCCCGGACGGCCGCCATTACCTGCGCCGCACCCTGCCTTATCGCACGCAGGAGGATCGCATCGACGGCGTGGTGATCACGTTCTCGGACATCACCGAACTCAAGCGCGCCGGCGAGGCCCAGCGGCGCCATGCGGCGGTGATGCAGACGTCCATCGACGCCATCGTGGTGCACGATCTGCAGGGCCGCATCCTGGCGTGGAACCGGGGCGCCGAGTCGCTGTACGGCTACCCGGAGGCCGAGATGCTGGGCGCGGATGTCAGCACCTTGTTGCCGCCGCAGGCGCGCAAGCCGCATGCAGAGCTGCTGGAGGGGTTGAAGGCGGGCCAGCGCATGCATGGCGTCGAAAGCGTGCGGCGGCGGCGCGACGGGGCCTTGCTGGATGTGTCCGTTTCCAGCTCCCTGATCCGCGATGACCAGGGCAAGGCCGTGGCCGTCGCGCTCACCGAACGCGACATCTCGCCGCAGAAGCGGGCCGAGGCCCAGATGCGCGAGAGCGAGGAGCGCTTCCGCACGCTGGCCAACAGCGCGCCGGCCTTGATCTGGCTGGCCGATGAATATGGCGCGCTCGAATTCGTCAACCAGGAGTTCGCGCGCACCTGCGGCCACAGCGTGGAGCAGCTGATCGGGCGCTGGTGGGTCGACCTGCTTCATCATGCCGACGCCGGCCTCATCGCCGCCGGGCTGCCCAGCCTCGAGTCCGGCAAGCAGGACCGGTTGGTCGTCAACGTGCGCTTGCGGGTCAACGCGGGCGACTACCGCTGGATGAAGGTGACGCTGATGCAGCGCACCAGCAGCCGCAAGGACGCGATCCTGTCACGCGCGGCAGGCACCGTGGGCACGATGGTCGACATCGATGCGCAGATCCTGGCCGAGGTCGAGCTGCGCGACGCGAGCCGCCACAAGGACGAGTTCCTCGCCATGCTGGGCCACGAACTGCGCAATCCGCTCGTGCCGATCCGCAACGCCGCGGAGATCCTTGGCAAGGTCAGGAGCGATGACCGGCGCGTCAAGTGGGTGCGCGAGACGCTGGTGCGCCAGGTCGAACACGTCACCCGGCTGGTGGACGATCTGCTGGACATCTCGCTGATGACCCGCAACGCGATGCGCGTCAACATGCAGCCCGTCGATCTGGTGGCCACGATCAACCGCGCCATCGAGTCGACCGCGCCCTTGATCAACCGCAAGCGCCATCGCTTCGAACTGGAGCTGGACGTGGACTCCGTCTGGATGGAAGGCGACCCGATCCGGCTGACGCAGATCTTCGAGAACCTCATCGCCAACGCCGCCAAGTACACCGACGAAGGCGGCGAGATCCGCCTCGAGCTCCGGGTCGCCGGCGCGCAGGCGGTGATCGAGGTGGCGGACAACGGACTGGGCCTGGATCCGCGCCTGGCCGGCCGCATCTTCGACCTGTTCGTGCAGGACCACCGATCGCTCGATCGCTCGCAAGGCGGCATGGGCATCGGCCTGGCGCTGGTGCGCCACCTGGCGAGCCTGCACGGTGGCAGCGTGGAAGCCTTCAGCGAGGGGCTGAATCGAGGCAGCCGCTTCATCGTTCGCCTGCCGCTGTTGTCCGATGCGCCGGATGAGCGCACGCCGATCGAAGACGAGGACGACTCGCGGCACACGCAGCGCATCCTCGTGGTCGATGACGACCTGCAAGGCGCCGCAAGCCTGGTGATGCTGCTCGAGATGTCCGGACACGACGTCAGCTTCGCGGCCGACGGGCATGACGCCGTCGAGGTGGCGCGACGCCTGCGCCCCGAAGTCGCCCTGCTCGACATCGGCATGGCCGAAGGCGACGGCTATGACGTGGCCAAACGACTGCGCGAATTGCCGGAGATGTCCCCGGACGCCGCCTACATCGCCATCACCGGATTTGGTCGGCCCGAGGATTTCGAGAGAAGCGAGAGGGCGGGCTTTTTCAGGCATCTGGTCAAGCCCGTGGATCCCCCGGTGCTGGAGGCCGTCCTGCAAGAGGCATTCCGGGCCAGGACCGCCGCGAAGATCTCCTAGG
>Ga0207657_10004080_pt1 | contig 15504 bp, 18 predicted proteins | sample KBSC33metaG_FD_184316 | JGI IMG/M metagenome (GOLD analysis project Ga0207657, IMG submission 184316) | Corn rhizosphere microbial communities from Kellogg Biological Station, Michigan, USA - KBS C3-3 metaG (SPAdes) (version 2) | ecosystem: Host-associated > Plants > Roots > Rhizosphere > Soil ... | reverse complement strand
CGGCGATGCGCGCGGTCGACAACGTCATCCGCGGCACCGATCACGACATCTGGGCCGTCAACGTCGAGTCCGTCTACCACGAGACGCAGACCGACGCCGACAGCGAGAACCCGTACCGCACCGTGCCCGAGCCGCCGTCGATGCGCGAGCCGCTCGCCGGCGAAGCCGCCGCCTGAGAGCCATGTCGCTGGGCGGCGGACGTCTCGCTGCACTGCAGGCTGCCGTCAGCGTCGCGGCGCTGGCCGGCGTGATCTGGTGGTTCTCCAACCAGGACATGCCGTCGCTGCCGTCGTTCGGCGCGGCCGCCGGCCCGCTCGCCGCCTCGCTCGCGCTCTACGTCGTCGCGACGCTGCTGCGCGGCGAGCGCTGGCATCGCCTGCTCGGCGCCGGCCGCCGCTCCGACGCCTACGCGCTGACGACCGTCGGCTACATGGGCAACAACGCGCTGCCCGCCCGCGCCGGCGACGTGATGAAGGCGATCCTCGGCGCCCGCGAGGCCGACATCGCGCGCTCCGACGCGTTCGGCGCGCTCGTCGCCGAGCGGCTGCTCGACGCGGTCGCGTTGGCCTCGATCTTCGTCGTGCTGGTCCTCGCCGGCGGCCTGCCGCTCGGCCTCGGGACCGGGACGCTCGCGCTCATCGGCGTCGGTCTGGCTCTCGTCGCGGTCGTCGTCCTCGTCGTCACCCACCGGCTGCGCGGGATCCTCGCGGCGCTGCTCGTGCCGAGCCGCCGGCTGCTGTCGCGCCGCGGTGCGCTCCTGCTCGCCACCTCGGTCGCGCTGTGGATGGTCGAAGGCAGCATCTACGCCGAGGTGGGCCGCATCGCCTCGCTGCACCTGTCGCTGTCCGACGGCCTGTACGTCATGGCGATCGCCAACCTCGCCGCGATGGTCCCGGCCGCGCCGGGCTACGTCGGCACGTTCGACGCCGCCGTCGTACTGGCGGTCCGGCTTGCCGGCGCCGGGTCGGCCAAGGCCGCGCTGCCCTACGTCGTCCTGCTGCGCTTCGTGCTCTTCATCCCGATCACGCTCGTCGGGCTCGCCTTCCTGCTGCTGCGCTACGGCGGTATCGCGACCGCGCGCGCCGCGATGCGCCGCACGCCGGCCGCCTAGAGCTCCTCGGCGTCGCTCCACTTGGCGTGGTGTGCGCTCGCCCAGTCCTGGCGCACCGTCCCGAGGACGATGCCGCGCGTCGAGTGCCGGGTGCGCGGCGCGACGAGCGACAGGTACAGGTGGCCGGCGACGAGGACGGTCGCCATCAGCGTCAGCCCGTCGTGCAGGATGATCGTCCCGGTGAAGCGCAGGTGGGTGTTCTGCTCCCCGAACCACAGCAGGAGCCCGGAGAAGGCGAAGAGGACGGCGAAGGCGGCCTGCACGACGGTGTGAAGCTTCTGCCCAGCGTTGAAGCGGCCCTGGGGCGCGTGCCGGCGGGCGAGCCACCGGCGGTCGTCGCTGTCGAACCAGTTGATCTCCCGCAGCGTCCTGCGCAGCGCCGTGCGGTTGCCGGCCAGGACGACCAGCAACAGCGCCACCGCCCAGCCCAGGGCCGTGTAGAGATGAACCGTCTTGACCGTCTCGCGGGAGCCGAGCGCGCCGCCGAGGGCGGGGAGGTAGAGCACCACTCCGGTGACCAGCAGGGCGAAGAACGCGGCGGCGTGGATCCAGTGCAGCGCGCGCTCGGTCTTCGTGAAGCGCCTGACCAGGCGCCGGGCGTCAGTAGCCATTCGAGCGTCCCACCCAGGCGTCCTGGTCGTAGTTGCGCTGCTCCCAGAAGCCGGGCACCGGCCGCTCGGTCACGGTGATGCGGCGAACCCATTTGGTGCCCTTGTAGCCGTACATCTGCGGCATCACCAGGCGCACCGGCGCACCGTGCTCGCGTGTCAGGGGCTTGCCGTCCATCTCGTAGGCCAGCATCGCGTCGGACAACATGGCCTGCCGGAGGGTCAGCGAGTCGGTGTAGGGCTCCTCGGCCGAGACGAAGTTCAGCGCCCGCCCCTGCGGCAGCGGCCGGGCGGCCTTGAGCAGGTCGGCGAAGCGCACCCCGGCCCAGTGCACGCCGGGAACCGACCAGCCGGTCACGCAATGGAAGTCCGACACCTGCTCGGCCCTGGGCAGGGCACGCAGATCGCGCAGGCTGTAGCTCTGCGCCGCCCCGACCAGACCGTCGATCCGCAGCCGCCAGCTCACCGGGTCGAACGTCGGATAAGGCGGGCTGACGCTGTAGATCCGCCATCCGGTGTCCGGCGACGGGAACGCTGTGCGCACCCCCTGAGGCAGGAGGCCGAGGAACGGCCGAGCCAGCTGCGAGAGCGCTTCGTAGACCGGGGCTCCCCAGACCACCGACGTCGCTCCGGTCGCGACGATGCCGATGAAGGCGCGGCGCCCGATCGGGGCCGCGGAGGGGCTCTCGTTCCGTTCTGGCACCCGAGCCACGGAACCATCGTCTCGGGAACACCGCAGACGTTGCATGTGCGTTCATGTCGGCGCCAGTTAGGGTCGGCCGATGACCGACTCCCGCGCCGAGGTGTGGCGCGCCCGCGGCGCGTACTTCTCCTGGAACGACGTCCAGGTCTTCCACGTCGAGATGGGCGATCCGGACGCGCCGGTGCTGTCGCTCGTCCACGGCTTCCCGACCTGCAGCATCGACTGGTTCGAGGTCGCCGAGCGGCTGAGCGAGCGGTTCCGGGTGTGCCTGATCGACTTCCCTGGCTACGGGTTCTCGGACAAGCCGCGCGGGTGGGGCTACACGCTGCGCCGCGACGCCGAGCTGCTCGACCACTACCTCGCCGAGGTCGTGGGCGCCGAGTCGGTCGTGATGGTCGCGCACGACCGCGGCGACAGCGTCGCGCTGATCCATGCGGCGAACGCGGCGGACGGCAGCGCGCGGGTCTCGCTCGAGCAGCTCGTGCTGTCCAACGGGAACATGTTCCTGCCGCTGTCGAATCTGACCGACGCGCAGCGCCTCATGCTGCACAACCCCGAGATGCTCGAGCAGCTGACGCCCGAGCTGCTCGCGGCCGGCATGGGGCAGGTGACGATGACGCCGCCGCGCGGCCCGGACGACCCGGAGGTCCAGGCGCTCGCCGCGACGTTCGCGCACGACGACGGCGTCATGGTCCTCAACGACACGATCCAGTACCTCGTCGAGCGGTCGGTCGACGAGGAGTCGTGGCTGCGCGCGCTCGCCCCGACCGAGCTGCCGACCACGGTCATCTGGGGCGTCTACGACACGATCTCGCCGATCCGCGTGGCGACCCACGTCTGGCACGAGCACCTGATGTTCAAGCCCGGCCGCAACGCCTTCTACCTGGTCCCCGGCGCCAACCACTACGTGCAGAACGACCGCCCGGACGCCTTCGTCCAGTGCGTCCTGCACACGCTCGAGTGGTCCGAGGACGCCGTGCCCGGCGCGCTGGGGGAGGGCGTCGACGCGCCGATCCTCGTCGACCGCTCGCGCACCGAGCTGCCCGACGCGGCGGAGCTCATCGCCCGTCGCGCCCAGGTTCCGTAGCGCCGAGGATCACGCGCGAGCAAGTTTGCCGGCGCGGGGTCGTTGCAGCGGGAGATGCGCTTCCTTCGCAGCACCTTCCTGGCCGTGACGGCCGTCGCCGTCCTGGCTCCCGGCGTCGCCGCCGCGAACATCGGCCAGGGCGAGCTCTTCACGTACGAGCTCACCCAGGACCCGCAGCTGGGGAGCATGGCCAGCCACGTGGCCTACGAGAACGCCTCCACGCCCCCGACCCAGGTGCTGCCCGACACCGCGCTCACGCCGGTGGATGAGCCGACCGCGGCGATCCCGCCGCTCCCCGACGAGCCGCCGCTGGCGCCGGTGCCGCGGGCTGTGTGCGGCCCGGGTTCGCGGCCGACGCCCGCGGACGAGCTCGACGGCCGGATCAGCCGCCACGACCACGATGATGGGGCAGCCGCCCTGGGCTTTCAGTGCAACGCGGTCCTGGTGGGCAAGCACACCCAGGAGAAGGCGGGGCAGAGCGGCACCATCGTCGGAAGCGTCGGCGGCTACAAGGTCATCCGCTATGTCGACAAGTACGGCAACGAGTGCGCGTACTACGACACCTCGCTGCTGCCGCCGGCCAACGTCCCCGACGGCAACCTCGGCGTGCGCGTGCTCGACATGCACGACCCGACGCACCCGGCCCTGAGCACGATCCTCGCCTCGCCGGCGATGAGCTTCCCGCACGAGTCGCTGGTCCTCAGCCAGAAGCGCGGCCTGCTGATGGCCGTCGCCGGCAACCTCAGCCAGACCGTGCTGCCGGGCGAAGTCGACATCTACGACCTCAACGCGACGCCCGGGCTCGGCTGCAAGCAGCCGCTGCTGCTCTCCTCGACGCCGCTGGGCATCTACGGGCACGAGAGCGGGATCTCCCCGGACGGGAACACCTTCTACGCGTCGTCGCTGTCGAACGAGACGGTGACCGCGCTGGACATCTCCGACCCGCGGGTGCCCAAGCTGATCGTCCACCAGCAGGGCGTCGCCGCGCACGGCATCTACATCTCGCCCGACGGCAACACCGCCTACGTCGCCCGCGGCCAGAACAACAACGGCTTCGAGATCTACGACGTCTCGTCGATCCAGAACCGCGAGCCGAACCCGCGCATGAAGTTCATCTCCAAGCTCACCTGGAACCAGATGAGCGTGCCGCAGATGGCCATGCCGTTCACCTCGCACGGCAAGCTGTACATCCTCGAGTCCGACGAGTTCCTGCGCAACGGCACCGACCGCACCGGCGCGGCGCGGATCATCGACATCTCCGACCCGAAGAACCCGTTCGTCGTCTCGAACCTCCGCCTCGAGGTCCACATGGAGGCCAACCGCGTCAACGGCCAGCTCCAGGACGACCCGGGGACGACGGCCAACGGCAACAACCCGTTCGACTTCGCCCAGGACTACACGTCGCACTTCTGCAACGTGCCGACCCGTGTCGATCCCCCGATCGCCGCGTGCGGCATGAGCATCTCCGGCCTGCGGGTGTTCAACATCCAGGACGTCTACCACCCGCGCGAGGTCGCCTACTTCACCGCCCCGGTGCAGAAGCGCGTCTTCCCCGAGGGATCCAACTGGGCCTACTCGCAGCCGACCTTTGCGCCCGAGCGCAAGGAGATCTGGTACACGGAGGCCTACACGGGCTTCTACGCGGTCCGCCTCACCAACGGCGCATGGCCTGACAGCTAGGCCGATGAGTCTTCGCGCGCCGGCGGGTCTCCACTGGCATGAGCGAGCGAAAAGTCATTCTCAAGATGGTCGTGTCCCTCGACGGTTTCGCGACCAGTCCCGACGGGACGCACGACTGGATGTTCGAGTTCTTCGGCGAGGACTCGCGCGGGTGGAACCTTCGCGCGCTCGACGCGGCCGGCGTCCACGTGATGGGGCGCCGCAGCTACGAGATCATGGGGCCGTACTGGTCCGCGTCCGAGGGGCCGATCGCCACTTCGATGAACGACAAGCCCAAGGCCGTCTTCTCGCGCACGCTGGAGAAGGCGGAGTGGGGTCCGGTCGAGGTCTTCGGCGATCTGGCCGCGGGCATCGCAGAGCTGAAGGCGCGAGACGACGAAGGCACGATCCTCGCCCACGGCGGTCCCGACTTCGCCAAGTCGCTGACGCGCCTGGATCTCGTCGACGAGTACCAGCTGACCACCGTCCCGCTTGCAATCGGCGCGGGCACAGCCCGTTCGCTGACCTCGAGGCGCACGTGAAGTTCGACGTCGTCGAGGAGGAGCGCTTCAGCAGCGGAGCCCTGGCGCAGATCCTCGTGCCCCGAGGACGGCGCGAACGGCTGTCACAGCTCGGCGGGTGACGCAACTATGTGATCGTGCCGAAGGATCGGCTGAACGTCGATGTGCTCTACGCGTGTCACGGTCGCGACCTGCTGACGTGGTTCGCGCGGCGCACGGCCGATACCGAGACCGCGCTGGACCTGTGGGCCGAGACCTGGGCGCAGGCGGTCGCCGGCCGGCGCCGCTATCGCGGCCGCACCGAGAACGAGGCGGCGGGCTGGCTGTGGGGGATCGCACGCAACCAGCTGGCCATGTACCAGCGCCGCGGAGCCGCAGAGCTGCGAGCCCTCCGGCGGCTGGGCATCGCGCGGCCGGCCGCCGACGACCTGGTGCTGGCCGAGATCGAACGCGAGGCCGGGCTCGACGCACTGCGCCGCGAGCTCGACGACGCGCTCGCATCGCTCAGCGATCCGCATCGCGAGGCCGTCGAGCTGCGTGTCATGCGTGGCCTGCCCTACCCGGAGGTCGCGGCGCGCCTCGGGATCACCGAGCCCGCGGCTCGGGCCCGGGTCTCGCGCAGCCTGCACAACCTCGCGCAGTCGATCGATCGCGAAGCTCTAGGAGACCTCACGTGAGCCCGACGCCCCTGGATCGGTTCCTCGACGACTTCGGGAACGAACTGATCCGCGCCGCGTCCCGGCCGCGGCTGAGCGTCGCGCGCCCGCAGATGTCGCGGCGCTCCCTGGCACTCGCAACGGCGCTGCTGATCGCGCTCGTCGCGACGGCGCTTGCCGCGAGCGGCGTTCTCAGCGGCGCACCGGTCCGCGATCCCTACGGCGATGCGGTCAGGCCGAACGAGGGGGTCGGCGCCCCGGTCATCGCCAGCGCGCACCTGGCTGCGCTGCGCGTGGCGGATCCGGCCGGCGGCCTGCCGTGGGGGATGCGGATCCTCCACACGACGCGCCACGCCGGCTGCGTCCAGGTCGGCCGGCTGCGGGACGGCACGCTCGGCGTCCTCGGGCGCGACGGCGCCTTCCGCAACGACGGTCTCTTCCACCCGCTCGGCCCCGACGTCGCGTCGCGGAGCGACTGTCAGGCCCTGGACGGTGAGGGCAAGCTGTACCTCGCGATGTCCTGGCAGGGCCTGCCCGCGAGCGCCTGGCCCACGGGCTGCACCGCCTCCGCGGCGTACGGGCTGCCGCTCGCTCTGCGGCGCCGTCACCGGCCTCGTCCGGCGCCTCGGTGCGCGCGCGCCGACGAGCGCATCCTCTATTACGGCACGCTCGGCCCGCAGGCGCGGAGCGTCAGCTACCGCGACAACAGCGGACGGCTGCGAAGCGAGAGGACAGCGGGACGCGAGGGCGCGTACCTGGTCGTGCTTCGCTCCGACCACGAGCATCCCGCCCGCGGCCAGTTCTCGCCCGGCATCAGCCCCGCAAGCGGGATCGTCAGCGTGACCTATCGCGACGGGCACCGCTGCGTCATCCGCGATCCGACCGACCTCGGCGGCGCGCGCGCGTGCCCGCCGGTCGGCTACGTCACGCCGTCCTACCCGAGGCTCCCGTCCCGCCCGGACCGGACGATCGGCGCGCGGTTCTCCGCTCACCCCATCCATCCGATGGTCGGGCCACCGCCGGGCAGGCCGGGTCCCGACCGCGAGTGGCTCCTGACGATCCGCTTCCGTGCGCCGGTCACGACGACGGACCTCTCGAGCTACTACATCGTGCTCCTGCGGCCCCGGCGCGGCCCGCAACCGCAATGCGACAACACGCTGGGTGCACCGGTCGGCCGATCGGTGACGCGCGGCCAGGTCGTCGAGGTGCCGCTCTACATCTCGCCGCTGTGCCACGGAGCCGCGCATGGCGTCGTCGTCTTCCATCATCCCGGCAAGGGGCGGCGCGCCGACGAGATTCCGCTGGAGGGCAACCCGTTCCACGACCCCGTCATCGGCCGCTTCAACGCGCGGATTCCGCCGGCCTGAGCTTGTTGTAAAGACCGCGGCCCTGCCGGACAGTTCTCAGGAGTGGACCGCACGGTCGCCAATTTCGAGAGGCTGTGGCACCGCCATCACGAGCGGGTCCATGCGTTCGCCCTGCGGCGCACCGACCAAGCGACAGCACAGGACGTGGTCGCCGAGACCTTCCTCGTTGCGTGGCGCAGGCACGACGAGGTTCCGCGCGAGCCCACCGCGTGGTTGCTGGGAGTGGCGAGGCACGTCCTCGCCAACCAGGCACGCGGCCGGCGCCGCCGCGAGGCGCTGACCGAGGTGCTGATCAACCAGGCGCTGACCTACGCGCCGGCGCCGGGCGAGATCGATCGAGAGCTCCTGACGGCGCTGGCTCGCCTCCCGGACCGAGACAGGGAGCTGCTCGTGCTGACCAGCTGGGACGGCCTGAGCCTGCGCGAGGCCGGTCAGGTGCTCGGCCTGTCCGCGCCGGCCGCGGGGGTCGGGTTGTTCCGCGCTCGCAACAGGCTGCGAGACCTTCTTCGACCGGCCCCGGCCGGCTCGCGGTTGCAGCCCGAGGAGGGACAGGCATGACGATCAAGCAGCGGTTGAGGAACGCCGATCCCCTGGCCGGCGCCTCGCCGGGCGTGCTCGCAGCGCCGGACTTCGCGTCGCTCGACCGGGCCGCGGCCGAGCTTCCTTCCGGGCGGCGGCAGCTTCCCGTGCGGCAGATGCTCGCCTCCTTCGCCGCGACCGGGATGGCGGTCGGCATCGCCGTGCTGGTGATCGGCCTGGTCTCGGGCCGAGGCCATGGCGCCGCGCCGGCGACACACCGGCTCACGCGACACTGGTCGCCCGTTGTCGGCAGCCAGGAACGCGGCCACCCGACGATCTCGCGCCAGGCGCTCCCCGCCGCCGAGCTCTCGGCGTTGGCGGTCCTGCGGCGGCCGCAGACTCCGTCCGACCGGGCGGGCGATGTCCGCGCCCTGCTGCGGTACCTCGGACCCGAGACGATCCACGGCGCCCGCGTCGACGACCTTCGTGTGCTGCGCCGAAGCCCCGATCACCTCGCGGTGCTGCTGCCGGTCGACCGCAGCGGGAGCGCCCAAGCGCCGTCCTCGGTCACGCCGGATGCGTTGTGCGTGCTCATCGCGAGCAGGACGTTCCAGGGGAGCGCATCGGTTCCCGCAGCGGTGCGCGGACAGCGGTTCCCGGGCGGCGTCAGCGAGAGCTGCGGCGATCTGGGAGATCTCCGCACGACGGGCATCGGCGGCGCCTTCGGGAAGCTCGTGCCGGACGGGGTGGCGAAGGTCGTCGTCCGCTTGCGCGGGCACCACTACCTGCCCGTCCCGGTGCGCGACAACTACTACGAGCTCCACACGCGCGAGATCCCGCCCGGGTGGGGCGCCCAGTGGTTTGACCAGCACGGCGGGCGCATCAAGCACAACCGGTAGCTGCTGGCCCGGCGCAATGCCCATCAGCTGACTACGTCCGCAGGCCGGCCTGCAGCTCCGTGATGACCTCTCCGAGCAGACCGGAGGAGAGGAGGCCCGGGCCGAGCGGCCCGGACCTGTTCGTTCCGACGGGCGGGAGTTGGCGAAGGGCGGCTCTGGTCGCGGCAGACATCTGGCGAAGCTGCCACTCGACCTCGTCGCGAGCTGCCTCGGGGTTGTCCGGAGAAGCCAGAGCGGCCGCCTTCGCGGCATAGGCGGCCGCGCCGAGCGCATGGGCTCCCATGTGGGCGACGCTCGCGGCCTGGCCTGCCGCCCGGGCGGCGGCCGCCGCGGCGGGACCCACCGTGCGAGCGGCGTCGTTCCCGGCGAACCGGCGGCGGATCTCCTCGGCCACATCGAGCTCACCACGGGCAAACGCGCGGGTCCGCATGATCGACCGGCGCGGCCGGTCGTCGCCCGGTACCTCGGCCTCGAAGATCGGGAGGACGCGCTCGGCGCAGTCCGCGGCCCAGCCTGCGACCGCCCGCCGGTCGACCTCGGTCAGCGTCTGAGGAGATCGCACGGGCTCAGATTCTGCCCGGTGTACGGTCTGAGGCATGAGCCGAGCCCTCGTGATCGTCGACATCCAGCGCGACTACTTCCCCGGGGGCAAGATGCCGCTGCACGAGCCCGAAGCGGCCGCCGGAAAGGCCGGTCAGGTCCTCGAGGCCTTCCGGGCGTCTGGAGAGCCGGTCGTTCATGTGCAGCATCTGAGCCCCGCGGGCGGCGGGTTCCTGGAGGAGGGAACCGAGGGGGTCGAGATCATGGCGCCGGTCACTCCGCGCGACGGCGAGACCGTCATCTCGAAGCGAGCGCCGAACTCGTTCCTGGGAACCGACCTCGAGCAGCATCTGCGCGCTCTCGATGTCGACGAGATCGTGGTGGCGGGGATGATGACCAGCATGTGCGTCGACGCGACCACGCGTGCCGGCGCGGACCTCGGCTTCAAGATGATCCTCGTGCCCGACGCCTGTGCCGCGCCGGGGCTCGAGTACGGCGGGCGCAAGGTGCCTGCTGAGGACGTGCACGCGTCGTTCGTCGCTGCCCTCGGCCAGGCTTACGCGACCGTCACGCCCGCCGACGAGCTCGCGTAGGCCCTGATCCGTAGAACATGTCCGCGTGATGGCGTCCGCTCTCGACGCTCGAGGGTGACGTGCTTACGATCGGCGCGTGCCGAGCACTCGTCATGGCTGCCTCGTCATCGCCGACATCGGCGGGTACACGCGATACCTCTCGGGCGTCGAGCTCGAGCACTCGACGGACATCCTTGCGGATCTGCTCCAGACGGTCGTCGATGCGCTCGGGATCCATTTCAGGATCGCGAAGGTCGAGGGCGACGCGGTCTTCGCCTACGACGAGGGGGAGGCGGATGGAGCCTTGCTGGTCGACGCCGTGACGGGGGCATACATGTCGTTCATGCGGCGCCGTCGCACGGTGACCCAGCTCACGACGTGCCCGTGCGAGGCCTGCCGCACGGTCGGTGATCTCGGCCTGAAGGTCATCGCACACCGCGGCGAGTTCGCCACTCACGTCATCGCGGGCGGCACCGAGCTGGTCGGCCGAGACGTGATCCTCGTCCACCGCCTGCTCAAGAACGACGTCACCGGCCGAACCGGAATCGGCGACTACGCGCTCTACACGGACGCGCTCGTCCGCGAGCTTGCCCTGAAGCCCGCGGCGCTCGGCTGGCAGACCGACCGAGAGCACTTCGACGACGTAGGCGAGGTGGAGTTCCACACCGACAACCTGAGTGCCCGCTGGCGCGGCGACGCGACGACCGCGAAGCACCTGATCCCGGAGTCGGAAGGCGCAGCGGTGGTGTGGGAACTGCCGGCGCCCCCGCCGGTCGTATGGGAGCACCTCGCGCACCCGGACAACGTGGTGCGCTTCATGGCCGACGAGGCGCGACAGACGACGCCAACAGGCGCGCGCAGTCCCGGGATGGCGACGCACTGCGTCCACGGCTCCCAGTCGTTCGATCTCGAGGTGCTCGACTGGATCCCTTACGAGCTTCAGGCCTCGCGCTTCAGCAGCCGCGGCATCACCTTCCTCTACAACGCCATCTACGAGCAGCCCGAGCCAGGCAGGACCCGGCTGACGGCGCGCATCGCGCCGCTGCAACCCGGCATCGGACGCCTCCTGTTCCCGCTCATCAAGCGCCGGATCCGCAAGCAGTACGAGAACTGGATGCGGTCGCTCGAGGACCTCCTTCTAAGCGACCAGCACGAGCGCGAGTCCGCGCTCGCCGCCGGCTCGTCCGCGTGGTCCTACGACCAACGTCCCATGGAAAGCTCGACCGCGACTGGCTGACACTGCCGGTCAAATAGCACGCAGCACCCGGAGGGACCGGGCTGGCGCACTTGGTGCCCCGCGTGTCTTGGCCCGGTAGCGGGCCGGTCGAAAGGAATCTCAATGCGGATCAAGATGATCGCGGCTGTCGTGGCAGTGGCGGCTCTCGCGCCTGCCTCCTCGGCACTCGCCGCGGGTGGGACGGCGACGGGAGCCGACATCCAGGTGTCGGGCTCGTCGAGTGCCGGCTCGCCCGTTCAGGGCCAGCCCTACACCTACACCTTCCAGGTCCGAAACAGTGGCCCTCAGGGCGACCAGGGGATCGTGTTCACCGACGATCTGACCGCCGGGAAGCTGAACTACGTGCAGGCCCTCTGGAACGGCTACATCCCCGAGACGTGCTCGAGCGCGCCGGACGGCAACGGTGGCACGCTGGCCACCTGCCACCTGGGGGCGGAGAAGGGCGACTTCGTCACGGTGACGCTGAGCGTCAACGCTCCGTCGACGGTCGGGTCGTTCGCGAACACCGGCACGGCCACCGCGAGCGTGACCGACCCCCAGCCGTCCAACAACTCCTCCACCGTGAACGTCAAGGTGGGGAGCGCGGCATGCCCGCTGCCGGCCGGTCAGCCCACCACCACCGGCACCGTGACGAACATGCAGTTCGACAGCTTCGGGCTGCCGAGCACGATGACCATCGCCGGAACCGACGGGGTGCAGTACACGGTTCTCCTGAACCTGACCGACCCCACCCAGCCGGTGACCAGCGTGATCAACCTGCTGTGCAAGGTGGTCCCGCCGAAGTTCTACCTCGGCTTCGGCGCCACCGACAAGGTGACCGGGCCGGTGGACATGGAGGTCCTGCCGGGCGCAACCGACGCCTCACCGGTGATCCACGCCCTGGTCGTCCAGGTTCCCTTCTGGATCGACAAGGTCGCCTGAGCCCCGGAACAAGCGGTCCCGACCCCGAGACGGCCTGGCGCCCACGCGCCGGGCCGTTTCGGCATACCTTGTCCGGGCTGGAGAAGCTGCCCATGAAAGCCAACCGCTCGATCCCCCCGGCCACTGTCATCCCGGTCCTGACCTATCCGGATGTGCCCACGGCGGCCAACTGGCTGGCCGCGGCGTTCGGAGCGGTCGAGCGCGTGCGGATCGGTGACGGCCATCGCGTGCAGATGAGCATCGGCGAAGGGGCGTTCGTCGTCGCCGAGCCCACCTCCACGAGACGCGCGCCCGTCCCCGGGGAGCCCGCATCCGTCTCGATCATGGTCCGCGTCGAGGATGCGCGCGCGCACTGCGAGCGCGCGCGCGGCGCCGGTGCCGCCATCGTCGACGAGCCGACCGATCACGTCTACGGCGAGCGGCAGTACAGCGCCGAGGACCTTGCCGGCCACCGCTGGACGTTCACCGAGTCGATCGCCGACGTCGCGCCGGAGGAGTACGGCTGCACCACGGTCGAGGCTTGGCGCTAGTCGCGAAAGCTCCAGGTTGTGACCCGCTCGGCGGTGCCCTCGAGGACGACATCCAGAGCGCGCTCCGCAAGGTCGCTGCGTCCGGGCCAGGCCGACCTCCCAGGGCGTCGGTGTGGCGTCCGGGTGGCTGAAGCCATGGATCTCGGCGGTCACATCAGTGGGCATGTGTATTCAGATGTGCAGCGAGGGGCGGTAGATGAGCTCTTGGGTGCGACCGTCGAGCGTGCGGCTCTCGATCAGCTCGAGGTCGAAGTCGGCGGCGCCCTGGAAGAGCGGGGCCTTCCCCGTCTGACCGGTGATGACCGGGAAGATCGTCACCTGGACCCGGTCGACCAGCCCGGCGGCCATCAGCGCCCGGTTCATGGCCAGGCTGCCGTGCGAACGCAACGGCACCTCGGACTCTGCCTTGAGCTGGGCGACGACGTCGACGGCGTCGCCGCTCACGACGGTGGCGTCCGGCCAGTCGAGGGGCCCCTCCAGGCTCGTCGACGCCACCGTCGCCGGCAGGTTCCTCATCCGCATGACCCACGGGTCGCGCACCTCGGACTCCTCGGTGCTCGTGGCGAACATCCGCTCGAACGCCCGGAACGTCGTGGCCCCGAAGACCATCCGCTGCTCCTCGCTGTACAAGGCGTGGCGGCGCTCCAGCAACTCGGGCCCCTGCTTGCCCCAGTAGCCGGCCCAGTCGCCGCCGGCGGAGCCATAGCCATCGAGACTGGAGAAGACGTCGAATGTGTAGGTGGTGGCCATGAAGAACAGACTCGGGGCGACGGCAAGACTCATCGCTGCGAGCGTTGACTCCGAGCTACCAGGCGACGATCACCTCAGCGGTCTGGGCCGGCCGTGGTGATCGCGTACAGCTCGGCGAGAAGGTCGCGTAGTTGCGCGAAGCTTCGGGGTCCGAGGTGCTGTTCCCATTCGGCTTCGACCTCTCGGACGATTTCGCGCATCGCTTTGCCCGCGGCGCGTCCTCGGGGGGTGGCGTGGATGCGTTTGGAGCGCTGGTCGCGCTCGTCGACATCGCGGGTGAGGTATCCGAGTTGCTCGAGTTGGCGGAGGAGGTAGTTGAGCGCCTGCTTGCTCATCCGGGTCTGGGCCGCGAGGTCGATCGGGCGCTGGTTGTCGGGCCCGGGGTACTGGAAGACGTCGAGGTGCGCGGCGATCAGATCGGTGTAGCCGCGCTGGTGCAAGCCGGTGAGCATCCGGTCGCGCACCGTCTCGAACGGAGTTCGAAGGAGGGCGCCGATCAGCGGCGGAGGAGGAGTCAAGTCACTTGACAAACTCATGAGGTTGAGTATACGATGGTCAAGTAGTTTTACTCAACTGCGTTTCACACCAAGGGGGTCATCATGCATCAGGCCATCGAGAAGGAAACGATCGCGGTTGGTGCGCTCGGCGTCCGCTTCCTGGTCGAGTCCGATGACTCCAACGGGACCGCGTCGGTGTTCGAGTGCTACGTCCCTGCGAACTCGCGGATGCCGGCGCCGCACAGTCACGACGGGTTCGAGGAGACGATCTACGGGCTCGAGGGCATCACGAGTTGGACGATCGACGGCGAGACCATCGACCTCGGCCCCGGCGAAGCGGTATGCGTCCGGCGCGGGCAGATCCACGGGTTCCAGAACCGGGGGAGTGTCGACGCGAAGATGCTTTGCATCGCGACTCCCGCGGGGTTCGGGCCCGGCTACTTCCGCGAGATCGGCGAGGTTCTCGCCGCCAACGCCGGCGGCCCCCCGGACATGACCGCCGCCTTCGAAGTGATGCGCCGCCACGGCCTCACCCCCGCCCCGCCCAAGCCGGAAGCAGGGTGAGGCGGTCCGAGGCGAACGCACGACCCGCGCTTCGAACCGCTTGCGTGGCCCGAAAGGCGCCGGCTGGGTCTTCGTACAGGGCTCGGACGAGGGCGTCCGCCCGCGCACCCGAGCCCAGCGCCATTCCTGCCGCCACCTCGAGGAGCTGCACCTGCGTGAGGGCCTGCGCGGACCGGCCGGAGGCCGGGATGGACTGCATCGCGACGGGCTCTCCATCGATGCAGAAGGCACCGAAGCGGGAGATGAAGACGAGCGTCCCGCCGAGGCTGAACTCCGGCTCGTCGGCGACGAACGGCGTCTCGAGCCAGCCCAGCCGGTAGCTCAGCTCCGACCACGCCAGCTGCGTGAACTGGGCAGGGGTGACCAGCAGCACGGCGGCTCGCACGGCGGTCGTCGGGCTGGGGAAGAGCGTGGCGGGCATCGAGCCGTACAGCGTCGGCTGGGCGGCCGCGCCGACGTCGAATTCTTCGAGCTGACCCGCCAGGACGAGGACCATGCGGTCCTCCTTGTCGGGGAAGTGAGCGAACTTCTGCGTCAGCGTGCCTGGCGCCCCGTTCGACCCGAAGGCCAGCACGCGCACTCGGCTCTGCGGCCCCCGGTCGGCGACGAAGTGCTCGAGCAGCGACTCGCGTTCGTCGGCCCGAAGGTCTTCGAGCAACTGCACTTCGCTGTCCGAGAGAACGTATGACCGGGCCGGCCGCGACCACGGGTAACCGATGGCCCGCTCGTACGCGGCGTCGTCGTAGACCCGCGCCGGCACCTG
>Ga0207657_10004079_pt1 | contig 15505 bp, 10 predicted proteins | sample KBSC33metaG_FD_184316 | JGI IMG/M metagenome (GOLD analysis project Ga0207657, IMG submission 184316) | Corn rhizosphere microbial communities from Kellogg Biological Station, Michigan, USA - KBS C3-3 metaG (SPAdes) (version 2) | ecosystem: Host-associated > Plants > Roots > Rhizosphere > Soil ... | reverse complement strand
TGCGCTTGGCTGCGCTGGCCTTGATCATCCGTCCGGTGAGCATCGCCTGCATTGCTTCGACCGGCCCTGCCTGTCGGATCGAGCGTCCGGTGCCGCCGAAGCCCGGGAAAATTCCGAGATTGACCTCGGGGAAGCCGACGCGGGTCCTGTCGTCGTTGACGGCGATACGGTAGTGGCACGCCAGCGCCAGCTCCAATCCACCGCCAAGGCAGAAGCCGTGGATCGCCGCGATCACCGGCGCCTTCATGTTCTCGACCCGATCCATCACCGCATGCGCGCGCTTGAGCACCTGCGGCAGGATCGAGGGATCGGACATCGCGTCGAATTCGCTGACGTCGGCGCCGGCGATGAAGCCGCTGTCTTTGCCCGACTGGATCACCAGGCCGACCACCTCGCCGGAGGCGACGAGGTCGTCGACCCGCAGCAGCGCCGTCTCGAGTTCAGTGGTCGCCACGCTACTCAGCATATTGACTGGCGCATTGGGCGTATCGATGGTCAGCCAGCCGATATTTTCGACGTCGACCTCGAAGCGCCAGTTGGTCATGGCGGGCATTTGCGGTTGCGGCACGGCGTTATCCTCTTATTCCGCAGCCCGTCCGGGTTCGGGACGGCGTGTCAGTTGCTTGGCGGCGAGCTCATCGGGATCGAAATCATCGACCTTGATGACGCGATCGGTCGCCTGGTCGGCGAGACGCAGAATGGCAGCCTCGCTCTCGGTCAACACCTTGGCGTCGACCGCATCGGTAATTGCATCGCGATCGAGGCGGCGCTCGACGACGCCTTTCTTGATCGCCCGCACGAACTTCGCCTCGACCTCCTCGGCGCGCGTCACCTTGATCAGGGCGTCTTCCAGAACGCCCGTCACGTCCTTTGGGTCCATCGTCACATAGGTGCCGATGGTCAGGCGGTCGCGGAACACCCCCGGCCGCATCACCGAGCGCGCGAAGCGATAGGTCTCACGGTCCGAAGCCGGACGCTGGTGCCGCCCCAGCGGGAACACCAGCACCCCCATCAACCAGGATAGGAACGGGTTGGGGAAATTGGCGAACACCGCGGCGAAGCTTTGCTCGATCGCGAACAGGTGGTCCTTGGCGATCGCATCGATCAGCGGCGCATCCTCGCGAACGCGGCCCTCGTCCTCGTAACGCTTGAGCACCGCCGACAGCAGATAAAGATCGGAGAGGATATCGGCCATCCGGCCCGACAGCCGCTGCTTGCGCTTGAGGTCGCCGCCAAGGAACGCCACCGTCCAGTCCCCGACCAGCGCGAAACTCTGCGAATAGCGCGCGATTGCCCGGTACCACCGCGCCATCTCATGCTGCACCGGCGTGGAGGCAAACCGACCGCCACTGATCGCATGCAGGAAGCTGCCCGCGATATTGCGGAGCATGAAGCTGACATGGCCGCCAAAGGCTTCGTCGAAGGCCGCGACGCCATGCCGGCGATCCGGATCCTGCGCCGCCGCGATCTCGGCGTAAAGATACGGATGCGCGCGCAGCGCCCCCTGGGCGAAGGTGATCAGTGTCCGCGTCAGGATATTCGCGCCCTCGACCGTGATCGCGACCGGCGTCGTCATATATCCCGAGAACAGATAGTTCGAGGGTCCGTCCTGCACGGCGCGGCCGCCATGGATGTCGAGGGCATCGTTGACCCGGTCGCGCATCGCCTCGGTGGTGCGATACTTGAGGAGAGCCGACACGACCGCCGGCTTCTGCCCCTCGTCGACCATCGACGCGGTCAGTCCGCGGGCCGCCTCATAGGTATAGGCCGAGCGCACCAGCCGGCTGAGCGGCTCGGCCACGCCCTCCATGATGCCGACCGGTATGCCGAACTGCCGCCGGATGCGCGCATAGGCAGAGGTGACGCGCAGGGATTGCTTGATCGACACGGTGCCGATCGCCGGCAGGGAAATGGCGCGGCCGGTAGAAAGGCATTCCATCAGCATTCGCCAGCCCTGACCGACATAGTCGAGACCGCCGATGAGGAATTCCATCGGGATGAAGACATTGCGGCCCTTGATCGGGCCGTTCATGAACGCAGCGCGCGCCGGGTAGTGCCGCCGGCCGATCTCGACGCCGGGAAAATCCGCGGGGATGAGCGCCAGCGTGATGCCGATGTTTTCAGTGTCGCCGATGAGGTGGTCTGGGTCATGCAGATGAAAGGCGAGGCCGACCAGCGACGCCACCGGCGCCAGCGTGATGTAACGCTTGTCCCAGCTGACCTTGACGCCGAGCGTCTTCTTGCCCTGGTACATGTCGTAGGTGACGACGCCGACGTCGCGCATGCTTGCGGCGTCCGACCCGGCGTAGGGGCCGGTGAGCGCAAAGCACGGTACTTCCTGCCCCTTGGCCAGCCGTGCAAGGTACTTTTCCTTCTGCTCGGGCGTGCCGTACTTTTCGAGCAACTCGCCGGGCCCGAGTGAATTGGGCACCATCACGGTGATACCGGCGGCGACCGAGCGGCTCGCGACCTTGCTCACCACCTGGCTTTGCGCCTGCGCCGAAAAACCCAGCCCGCCCCATTCCTTGCCGATCAACATCCCGAGGAAGCCTTGCTCCTTGAGATAGGCCCACACCTCCGGCGACAGGTCAGCGCGGTTGTGGCGCACGTCCCAGTCGTCGATCATCGAGCAGACCTTGTTCACTGGTCCGTCGAGGAAGGCCTGCTCTTCGGCCGTGAGGGTGACCTTGCGGATGTTGAGCAGCTTGTCCCAGTCGGGGCGGCCGGAGAACAACTCGGCGTCCCAACCGACGGTACCAGCGTCGAGCGCCTCCTGCTCCGTCCGTGAGACGCGCGGCAGGATGGATTTCACCAGCCCATAAGCCGGGGCGGCGACGAGGACGCGACGGATGGCGGTCACCGAAAGCAGCCCGAGCACGATCGCCGGAACCAGCGCGACGATTGTCCATGGGGACAACAGCACCAGCCACAGCCCGCCATCGAGCGAAATCCGGCTGATCAAGGCCAGAATCAGCGCGCCGACTGCCCATTGCCAGAGCGGCGCACGCCGCATCGCGAGGACGAAAAACCCAGCGATACCAATGACAATTACCGCCAAGGCCACCACTGTTCCGCCCTCCTCTCGAGAACCGTGCGGGCATTAAAGCCCGGGCTGCCGGCTCTTTCAAACAGCATACCCACAAGTTGACGTATACGTCAATCAACGACCCCCAACGGAAGCTACGACTTGCCGTAGCGTCCGCCATTTGACGCATAGGTCAACCCATGCTCTAGTTTGCGACAAGAGAGCGGGATGCTCCGGAGGATCGTCTATGACTTTGGACAGCGTCGCGGATCATCCGCGCCCCTGGGTTGATCACTACCCGCCGGGCATCTCCTGGGATGTGAAGCTGAATCTCACCCCTGTCCACGAGCAGGTCCTCGCCGCTTGCGCGAAGACGCCGAACAACGTGGCGCTCGATTTCCTCGGCGGCAAAACCACCTTCGGTGAACTCGCCCGCATGATCCGCGCCTTTGCCGGTGCGCTACAGGCCGACTATGGCGTGACCAAGGGCAAGCGCGTGGCATTGCTCCTGCCCAATACGCCGTTCTACGTGGTCGCCTACTACGGCGTGTTGCTCGCCGGCGGCATCGTGGTCAACTGCAACCCCCTCTACACGGTACACGAACTCTCGCACATCACCTCGAACGCCGGCGCCGAGGTGATCGTTACGCTCGATCTGGCTCAGATCTACGATAAGGCCGCGGCTCTGCTGAAGGCAGGGCACGTCAAGAGGATCATCGCCTGCCACTTCCCCCAGGCGCTGCCGCTGGTCAAGCGCATCCTCTATTCGATCGCCAAGCGCGGCGATCTTGCTCAAGTGCACCCCTCCGCGACGGTCGCCTGGTTCCACCAGCTGATTTCCGAAGACAAATCACCGACCCCCGCCGTCATCGATGCGGCCAAGGACTGCGCCGTGCAGCAATATACTGGCGGCACCACCGGCTTGCCCAAGGGCGCGATGCTGAGTCACGCCAACATCGCCGCCAACATGAGCCAGATCGACGCCTGGGGATGCGGACTGTTCTACCCGCCCAGCAAGGTCGTTGCCATCCTGCCCTTCTTTCACATCTTCGCAATGACGGTGTGCATGAACGTGCCGCTGTGCAATGGCACGCTCGTGGTGATGATGCCGCGCTTCGAGATGAAGGGCTTTCTCGATCTGCTCAAAACCAACCGGCCCAACGTCCTGCCGGCGGTTCCCACCCTGATCCAGGCAATGAGCAAGCTCGGCCCCGAGCAGGCCAAACTTCTCGACTGCATTGACGTCGTCATCTCGGGAGGCGCGGCCCTGCCCAACGAAGCCCGGGGCCAGTTCGCAAAGGTGTCCAAGGCAATCCTGGCCGAAGGATACGGGCTGACGGAAGCTTCGCCGGTGGTCTGCTGTGCTGCCCTGCGCGTCCCGAGCAAGCCGATGTCGATTGGCCTGCCGGTTCCAGCGACGGACATCCGTTTCGTCGACATCGAGACGATGCAGCCGGCCAAGCTGGGCGAGCGCGGTGAACTGCAGGTGAAGGGGCCGCAGGTGATGCTGGGCTACTACGGCAACCCAGACGCCACCAAGGACGCCTTTATGGATGGATGGCTGCGCACCGGCGACGTTGGTTATATCGACAACGACGGGTATGTGTTCCTCGTCGACCGCATCAAGGACCTCATCATCTCGTCGGGCTTCAACATCTACCCGCGGACCATCGAGGAAGCCCTGATCGCCAATCCCGCCGTCGACGAAGCCAATGTCATCGGCGTCCAGGACGAGTATCGCGGCGAGGCGGCGGTGGCCTTCGTCAAGCTCAAAACGGGACAGACGATCAGCGAGTCCGAGCTCAAGAAATTCATCGGCGAGCGCGTCAACAAGCTTGAAATGCCGCGCGAGATCATCTTCAAGGACCAGCTGCCCAAAACGCTCATCGGCAAGCTCAGCAAGAAGGAGCTGCGCGAGGAGTATCAGGCGATGAAGGGGAAGAAGAGTGAACCGGCGTGAAAGCGAGAACCGTGATCTCTTTGCGATAGCCGATCTCGCACGCGAGTTCGGCATCTCCACTCGAGCTATCCGGTTCTACGAGACCAAGGGCCTGCTGACACCGGAGCGGGTCGGCTCGACCCGCGTGTTCCGGCGTCGCGATCGCGCGCGCCTTATCCTGATCCTGCGCGGCAAGCGGCTCGGCTTCTCGCTGCGCGACATCTCCGACTATCTGAGCCTCTATGACGCCGACCGGACGCAGCGGGCACAGGTCAGCCTGCTCGTCGACATGGTCAACGAGCGCATGCGCATGCTGGAGGTGCAACTGGGCGACCTGCAGACCACACTGGGGGAACTGCGCGAGATCAAGAAACTCGCGAACGAGCGACTGGCGCAGGCGAGCTAGGCGACACCGCGCATCGGCTGCCGCTGGTTGAGCTCGAACCATTTGGCAAAGACCATCGGCGGCATCGCTTCGCCGAACAGGAAGCCCTGCAGCACGTCGCATCCGAGCGCCTCGAGGAAATGGCGCTGGGCATCCGTCTCGACCCCCTCGGCAACGACACGAAGCTTGAGGCTTTCGCCGATGCGGATCACCGCCGTGACGAGGGTCTGCGCCGCCTCGTTGTCTTCGATATTGGCCATGAAGCTGCGGTCGATCTTGAGCTCCTTGACCGGCAGACGCGCCAGATGGCTGAGGCTCGAATAGCCGGTGCCGAAATCGTCCATCGAGATGGTTACCCCCATCTCGCGGAGGGCCACGGCATTGGCCGCCGCCGACGGTGAGGCGCCCATCATCACACTCTCCGTGATCTCGACTGTCAGCCGGTTCGGCGCCAGTCCGCTCGTGTCGAGCGCTCGCTTGACGATGTCCGGGAACCCTGGATTGCGGAACTGGATCGCCGAGATGTTGATCGCGATATGCGGCACGTCGTATCCGACCTCGTCCCAGCGCCGCAGCTGGGCACAGCCTTCGGCAAGGCAGAACTCGCCAATCGCCTCGATCAGCCCGCAATCTTCGGCAAGCGGAATGAAGCGGCTCGGCGGGATGGCGCCGAGCGCCGGGTGCTGCCAGCGCGACAGAGCCTCGACGCCCGCGAGTGTGCCGGTGCTTGCATCGATCTGCGGCTGATAGGCGAGACGCAACTGGTTGGTGGCCACCGCATCGCGCAACAGCGCGCCCAGCAGCAGTCGGTCCTGCGCTTTGCGGTTCATCTCGGGATCAAAGAAGCGATAGGTCCCACGGCCCTCGGCCTTGGCGACGTACATGGCGGTGTCGGCGTTGCGCATCAGTGTCGCCGCGTCCCGCCCGTCCGCGGGGCAGATCGTGATGCCGATGCTGGCCGAAGCCGGCAATGACACACCGTCGACAACGACCGGCTCGCTGAGGCGCTCGAGCAAGATCTCCGCGACGCCCCTCGCCCGCGGCGCATCGGCTCCATTGAGAACGATCACGAACTCGTCGCCGCCGTGCCTGGCAACGATGTCCTCGGCCCATACCACGCCACACAGTCGCTCGGCGATCTGCTTGAGGAAGGCATCGCCGATCTCGTGGCCGAGTGTGTCGTTGACGTCTTTGAAATGATCGATGTCGACAAAGATCAGGGCCGCCTCAGGTTGTACGGCCTGGTCGAAGCAGCGTTCCATTTCCTCGCGCAGCTTGGCGCGGTTCGGCAGCCCTGTCAGGCCGTCGAAATAGGCGAGCCGGGCGATGCTCTGCTTACTCTCATGCCGTTCGAGCGCGAGGATGCACAGCTGCACGCACGCGGCGACCACCTGTTCATGCCAGGCGTCGGGGCCCCGCTTCTGCCTGAAGTAGAACGCGAACGTCCCTGCGACCCGCCCATTCTTGAGCTTGATCGGGCTGGACCAGCAGGCCATGAGCCCCAGGGGCAACGGCAATTGCTTGTACTGTGCCCAGAGCGGATCGGTGTCGATGTCCTCGACGCTGACCGGCTCGCCGCGCCAGGCGCAGGTCCCGCACGAGCCGGCGAGCGGACCGCTCGCCAAGCCGTCGATCGCTTGGTTGTAGTAGTCCGGCAGCGATGGCGACGCGAGCGGGTGCAGCCGCTTTTCGGCATCGACGGAGAGCACCGAGCAGACGACCTCCGGGAACATCTTCTCGACGCGCTCGCAGATCAGCGTCATTACGCCCTCGAGCGGCATCTCTTGTGCCACCGCTTCGAGCACGTCGCGCTGCAGGCTCTGGATGTGCCGCGACTCGGTGGTGTTTTCGAGAAATCCAATGAGATGGGCGACCTGGCCACCCTCGTCGAGAACGGGCCGCAACACCATGGTCAGCCACAGCTCATGACCATGGCGATCAACGGTCCGGACCTCGTCGCGGACGGTGCGTCCCAATCTCAGCTCTGACCAAAGCTTGTCGTAGTCGGCCTCGACATAACGCGGACTGCCGAAGACGTCGCGCGGCCTCCGGCCATAGACCTCGTGCGGCTGCCAGCCGAGAATGTCGGTGAAGGTGCGATTGACGAAGACGATCTGCGCCGAAGCGTCGGTGACGTAGACGGCGGAATTGCACTCGTCGACCGCGAGCTCGGCCAGCTCGTGCCGGCCGATCTGCATTCCCAGTAGCGCCCCGTCCAATTCCATCTGGTCGCAATGCGCTTCTGCGCACCATCTCCCCATTCGACGCCGAAGCTGCGACGGCGACGGTAAACAATTGCACTAATGGCCCCGGGCGATGGAGATCAAAACTTGCGCTAATAGCTGCGATGGTTGCGGAAGTCTTTCCGGAGAATACTGCTATCTCGGCTTCGAGCGTGCTTTGATGTTCGTTGTCATAAGGTTGGGTTTCTTCGGCCGCGTCCATCCAACCGGCGGTGCCGCCACGGGAATATTGGTGCCCAGTCCCATTTCGCCCGGCGGCGGCTTGCGGACGGTGGGCCCCTTGAGCGCCTCGATCTGGTTGCGCAGTTCGGCGGCGCGTTCGAAGTCTTCCGCGGCCGCCGCCTCGGTCATCTGCCGGGTGAGGTCGTCGAGCTTCTTCTGGATGGATTGTGACGACATCAAGTGGCCTCCAGAAAGATCTGCATATCGGCCAGCGTCGCCGCCTCCGACGCCGGCTTGTCCCAGCGGATGCGGTTGATGCGCGGGAAGCGCAGCGCCACGCCCGACTTGTGACGCGTCGACTGCTGCGCGCTGTCGAAGGCGACCTCGAACACCAGTTCCTTGCGCACCTCCCGCACCGGGCCGAAGGCCTGCACGGTGTTGTTGCGCACCCATTTGTCGAGCTGCTTGAGCTCCTCGTCGGTGAAGCCGAAATACGCCTTGCCGATGGGCACGATCTCGTTGCCCTTCCAGACGCCGAACGTGTAGTCGGAATAGAACGAGCTTCGCTTGCCATGCCCGCGCTGCGCGTACATCAGGATCGCATCGACGACGTTGGGGTCGCGCTTCCACTTGAACCAGAGCCCCTTGGGGCGGCCGGGTACATAGGGCGAGCTCCTGAGCTTGAGCATCACACCCTCGTGCCCGTGCTCAGCCGCGCCACGGCGGCGCATTTCGCCGAGTTCCTCCCAATCCCCGAAGCTCAAGACCTCCGAGATATCCATACGGGTCTGCGGATTGCGCTTGAACCACGCTTCGAGGCGCTGGCGCCTCTCGGTCCAGGGCAAGGTCCGAATGTCTTCGCGCCCGTCGAACAGGATGTCGTAAACCCGCACGAACGCGGGAAACTCGTCCAGCAGCTTCTGCGCCGCGACCTTGCGGTTGAGACGCTGCTGCAGATCGTTGAACGGCGCCGCCTCGAAGTCGCGGCCGACCAGGAGTTCACCGTCGAGCACCGCCTCGCCGAAGACGTTGTCGACCAGGTCCGGAAACGCCTCCGCAATGTCGTCGCCGGTGCGCGAGAACAGCGATGCCCTGCCCTTGCCCAGAATGAGCTGCACCCGGATGCCGTCCCATTTCCACTCGGCGGAGAAGTCGGTGGGGGTCAGCACGGCGAGGTCTTTGGCCTCGTCGATCGGGTTGCTCAGCATCAGGGGATGGAAGCGCGACGCGTGGTCGATGTCCGGGCGTTCGCCTGTGCCATCGAGCCAGGCGAAGAGATCCGTGTACGGTAACTGCAGCCCGTGCCAGATCTCCTCGAGCTCCTGCAGGTCCTTGCCGCTCATTTCGGCGAGCGCGGTCTTGGCGAGCCTTGCGTTGACGCCGATCCGCAGCGCGCCCGTCGCGAGCTTCACGAGGGCCCAGCGCTCGTTGATCGCCGCGCGGGTCAGCAGCGAGGCGATGAGCCTGGGCAGCTCGGACTTGCTGGTCGTATTGAACAACTCGATAAGTTCGGTAAGGGTCGGGAGATCCTGCTGCTGGCCGTGATGCGGCCAGATCAGCGCGATGGTCTCGCCGAGATCGCCGACATAGTCGTAGCTCAGCGCGAACAAATGCGGATCGACCTCGGCCACCACTACATCGCGCAGCACCGCCGGCTTGACGTTCTTGAAGCTCAGGGCGCCGGTGAGGATGGCGAGCGCATAGCCGCGATCGGGGTCCGGGGTCGAGGCGAAGTACTGCGTCATTGCCTCGAGCTTGCGGTTGCGCGACGGGGTGAGCGCGAGGACCTCGAGCAGCTGCGCGAACTTCTTCATTCGCCCTCGAGCTCGCTGTCTTCATAGGCCTCGATACGCAGCGGCTCGGCCGCAAGGCCCCGCTGCTGGCTCCAGTAGACCAGCGCATCCTCTCGACCATGCGTGACCCAGATGGTTTGGGCACCGGTCTCTGTGATGGTCTGCCTGAGTTCGTTCCAGTCGGCATGGTCGGAGATCACCAGCGGCAGCTCGACGCCCGACTGTCGCGCCCGCTGCTTGACGCTCATCCAGCCCGAGGCGACGGCCAGCACCGGATCGGGGAGGCGTCGGCTCCAGCGGTCCTTGATCGCCGAGGGCGGCGCGATGACGATCTGGCCGGCAAGTTCCCCCTTGGGAACGTCGAGCGAGTGCCGCAGATCGCCCAGTGCGATGCCACGTTCGACGTAAAGTTCGCACAGCTTGATCATCGCGCCATGCAGGTAGATCGGCGCGTCGTACCCCGACTGGCGCAGCAGCGAGATGACCCGCTGCGCTTTGCCCAGCGCGTAGCAGCCGATGACATGGGCACGCTCCGGAAAGGAAGCTACCGAGCGGAGCAGCCGACCAATCTCGTCGGCTGGCTTGGGGTGCTGGAACACCGGCAGCCCGAACGTCGCCTCGGTAACGAGAAGATCGCATCTGACCAGCTCGAAGGGCTGTGCAGTGCGGTCCTCGAGGCGCTTGTAGTCGCCCGTGACGACGACACGCTGACCCTGATATTCGAGCAGCACCTGCGCCGAACCCAGGATGTGGCCAGCCGGATGGAGGCTTACCGTGACGCCGCCCTCGAGCTGACGCCGCTCGCCGAATGGCAGCTCGTCCCAACGGCCGGCAGCATCCTCGCCGTACCGCGCCTTCATGATGGCAACGGTGTCAGGGGTCGCCAGCACCGCGCCGTGCCCGTAGCGGGCGTGGTCGGCATGGCCGTGCGTGATGATTGCCCGGACCTGTGGCTGCGGCGGATCGATGTAGATGCCGTTCGGTGCGATGCGGAGGTCGCGCGTGAGGAAGGGTTCGGCCATGGCCAAGCTTAACGCAGCCGCGCCGAACCCGGTTCACCTTTCTCGCGACAGGGTCACAGCACCTTCGTTACCGCGAGGAAGCCGCCGCGTTCGTCGTTGGCGGCCTTGATGGCGGCTTCGGAGCCCAGCACGGCAACCTTGCCCTTCTTGGCCACCTCGCCCAGCACTTCGGCGAAGCGGGTGAAGTCCTTGGCGGTGGCGCCCAGCACTTCTTCGCGGCGCTGCTGGCGGTTCTCGTCTGTATTACCGGTGAGCTCCCACATCAGCGATACGTGACCCTTCGCATCGGGCAGGCGGTAGGTGTCGATGGCCCCGATGGCGCCGATGATCGAGCGCACCAGGTCCTGCTCGCCGACGCCGGCTTTGAGGAAGGTCGCTGCCTGATCGTAGGCATCGAGCGTCTGCAGCAGGTTCGGGTCGCGATAGGAACTGAAACTGAAGCCGCCCGAGAACGGATCGAAGCTCGAGCCCCCGCCATAGGCGCCGCCCTGCACCCGGACCTTGTCCCACAGGTACGTGGTGTTGAGGTGACGCAGCACCACCGACGTCGCGCCGCTGTGGACGTAGCCCAGATCGTAGAGATTGGCGCCCTTGGCGACGAAGTTGACCTGTCCGGGGAAGGTCAGTCCCTCCGACTTCGGCACCGCCGTCGGCCAGTCGAGCGGCGCCCCTGGCGCCACCGGGAGGTTGGCGACGAAGGCACTGAGCTGTGGCTCGAAGCCGGCCCAGATGCTGGCGTCGGTGGTTACATTGATCACCATCGAGCTGCGATCGATCAAGGCGTCGCGCAGCCGGTAGAGTGTTCCTTCGACGCCGGCCCAGTCGGTCTCCACCCGCTTGATCAGATCGCGCAGGAAGAACAGGTACTCGATGCCGCCCGAGACCTCGCCGGCCCACGCAGCAGGATTGAGCGCCGCCCCGAGCCGCGACATGGCAAGGCCGTTGCCACGCCCCGAAAGCGAGGATTCGAACCCGGCCTTTTCTTCGAGCAGCATTTGTTTGATGCGCTCGCGATTGTCGAGCCGGGCGCTGCCGAGCACATCGGCGATGATCGAGAGCAGCTCCGGCGCCTTGTCGGGCACGACTTTGCCGCGCACGAAGAACCACGCCGTGATGGTCTTGGTATCGCGCATCACCCCGATGGAACGGCTGGCGCCGACACCGCCGGTCGAGCGGCCGATGCGCTGGGTGAGCGACACAAAGTCTTCCTTGGCCGTGCCCGTCTGGAACAGGGCACGCGAGAAGATCGACAGATAGGGCACCAGCTCGGCCGGGATACGACGGAGGTCGAAGGCCAGATCGAGATAGATGACCCCGTTGGTGGGCAGCAGATGCGTATAGAGCCGAGCTCCCGACAGGGTGCCACGCTCGATCGGGATGGGTTTGTTGGTGCGGTCAAGGTCCTTGAGTCCGAGCGTAGGAATCTTGGCGAGCGCCGCTGGCGGATCAGCCTCTTCCTGCAGCGCCTTGAGCTTGGCTGTGATTTCGACGACGTCCTCACGCTCGTCCTCGTCCATTCCCGCCGCGACAGCGTCGAGCCGGGCCCGCTCCTCCGCAACCTCCTCGGCCGCGAGGTTCGGATCCGCCTTGAGCAGCACGGTGACACGATGCTGGTTGTCGACCAGCGATTTCTGAATCAGCGTCTCGAAGACGCGCGCCCCAGCCGCGACATGTGCCTTCACCGCCGCGAGCGGCTTCTCATAGGTCAGCGACTCGAACGGGTCACCTCCGTGCAGCCAATTGCGCAGCGTACGGAACATCAGCGCCATGCCGCGCGGGAACGACCCGGTGTTGTTCTCGCGCAGCGCGAATTCGAACGAGTTCATCGATGCTTCGACCGTAAGCGGATCGAGTCCGTCCTTGGCGAGCTTCTTCAGGGTGTCGAGCACCAGGGCCTCGACCTTGGGGCCGTCGGCCTCGTCGATGCCCTTCATGCCAACGGTGAAATATGGCTGCCTCAGATCATCGGCGAGACCCGAGCCGGTGAGCCCCTCGCCCAGCCCGGATTCGGTCAGTGCCTTGCGTAACGGCGACGCCGGCGTGCCCAGGAGAATATGCTCGAGCACGGCGAGCGAGATGACGGTCTCGGGATTGTCGAGCTCGTCGAGCATCCAGTTCACCTGCACCATGCCGGTCTTCTTGCCGGCCTCGGCCTCGCTCGTGGCATAGGTGGATTCGATGTGGCGCGGCGCGTGCCAGCGCGGCTGCAGCCGCACTTCCGCGTCGATCGGCGCCGCGTCGAACTGGCTCAGATATTCATCCAGCATTTCGAGGCGACGATCGGCTGGGTCGTCGCCGTAGAACACAATTTTGCTGTTCGAGGGATGGTAGAAGCGTTTGTGGAAGTTCTTGAAGTAACTGTAGGTTAGGTTGGGGATCGCCTTGGGATCGCCGCCCGAATTCACCCCATAGGCATTGTCCGGATAGAGCGCCTGCTGGCTGAGCTTGCCGAGCACGCTCGATGGCGACGAGTAGACACCCTTCATTTCGTTGAACACGACGCCCTTGAAGCTCAGCGGCATCTGCGTGCCATCGGCTTCGTAATGCCAGCCCTCCTGTCGGAAGGTGTCTTCGGAGATCAACGGGAAGAAGACCGCGTCGAGATAGACGTCGACCAGGTTGTAGAAGTCCTGCAGGTTCTGCGACGCGACCGGATAGGCCGTTTTGTCCGGGAAGGTCATGGCGTTGAGGAAGGTCTGCATCGAGCTCTTCATCAGCTCGACGAAGGGCTTCTTGACCGGATATTTGCGGCTGCCGCACAGCACCGAATGTTCGAGGATGTGCGCGACACCGGTCGAGTCCTCGGGCGGCGTCTTGAAGGTGATGCCGAACACTTTGTTCTCGTCGTCATTGACGAAGCTCAGCACCTCGGCGCCGGTCTTCCTGTGGCGATAGAGGCGGACTTCGGAAGCGATCTCGGGAATCGTCTCGTCGCGAACGAGGTCGAAGGCGGCATGCACGGACATTTGGGTTCACTCGGAAGGAGGGTGAACCTAACTTAGGTTCTGGACCAGGGCTTTGGAACCCCCGCCAAAAGCGCAGGATGCCCGTCACAACGCCCGGTGCATCACGAGCGCGTCAACATACCCCCTGCTGGGGGACAGGAACGCGCCTGGAAGCCGTCCGATCGTTTCAAAGCCGAGCGATTGCCAGAGGCGGACGGCCCTCTCGTTGCTCGAAATCACGAAGTTGAATTGCATGGCGCGAAAGCCGCGTTCGCGGGCCCGCCGCAGCGAGTGCTCGTGCATGGCGCGGCCGACGCCCTTGCCGGCACTCCCCGCCGCGGTGACGTAGCCGCAGTTGCACACATGCCTGCCGCCTCCCGCCTGGTTGGGCCGGATGAAATAGGTCCCAACCACATGGTCGCCGTCTTCTGCCACGAATGTCTCGTGATCGCCCCCGGTCCAGTAGGCGAGCGCGTCGCTGCGGCTCATGTCGCGATCGAGCGCGTAGGTCTCCCCCGCCCGGATCACCGGCTCGATGATGGCCCAGATCGCCTCGTCATCGGTTGCCGCGGCCGGCCGGATCAGCATCAGATGCCGCCGCGAACCTCGGGGCGGACCTTCTCGACATAGAAGTCCTTGAGCTGCTCGACCAGTGACCCGGGCAGCGGATCCATGCGCGAGACCTCGGCATTGTCCTTGAGCTGCGCCGGCTTGGTGACGCCGGCGATGATGGTGGATACCGCCGGCTGGTCGAGGATCCAGCGCAGCGCCAGATGCACCAGACTCATACCAGACGGCAGCCAGTGTTTGATCTCGTCGGCAAAGGCGACGCCCTTGTCGAACGGCAGGCCCGAGAAGGTCTCGCCGACATAGAACGCCTGGCCGTCGCGGTTGAAATTGCGGTGGTCGCCCTCGCTGAAGGTGGTCGCCTTGCTCATCTTGCCCGATAGCAGGCCCGAGGCGAGCGGCAGGCGGACGATGATGCCGACATTGTTCTTCTGCGCCGCCGGCAGCAGGCTATCGACCGCGTCCTGCCGGAACAGGTTGAAGATTGTCTGCAGCGCCGTGCAGCTGTCGGAGCGCATCGCCAACATCCCCTCCTCCACCGTCTGCACACTGGCGCCCCAGTGGCGGATCATGCCGGCGGCGCGCGCATCGTCGAGCCAGGTGAAGATCTCGCCGTCACGCAGCACGTCGATCGGGATGCAGTGGAGCTGTGCGAGATCGAGCGTTTCGACGCCGAGCCGCTTGATCGAGCCGGCGAGGCTGTCGCGCACCTTGTCCTTGGTGTAGCGGGTCATCCCCTCGAACTGCGGGCCGCGACCGAGCTTGGTCGCGACCAGAACGCCTTTCTTGTCCTTGAAGCTGCCGATACGTCTCTCGGATTGGCCGCCGCCATAGACGTCGGCAGTGTCCCAGAAATTGACATCGAGCGACCGCGCCGTCTTCAGGATCTCGCGCGCGGTCTCGTCGTTCACCGGGCCGAAGCTCTCCCCGAGTTGCCAGGTGCCGAGGCCGATCTCGCTGACGCTGTAACCGGTCTTGCCGAGGATGCGGGTGTTCATGGTCATTTCCTGAGTTTCTTGGGCGTGAGGTCGATACCGTTGGCGCGGCCGACATATTCGGGCAGATGCGGCACATAGTTCTCAGGCCCGTCGCCGCCGCCATTGAAGGCCAGTGCGAAGGAATTCTTGATGGCGTTGCCGACTGGATTGGCGAGCTTCACCGACTCCGCCATGGATTCGAGGTAGGTCAAATCCTTGAAGGCATTGGCGATGGTAAACTTGTGCGCCTCGCGATTGCCCTCGATCGTGTAGCCCATGAAGGTCTGGTAGAAGCCATTGTCCATCCGGCCGCCGCGGATGACGCTGTCGAAGCGCTCGGACGAGATGCCGACCTTGTTGGAGAGCGCGAGGGCCTCTGCGTAGATCGCCGCATAACCCAGCGACAGGAAGTTGTTGAGGAGCTTCATCCGGTGACCGTCGCCGATG
>Ga0207657_10004076_pt1 | contig 15508 bp, 10 predicted proteins | sample KBSC33metaG_FD_184316 | JGI IMG/M metagenome (GOLD analysis project Ga0207657, IMG submission 184316) | Corn rhizosphere microbial communities from Kellogg Biological Station, Michigan, USA - KBS C3-3 metaG (SPAdes) (version 2) | ecosystem: Host-associated > Plants > Roots > Rhizosphere > Soil ... | reverse complement strand
GATCAAACCCGACAAGAAGCTCGCGGACGCTCCGCGCACGGGGCTGATCCTGCGCGTCTGGTTCCTGGATGCGCAGCATGGCTACGCGGTGGGCTTGCAGAAATCGGTATTTGAAACGCACGACGGAGGGCGCACCTGGAAACCGCTGGCGGAAGCCGCCGCGCCCACGTCAAATCCCGCATACAGCGTGTATTCGCACATCGTTTTCGAGGATGCCCGGTGGGGCATGATTGCCGGGGGCTATGCACCGCCGCGCACCGCCGGCAAGTCGCGCGAAGAACGCGAAGAGGAAGGCGATCTGCCGGAGTGGATGCACCCGGAGACCACGCTTCATCGGCGCCAGCAGCCGCGGCTCACGCTCGAACTCGACACGCGCGATGGCGGAGCGACGTGGAAGTCGGGCACGGCTCCATTGCTGGGCTCGCTGGTCAGTGCGCGTCTGGCCGGAGAGAACGGGTTGCTGGTGTTCGATTACGCCGATTCTTTCGAATGGCCGGCGGAAGTTTACCGTCTGGATTTGAAGACGGGGCGGAGCGAAAGCGCGTTCAAGCAGAAAGACCGGCTGGTGACGGATGCGGCGATCTTCGTGGATGGGGCGGGTGACGGGCGCGCGTTTCTGGCAGCAGTGGAGCCGCCGGGACGGCTGCGTTCGGCGCCGATTCCGGGCAAGGTGCGGATGCTTTCGAGCACTAATTTAAAAGACTGGGTGGAGATGCCGGTCGACTACCGCGCGGTGGCGCAATCGCTGGTGCTGGCGGGTCCGGATGCGGAACATTTGTGGGCCGCGACGGACACGGGCATGATTCTGCGATTGTCGCATTAGCGAGATCGGCGCCCTAATAATTCTCTCAAACGTGCTGTATTCGTTTTGTTTTATCCACACATTGTTCACCCAGGGTTGTCCGTAAACAGATGATACAAAGGGGAATAAACCTTGAGGAAAGTTAATGTTTTCGCTTGACGAAAGGATCGCGCAGGCGCAAGATGACTATGGTTCCAAGAGGTTCGAAGGACAGCGAGCCAAGCGGGAAGTAGCGGAGCCGGAACGTTGATCCGTCGCGCGGTGGTACGTCAAAACTATTGCAACGCGGCGGGGAGTGAAGGCAGATCGGGCAACTCGCTATGGTAAGTTTCTTCGGCTGAAACCGGGCAGAGCGCTATGATCTGGAGGGATCGAGAGGTCCTGAAGGGGAGTGGAGGCCCGGAGACAGACGGAGGGCTTTAGGACAGGAAGTCGGCAACGGGCGACTCGCAGAGATCGCGCCCTGTCAGGCGAAAAAAAGCCAGGCGAGGCCGGGAGCGGGAAGCCGAACGGGCCGATTGAAATTCTAAGGCAGCTTCGAAGATGTAGGCCAGGAGCGTCGACCCGGCCGCGGGGATTTGCCGCAAGGCAGACCTTCGCTGCAGGAGAGTGAAAGGCTGCATCGAGAAGCAAACTTCTACCGGAACGGAGAGCGGACGCGCACCAGAGCTACGATCCGCGGCTGAATAAAACCGGCCGTGGGGAGCAAAGGGCCCACGTCACATCCGATCCGGATGCCATGTTCAGGCCGTGCATGCCGGTCGGAGAGCGAGCGATCCAACGGGTCACTTGGAACCATTTTTTTGCGCGTCCCGCCTTCGCGCAACGCCCGGTGACGGCCCTCCTTTTCTGGTCGCGCTGCTCCGGGTGTGTTTCGGCGCGGCGCCCACCAAGCTTAATTGTTCACCGCGGAATCGGATTCGATTGTAGGCGGCGGTTGAGCGCGATCCTGGTGACGCCAGGTGAACTTTTCCTTACACTTTTTGAAGCTGGCGAAGTTACAGCGGCAGGAGACGCAGCGGTAAGGAGTGGCGCCCAGCCGCAACTGCAGCAAAGTCCAGCGGGGCGGGCTGTAGTGCTGTTCGCTCCAGGTGGAAAGCTGCTGGCGATAGCACTTAGGGCAGCGCGCGTATTTCCAGGCGGCGGATTCCCAAGTACTGGTGGCCCAGCGGGTATTGCAGCGGCGGCAGCGCAAGGGGCAAATCCCGATCAGGCCCTTTAGCCATTCGGCTATGCCAGTGCGGTGGGACACACGGGCATCACGTGAGCCGCATTGAGGACACGCCAGTTTCATTTCCCCAGACCTGGGTCAATTATAGACTGGATTCGGACGAAGTTTTACGTAGCTTCTCACATGCGCGGAGAAAGCCCGGCGGAGGCGATCGCACACGGCGCGGCCGCCTTGAACCGGCAGGCCCTCAATGTTGACTACCGGAAGCAGCTCGCGGGTGGTGGAGGTGATGAAGACTTCGCTTGCGGCGCTGAGATCGGACGGTAACAGCGGCTTCTCGGCGATGGCGATTTCGGGATCGCGGATTTCTTCCAGCAGCACGGCGCGGGTGATTCCGCCCAATCCGCCGGAGGAGAGCGGCGGGGTCCAGACGCGGCTGTCGCGATCCACGATGAAGATGTTGGCGGAAGTACATTCGGCGACTTCGCCGCGCTCGTTGAGGAGGATGACTTCGTCGAGACCTTGCTGGTGGGCTCTTTCATAGCGCGTGAGATTTTCGGCCCAGGAGGTGTATTTGGTCCCCGCGAATTCGCTGGCGGCGTGGCGGCCGTGGGGAACAACGCCGAGCTTCACGGTTTCGGGCCAGCGCACCATGTCGACGGTGAAGGCGATGACGTCGAAGTCGCGAGTGACGGCGGGTCCTGTATAGAGGCCGCCACGATCGCGCACGACAACCACGCGCAGGGTGGCGTTCAGCGGCTGGCCGGGCGCTGGCTGATTGGATTCGATGAGGCGCTGGAGGCGGGATTCGAGGAATTCCGGTTGCGCCGGGAAGGGAACTCGCATGCGGGCGGCGTCGCGGCGCATACGCTCCCAATGGCGTTCGAACGCGAACATCACGCCGTCGTAAACCCGCAGGGTGGAGAAAACGCCCCACCCGGAGAGCAATCCCACTTGTCCCGCGGAGAGGCTGAGGTCGCCGGCATCGCGGATGTCGTCATTGTGCAGCAGGAAGCGGTGCATCGACTTTTATTCTAGCGCTCGGAAGGCGGGAGGAGGAGCGCCCGGCCGGGGCCAGTTCACCGCCGCGGCGGGGTGGAGTTCATTGCCGCGGCGGGACCTAGTTCAGCCGTGTCTTTTTTTCCGCGGGAAGCGCGCGCTAATTGCCGAGCACGCCGCCAACGGTTGTCGATCCGGTTCCGCTGCAACCGGTGGGGCCATAGCGGAGAAATTTTTGGATGCGCTTGCCGGTGTCGACTTCGGCGGTGTAGATATTGCCCTTGCTATCCCGGCTCACCTGATGAGTCCAGTGGAATTCGCCCGGCGCGCGGCCGCTGTGGCCGAACCGCCCGAGTTCTTCGAGATTGCTTCGATTCAGAATATAAATCGCCATGTTGGCGTTGTCTGCGACGTACAGGCAGCTTTGCGCCTTGTCGGTGGAGAAGTTCATGGAGACGGCAGTTCCGATGATGTTGGTGTGATCGCTGACAAAGCGCTCGGCGACGAAACCGCATTTGCCGGGCTGGCCGGTCGGGTTGCTGCAGGCTTTGCCGAGTTCGGGACTGTTCTTGTCGAAGACTTGAATGCGATCGTTACCGCGATCACAGACGTAAATCTTGCCGTCATCGGCGATCTTTACGCAATGAACGGGGTTGCGGAAGAAGGTAGGCTTCCTGTTGCCTTTGGCGGCATCGTCGATCCAGGTGCCAGCAGCTTTGGCGCCTGCGTCATCGACAGGATTGTTTCCATACGCGCCGAAATGCCCAATGTATTTGCCGGTGTTGGCGTCGATAATCAGGACGCGGCGGTTGCCATAGCCGTCGGCGACGTACAATCGGTTGGTAGCGGGATCGACCACCATATCGGCGGACAGATACGTGAGTGGCGTGCCGTTGATGCCGCCGTTGGTGTCGTTGCTGTTCGGTCCCTTGGGCGTGCCGCCGATGCGCATCTTGAAATTTCCGTCCATGTCGAACTTCAGAATGAGGCCGTCGCCGCCTTGCTTATTTGTCGCCCACGGCGCATTGTTGTGCGGATTGTACGCGCCACTTCCGGAGAGCCAGACATTGTCGTTCTGATCGACGTAGATGCCGTGCTCGCTGTTGGGCCAGATGCAGCCGGCCTCCGCTTTGCATTTACCGCCGATGAAACCGGGATCCGAGGGACCGCCCCACGAACGCAGCAGTTTGCCGTCGGTATCGAATTCCAGAACGGCAGGCGCGGCTTTGCAGCAATCGGTGATCGTGCCATACTGGCGCGCGTAGCCGATGCCGTTTTCCGGCTGGCCCTTTTCATTGGTGGCTCCGGATACGGGTCCTTCGAGGCCGGCTTCGTCATTTGTCAGGGAGCGGGCCCGGTGATACACCCAGATATGATCATGACGGTCGACGTAGAGGCCGCCTACCTGTCCGATCATCCAATTGTGCGGCAGGCGCTGGGGAAATGACGGGTCGACGATGAAGTCCGGAGTTTTGCCGGTGCTGGAAGCATGGTACACGCCGGATTCCTTGGCTAGCCGGTCAAGCGCGCCAGTGCTCTTCAGGAGGTTGATAGCATCGCTATCGGCCGCCACCGCGAGACTGGTCAAAGTGAACAGCGTCGCCGGCAGCACGGCCAATATTTTACGGTAGGTCATATTTTGATTTTTCCTTTTAGCACGCGGTCTGGAGGGCGAACCGGCCTGCGAGCGCAGGCACGGTGAGCATCCTGAAAGAGTGCGCTACTTATCGATCACGCCGCCGACAGTGGTCGATCCGGTTCCGCTGCAGCCGGTCGGACCATAGCGGAGAAATTTCTGGATGCGCTTGCCGGTGTCGACTTCGGCGGTATAGACATTGCCCTTGCTATCCAGGCTCACCTGATGCGTCCAGTGGAATTCGCCCGGCGCACGGCCGCTGTGGCCGAAGCGGCCCAGTTCCTCGAGGTTACTTCGGTTCAAAATGTAGATCGCCATGTTGGCGTTGTCTCCGATGTAAAGGCAGCTCTGGGCTTTGTCGGTGGAGAAATTCATGGAGACGGCGGTTCCAATGATGTTGGTGTGATCGCTGACAAAGCGCTCGGCGACGAAACCGCATTTGCCGGGCTGGCCGGTGGGGTTGCTGCAGGCTTTGCCGAGTTCGGGACTATTCTTGTCGAAGACTTGAATGCGATCATTACCGCGGTCGCACACATAAATCTTGCCGTCATCGGCGATCTTTACGCAGTGTACCGGGTTGCGGAAAAAGGCGGGCTTCTTGTTGCCTTTGGCCGCGTCGTCGATCCAGGTGCCAGCGGCTTTGGCAGCGGCGTCATCGACAGGATTGTTTCCGTATGCGCCGAAATGGCCAATGTATTTGCCGGTGTTGGCGTCAACTATCAGGACGCGGCGGTTGCCATAGCCGTCGGCGACATAGAGGCGGTTGGTTGCGGGATCGACGACCATATCGGCCGCCTGATACAACAGTGGCGTGCCGTTAATGCCGCCGTTAGTGTCGTTGCTGTTGGGGCCCTTGGGCGTGCCGCCGATGCGCATCTTGAAATTCCCGTCCATGTCGAACTTCAGGATGAAGCCGTCGCCACCTTCCTTATTAGTGGTCCACGGCGTGTTCTTGCCGGCGGTACGGGCATTGTATCCGTTATTCCCGGAGATCCAGACGTTGTCGTTCTGGTCGACATAGATCCCGTGCTCGCTGTTGGGCCAGATGCAGCCGGCCTCGGCCTTACATTTACTGCCGAGGAAACCGGGATCCGCGGGACCGCCCCAGGCGCGCAGCAGCTTGCCGTCGACGTCGAACTCCATCACGGAAGGAGCAGCTTTGCAGCAATCGGTGATGGTGCCGTACTGGCGCGCGTAGCCGATGCCGTTTTCCGGCTGACCCTTTTCATTGGTCGCGCCGGGCGCGGGTCCTTCGAGGCCAGCCTCGTCGTTGGTCAGGGTGCGCGGCCGTTGATAGATCCAGATATGGTCATGCTTGTCTACGTAGAGACCGCCTACCTGGCCGATCATCCAGTTGTGGGGCAGCCGCTGGGGGAATGACGGGTCGACGATGAAGCCCGGCGTCTTGCCGGTGCTGGAGGCGTTGTATACGCCGGATTCTTTGGCTAGACGGTCGAGCGCGCCAGTGCTCTTCAGAAGATTGATGGCATTCGCATCGTTATCGGCGGCCATCGCCAGGCTGCCCAGAGCCAGCAGCATCGCCGGCAGCGCGGCCATCATTCTACGGTGGATCATATTACGGTTTCCTTTCAGCACGCCGCTCGCTAAAGCCCTTTTCGGGCGCGCAGGGCCGTAAAAGAGTATATACCAATCGGATCGTTTTGGAGAGCGCCAAGTGGCGTTGTCTTAGGCAAGCGGCTAGAGCGGGCTTCGGGGGAGATCCTTGACTCGCGAGTTATTTCTTTAGAAATGTGCCCTTCTCAAGTTCCTCGAAGGCCTGCCGCAGTTGCTGCTGGGTGTTCATTACGATGGGGCCGTACCAGGCTACGGGCTCATTCAGCGGCTTGCCGGAGACGAGGAGGAAGCGAATGCCGTCCGCTCCTGCTTGGACCTCAACTTCATCGCCGCGGTCAAAAACTACTAGCGAGCGATTGTCGGCTTCCGACGGCGGCGCCGTGTCCAGCCAGCCAACACCTTCGGTGGGCACGCTGAGCGGACCGGATGCATTGCAGAATTTGCCGGAGCCTGCGAACACGTAAGCGAAGGCGTGCCGAGTGGTCTCGACGGGGAGAGTCTTCCTGCGTCCCGGCGCGATGGAGACATCGAGGTAGACGGGGTCGGCTGCGACTCCATCGACGGGCCCCTTCTTGCCCCAAAAACTGCCGCAAACAATGCGAACGTGGGTTCCGTCGTCATCCGTGACTTCAGGGATGTCCGGCGCCTTCGCTTCCTGATAGCGCGGCGGTGTCATCTTCAGAGTGGAAGGGAGATTCCCCCACAGTTGGAAGCCGTGCATCTGGCCGGCCGGGTCGCCTTTCGGCATTTCCTGATGGATGATGCCGCTGCCGGCGGTCATCCATTGCACATCGCCGGAAGCGATGGCGCCGCGGTTGCCGAGGCTATCGCCATGTTCGACGGTTCCCGCCAGCACGTAGGTAATGGTCTCGATGCCGCGGTGGGGATGCCAGGGGAAGCCGGCCAGATAGTCGTCGGGAACGTCGTTACGGAAGTCGTCGAGGAGGAGGAACGGATCGAACTCGGAGGTATTTCCGAAGCCAAATGCGCGGCGCAGGTGGACGCCGGCGCCCTCCAGTGTAGGCTTGGATTTGAGCAGGCGTTTGACGGGCCGGATAGACATACTTGATCCTACTACCGACATTCTACTGGGCGCGGACGCCCGCAGCCACCCCGCCGTGCGGACTTTGATTCTCGATTTCCCGTCGTTCCGGTGAGGCTGTTAGGGCAGCTTGAACGCCAGCAGGTTTTGGCCTGAGACCGTTGCAATATATTGCTTGCCTTGGAACGTATAGCTGATGGCCGGCGAGCGGATCGCGGCACCGGTCTGGAAATGCCACAGCACTTTGCCGGTGGCGGCGTCGAGCGCCATCATATAGCCGTCGGAATCGCCGGTGAAAACCAGTCCGCCGGCGGTGGCCAGCAGCCCTGAGGGACTGCTCATGAACGGATGCTTCCATTTGAGCGTTCCCGTTGAGGGGTCGACCGCATTGACGGAACCGCTGTTCGGTTCTTTAGGAACGGGAACGGCATCGCCGGCTTGATATTGTTTTCCTTCGACGTATTCCATTTTTTCAACATTGAACATCTGACAGCCATCGGTGGCGCTGAAATAATACAGGCCGGTCTTCGGGCTGTAGGCAGTGGCCGACCAGTTGTGGCCTCCGCCGAGTCCGGGGCAGACCATATTTCCTTCGGGAGTTGGCTCGCGGTTGGCGATCAGGATCGGGCGTCCATCCGCGCCGATGCCGTCCGCCCAGTTCACTTTGGTGTAGGCCTTGGCGGTGAGGAACTTGCCGGTGGTGCGGTCGAGCAGATAATAAAATCCGTTGCGATTGGCTTGGGCGACAGCTTTGACTTTGGCTCCGTTGACGGTCGCTTCGACCAGGACCGGATCGGCCACCGCATCCCAATCGTGGACGTCATGCGGAGTCATCTGGAAATACCATTTCAGCTTGCCGGTGTCGGCGTCGATGGCGACGATGGCGCAAGTGTAGAGATTGTCGCCGGGCCGCACGGAGCCGTCCATATCGGGGCCGGGATTGCCGATGCCCCAGTAGATGAGATTCAACTCGGGATCGTAGGTGCCGGTGATCCAGGTGGAACCGCCACCGGTCTTATAAGAGCTGCCACCCCAGGTTTCCATTTTGGGCTCGCCCGCGGTGGGAACGGTGTAGAAACGCCAGCGGCGCTTACCGGTGGCCGCGTCATAGGCGTCGATGTAGCCGCGAATTCCCCACTCGGCTCCGGCGGTGCCGACGACCACCATATCCTTCACGATCAGAGGCGCCGCGGTGTTGGAATAACCCTTCTTGTAATCGTCGATGGTGGTTTCCCACAGGACTTTGCCGCTCTTGGCTTCGAGCGACACCAGAGTGGACTGGATGTTCACCTTGAACAAGCGATCGCCCAGCATAGCGAAGCCGCGATTGACGGTGCCGCAGCATAGGCCCAAGCCCGACGGCACGTAATCGGAATAGCTCCAGACTTTCTTGCCGGTGAGCAGGTCGACCGCCCAGGCGTTGTTCGATGGCCCGGTGAGGTACATCATGTCGCCATTGACCAGCGGCGTGGTTTCATTGTTGCCGGGCACGCCGGTGGGCAGAATCCAGGCGGGGGCAAGCTGCGCCACGTTGCTGGTGGTGACTTGGGTCAGCGGGCTATAGCGCCAGCCGAAATAATTCTTGCCGTAGGAGAGCCAGGAATTGGGATCCTGCTGGGCCTTGGTCAAAGTTTCCGTCGTTACCGGAACACTCGATGCTTGTTCTGACGTCACCTGCGCTTGGGCGGCGAGCGTTGCCGCCAGTAGGATCCAGCCGAGCTTCTTCATCGGGAATTCGCCTCGCTTCGTATCTTCTGTATGTAGGCCACAAGATTATCGACATCCGCCGCGCTGAACATCTTGCCATAGTTGTCGGGCATGGTGGAGCGCATTTCACGGTTGACGGATATGACGTCATCGCGCAGGAACGTGCGCTCATTTCCGGACTGATCGACCAAGCGCGCGGAGAAATTATCCAGCCATCGTTCGAGGCCGGATATTTTCCGATGGTCGCGAGTCTCGACCGTGATGATCGCGAACCCTGGCGTGATGTCGGCGTTGGGATCGACGATGGACTCGTGCAGGTATTTGGCGTTACTGCGCCGGCCGCCGCGAGTCAGATCAGGGCCACGCCGCTCGCCTCTGGTTCCAATCTGGTGACAGGTGCCGCACTTGCCTTTTCCCCAGAACAAGGCCTCACCGGCGGCGGGATCGCCTATGAGCACGGGCGCGACGGCGGACAGGCTGCGGACAAAAGTCACCAGCCGCCAAATCTGTTCGCTGCCGAGAGAAGCGAAGGACGGCATCTCGGTTCCTTTGACGCCCTGGGAGACTACGCGGAAAAGATCTGAATCCTGCCTTCCGGCTTTGAAGACGCCGCGCGTCAGATCGGGAGGACGCATTCCCTCGGCTTGCCCCTGGCCACCGGTCCCATCTCTACCGTGACAGGGCGCGCATGACTGGGCAAACAGTTTACTGCCGTCGGCTACAGCTTGCGCGTTGCCCGCGAAAGGGTTGGTGAGGGCTTGCGCAAAACACGATCCGGGCGCCAGCGCCAGCAACAGCAGCCCGGATTTAAACCAATGAGTAGATACCATTCAATTCTCCCGATAACCGCCAACCTAGATTATCAAGAAAATACGCACAAAAAATGCGCGACTTCGGGACGCGGGCCGAAGTATCCACACCACGGCGCCGTTTGCCCGCGAAATCAGGCACCGCGCGCGCGAAGGAAGCTCTCGCTAATCGTGCGCGCGGCGGCCCTAGATCAGCTCGCTCATTTTTTCTTCGGCGGTCGGAAATTCTTTTCCGAGCGGCGCTTTGAGGACTTCGTCCGCGATCGTCAGGTAGACATCGCCAACGGAGTTGTGCGATTTGGTGTGCGTGCCGCCTTTTATCCCGCCGCCGGCGACCAGCATGGAGAGACCATTACATTTGTGCGGATTGGCCTCGGCATGTTCGTGCACGTAAACGCAAGCGGTGTGATCGAGCAGGTTCCCGTCGCCTTCCGGCACGGATTTCATGCGCTGCAGGAGGTAGGAAAACTCTTCGACGTGCCAGCGAGTGATGTCGCGGAGAATGCGCTGCTGCTCGGGCGAGCCGGCGTTGTTGTGGGTGTAATCGTGATGGCGGTTCGCCGAGAGTCCCAGCCAGGGGAAGCGGGTAAGGCTCTGGCACTTGGTGAGCATGTAGGAAGCCACGCGAGTCTGCTGGGTGGCGAAGGCCTGGACCAGCAGGTCGGATTGAATCTTCGCGATCTTGGGATAATCCGTCAGATCGGAGATGTCCTCAGGCTCCTTGATATTCTTGCCGTAGTCGGGCGGCAGGCTGGCGATGGCGCGTTCCAGATCGCGCACCGAAGCCAGGTGCTCGTCGAGACGCTGCTGGTCTTCATGGCCCAGGTCAGGCTTGAGCTCGGCGACGTCGCCGCCAACCAAGTCGAGAATGCTTTCCTTGCGGCTGACCCAGGATTGATCCTTCTTTCCAAACAGCCGGTCAAACAAATTCTGCGGAATCATTTCCGGAGGGAGCGCGCGATCGTAACCCGCCCAGCTCATATTGCGGTGGACGTTCTCGCCGTGCGATTCCTGCGCGACGCCGATCTGGAGCGAATGGAAGCGCGACTTCGCGCCCATTTTTGCGGCGAGAAGCTGGTCGATCGAAGGACCGCTGGCGCCGCGCCCGGTGTAGGCGGTGCCGGTCATCAATCCGCAGAGCGCGGTGAAATGCCCGTTGCCTTGCCCGTTGAGACGCGCGGCCACGTTGTCGATACCGCTGATGACGTGGACGTAGTCCTTCACGGGCTCGAGCGGGGCCAGACAAGGCGACAGCTCGTAATCCGGCCCGGTGGTTTCCGGTATCCAGTAGCGCTCGGGAATTCCATTGCCGTTAAACCAGACGAGGAAGCGCGGTTCAATCGCTTGGCCGCCTTTCCTGGCCGGAGCCGCATAGGCGGTTCCATTGAAGTTGAACATCGCAGCGAGGGGGGGAAGCCCGATCCTTACTAATGCTCCACTAGCGCTGATGCCCCGTAAGAATTTGCGTCTATCGAGTTTCATTTCTTATCTCCTCGCTTCAATTTTCGAACTTGCAATTTTCGAGTTAGCGCCGGGCACTACACCCAGCGTAGCTCGATCCTGCTTAAGATCTAACCCGTCCAAAAACTCCGGAGTTCTTATGAGACCGACGAGCAGGTCCTTGAAGTGGAATCCGGAATCCCGGAAGGCCGCAAACAACTGATGAATGGAGGCGTCGTCCGCGGATGTCTCCATGCGGCCGTAAGCATAGCGGAAGAGCTGACGCACCATGCACTCCTGGCACACCGGGCTTTGGGATAGAATCTGTCCCAGTTTGACCGAGTCTGAGAACGCGGAGTCCGGAATACCGCGGACTTCGCCGCGGGTGTCGAGGTCAAGATTGATTTCTTTGTCGGCACCACGCTTGCCGGTGGCGCTTTCAATCAGGATGGTCTCGTGCTGGCGATAGCGGCCGATGGCGTCAAAACTTTCGAGTCCGAAGCCGATCGGGTCCATCAGACGATGGCAGGAAAGGCAGAGGGGATTGGCCTCGTGCGCGGACATGCGCTGGCGGCGCGTGAGCGGCTTATCCAAGCTCGCCTCGGGAAGGTTGGTATCCACGTTGGGAGGCGGAGGCGGCACGTTCTGGCAGAGTAATTGTTCCCGGATGAAGATGCCGCGCGCGGTGGGCGAAGTCTCGGTAGGCCCGGCATTAGCAGCCAGGAACGAAGCCTCTCCCAGCATTCCAGCGCGATGGGAATCGGCAGGGAACTTCACCAAGTCGAACTCGCCGGGGGGAGGCGGTACTTTATAGAGCGTCGCCAGATCGGTGGATAAGTACGCGTAATTGGCGGTGAACAACTCCATGAAGTTCTGGTTGTCCCACACCAGATGATCCAGCAGCCGGCGCGTCTCTTCGACCATGTTGCCGGCCATCTCCAGCGAAAACTCTGGGAAGCGCTTGGCTTCTTTGGTGGAATTGAGTACGCGGTCGAAGCGCAGCCACTGGTCGAAGTACTCGTCCAGCGACTGGCGCGCGTGCGGATTGTCCAACAGCCGCCGGGCCGCCTTCTCGCGTCCGGCAGTAGTGCGCAGCTCGCCTTTCGCGGCGGCATCCATGAGCAGCTTGTCGGGCATCGTATTCTGCAACAGGTACGACAACCGGCTGGCAATGTCATAATCCACGAAGTGCCCGTCGGGTCCGCCTTCCAGATGGAACAGGAAATTCGGCGACTGGAGCATGGCCTCGATCACGATGCGCGCTCCCTCCAGGAACTTGCCGGTAGAGGTTGCCTGCGCGCTAAAGGCGGCGGCATAGCGCTTCACTTCGTCGTCGCGCAGGGGCCGGCGGAAAGCGCGGCCTCCGAAGGTGCGAATAAACTGGTCGCGGCATTTTAGATCCGCGGGGCCGGTGGCTTTGCAGGGAATCAAGCCGTTGCTATCGCCGGTCCGGAAAGCATTGGTTGCAAGCTTCTCGGCCGCGCTGCTGTAAGCGTCGACCAGCAGCGGAGGCATTCCCTGGTAACGCGTCTGATTCTTGAAACCGTCAACGTAATCCTCGGGAGGGAAGTGGGTCGCGGGGTGGCTATAATCGCCGAGCAGATCGCGCACCGTGTTGTCGTACTGGCTGTGGGTCAGGCGGCGGACCAGGTGGCCTTGCATGGCCGATACCGCGGTCTCGCTCAGCTTGTTCCGTAAGGCGGTCAGCGACTCTTGAGGGGTCGTCGCCAGATATTGGATCCACTGCGTGAGAATCTTCTCTTCGTCCGAGCCCGGCTTGATCCGCTCTCCACCGGTGTGTGGAATGCGTTGGGTGGGCTTCTTGAAGAGCAGCGAATTGGAGACGTTGGTTCGGTCGACCAGCGGGGCCAGCGAGAGCCCGAACAGCTCGATCTGATCCTGGCTCGCGCCGGGCTCGGGGAAGTGTATCCGCGTGCCGGAAGCGACACCGCTGGTGGTGTGGCAGAGGCGGCAATGGGCGGCTTCGAGGACCGGATACATCTTGGTTGCGAAAAACGCCGGATCGGTTACCGGACTCTGCTTGGTTGCTAAAAAGGCCGGATCGGTTGCCGGACTCTGTGCCCAAGCGTGCGACGCCATCCACATCGTCGCTGTCAAAATCGTGCCTGTCAAAAATAAAAGTGCGCGCCGGTTCATGGTTTGTTTTCTTCTTCCGCTGACGCTGCTTTGGGTTTAGCTTTCGCGTCATTCGCTTTTGTATTCGTGGACGCTACTGCGATCGGTTCCGGCCGCCGGCCCCAGGACACGAAGCTGGCGGGTCTTTGCTTGCGGAACGCTTCCACGCCGGCGGCGGTCACTTTGGTGTCGGTCAGGTAAAGAACTTTCAAGTTGGGGAGCGCCGCCAGACTCTTCAGCGTCGCATCGCCCGCGGACGTATAGGACAGATCAAGATTCGTCAGTTTGGGAGCGGCGGCAAATTCCGCGGCGGCGGAATCGTCTACCGCTTTGCAGTTCCACAGGCTGAGGCGCTCCAACTGGGGCAGGCTCTTCAGGACCTTGAGTCCAGCGGGAGTGATCTTGGCGCCACTGATATCCAGGCGCCTCAATTTCGTAAGCTTAGCCAGTTTCGCGACACCCAAATCCGTAAGCTGAATACCGCCCGTAACGCGGCAGTTTCTTTCCCCCATCGGCTCCCCCGTCCGGCCCAGGCTTACGCCGACGCCGAGGTTCAGATCTTCCAGTCCCGAAAGCAGCGAGATGGTATCCAGATCCAGGTCCGTGATTAAAGGCGTCCAGCAGGCACTGGCATTGCGCCGCTGGATTCCGTTAAAGCTCAGCTTCCTTAGCTTGGGCAGGAGCTTGAGGAAGTTCAGATTGGTTCCGGTGATTCTGGTGCCGCCCAAATCCAGCTCTTCGAGCTCACTTAATGCGGGTAGGCTTTCCAGTCCCACATTGCCAATCATGGTTTGGCTCAGATCGAGAGACTTCAGGTTGGTGAGAGTCGCCAGCGCGGGCATACCCACGTCGGTGATGTCGGTGCCGCGCAGCACGAGTTTGCGCAACTGCTTATTCGCGCGCAGATAAGACGTAGACGCGTCGGTGAGGGCCTCGGTGGCGTCGAGCGTCAACTCCTCCAGTTGCGGCAACTCGCGGAGACGTTCGATGCCGACATCCGTGACGTAAGTAAAGGAGAGGTCCAGGCGCTTCAGGCCTTTAATCTGCACCACGCGCTCCAGGTCGTTGTCGGTGGCCCCGGTGCGCGCGAGCGACACCTCCACAATATTGCCATCCGGACCGCGGACCACGGTGCCGCCGAGCGACTCAACCGTGTGTGCAATATCGGCTTGGGGCGCATCGGCTGCGCCGGCAGTCAAGCTGGCCGCGAGCATTACGGCCGTAGCCGTGAGAAGACGCTTCATCTGGTAATTCCTCACGTTCTACGCTCCCGACGAGTGGAATCTTTGTTCCAATTAATATCGCAATCCTGCAGACTCTTTTTGAGGCTCTCATAGCCCTGTTCGGTGAACTCGGTATGATACAAATCCATGTAATGCAGCTTGGTCAGACCGCTCAACACCTTGACGGAAGCGTCGGTGAGGGCCACGTGATCGAGGCGCAATTCGCGCAGTTGCGCGAGGCCCGCCAGTTTCGCGAAACCCGCGTCACTGACGGCAGTGTATTCGAGGCTCAACGACTGCAACTGGGGCATGGTTGAAACCCAATCCATGGCGTTGTCGGCGGCGCTGGTCTGGTTCAATCCGAGCTGCCTGAGGTTCGTCAGGCCGCTCAGCGCCTTCAGACCGGCTTCGCTAAACCGGCAGAAGCTCAGATCCAGATCCTGCAGTTGGGTAAGCGTGGAAATGCCCTTCAGTCCGGCGTCCCGAATGTCATCGCCCGCCAGATTGAGCCGCTTCATCTCTTTGATTGACGCCACCGCCGGCGCCAGCGTCAGGGGGTGCGCCTCATATGTATGCCCGTGTGAGAAAAAGTGATCATCAAAATAAGCCGCGATCTTGCCCGTCGTAGCGCACAACCCAAGCGGAATCGCCGCGTTCGTAATCCCCTTGGCTGTGGTCAAAATATCCGGTACTACCCCCCAATGATCCATGGCGAACCATTTCCCGGTTCGGCACCACCCGGTCATCACTTCATCGGCAATCAGCAACACCTCGTTCTGATCGCAGATCTGTCGCAGTCGCGGCATATATTCTCTGGGCGGAATCAGCACGCCGTTGGTTCCCACGATGGGCTCCACGATGATCGCCGCCACGTTCTCGTCGTGATCGATCATGTAGCCGAGGTAGTCGGCGCAGGCGGTGTTGCACGACGGGTAGCTCTGACCGAGCGGGCAGCGGTAGCAGTTGGC
>Ga0207657_10004075_pt1 | contig 15509 bp, 14 predicted proteins | sample KBSC33metaG_FD_184316 | JGI IMG/M metagenome (GOLD analysis project Ga0207657, IMG submission 184316) | Corn rhizosphere microbial communities from Kellogg Biological Station, Michigan, USA - KBS C3-3 metaG (SPAdes) (version 2) | ecosystem: Host-associated > Plants > Roots > Rhizosphere > Soil ... | reverse complement strand
GGGGCAGGGAGCGGCAATTTAATCGCGATCCCACAACCGCTTACTTGATTTCATTTCCTCCGATCACCGCGAGGCGAAGCCTGCCACCCACCCGGCAGGCGCAGCTTTGAAGGGAATGTGAAATGAAAGCCTTTATAAAAATGCTCAAGGACGAATCGGGCGCCTCGGCGGCCGAATATGCTCTGATCCTGGCGATCGTCGGCACCGCAATTGCGGCCGCCGCGATCACCTTGGGGGGGGCCATCTCCGGTTCGATGGACCGCGCAGCCAATTGTATCAATGAGGTTCCGAGCAATACCTCCGCAACCTGCGGTTAAAACAGCTGACGGGGCCGTTCGCGTTTGCGTGGGCGGCCCCGCTATCTTCTTGATTCAAAACATGTCATTATCCCATTTGTAAATCGGCGTTCGGGGGGACGCGACCATGATGAGACGGCAGACTCTGATCGCAGTGGGTATCGCGATCGTCCTTGGGCTGATCGCCGTTTACCTCGCGAACACCTATTTGCTCGCCGCGAACCGGAACGCCGCGCTGATGGGCACCTCCAGGGTTGCCGTCGCCGCAATTCCGCTCGAATACGGGACCGAGATCACTCGTGAGAACGTCCGCTTCGCGGAATTCCCGAACAGCAGCATTCCGGCCGGCAGCTTCAAGGACCTGAACCAGCTTTTCCCCAACGGGCAGAAGCGGGTCGCCCTGATGGCGATCCAGCCCAACGAGCCGATCCTTCCCGCCAAGATTTCCGCCTCGGGCGAGGGCGCCTCGATCGCCGCCCTTCTTCCCGCGGGAATGCGCGCCACCTCCGTTCGGATCAACGACGTGTCCGGGGTCGCCGGGTTCATCCAGCCCAATGACTCCGTCGATGTCCTCATCACCCGCTCCATTGCCGGCCGTGACGACCAGGTCACCGACGTCCTGCTGCAGAACGTTCGAGTCCTGGCGATCGGCCAGGATTCGAAGTCCGACAGCGGCAAGCCGCAGCTCGCCAAGACCGCGACCGTTCTGGTCGACCAGGTCGGTGCGCAGAAGCTCGCTCTGGGGCAGCAGGTCGGCACTCTCAGCCTCGTCCTTCGCAAGGCGGGCGAGCAGGACAATCCGGTCGTTGAGACGGTCAGCCTCAACGACCTTCGCTACAATATGTACGGCGGCGCTCGCTATCCCGCGACGGCTTCGGCCGGCAATTACGGCAGCGGCCTCGGCGGCGCCATTTCCGGTTCGATGCAGCGCAGCGCGGCTCAGATCGCTTCCACGAGGCCTGCGAGGCGTCCGGTGGCAAAACCGGCGAAGCCGCATCCGAAGGGTAACAGCGTCGAGATCTATCGCGGCGTGAAAAGTGACAGCTACACGGTGAGGGGCCGATGACTGGAATGCTTTCGAGGCGGATTGGAGCCGCATCCATAGTCCTGGCCGCGGCGCTTGCCGCGGTTCCGGCATCGGCGCAGGTCAGCATTGCCCGCGGGGTCGATGCCGGCGAACTCCAGGTGCCGGTCAACAAGAGCCAGGTGCTTCGCGCCGACCGGCCTTATGCGAAGGCGCTGATCGGCAATGCCGACATCGCCGACGTCGTGCCGCTGTCGAACACCAGCGTTTACGTGCTCGGCAAGAAGCCCGGGACCACCAGCCTAACCCTCTATGACGCACGCAATCGCCTGATTGCCGTTGTCGACGTGGTGGTCGGACCCGACGTCCTCACCCTGAAGCGGCAGCTTTCGGAGCTTCTTCCGGGCGATGATATCGGCACCCGCATTTCCAACGATTCCATCGTTCTCGAAGGCGTCGTCCACAATGCCGTTGCTGCCGATCGAGCAGTCCAGCTTGCCCAGACTTATGCGCCCGGCAAGGTCGTGAACCTGCTCTCCGTCGGCTCTTCGCAGCAGGTGATGCTGGAGGTCCGGTTCGCCGAGGTGAAGCGCTCGGCGCTCAAGCAGTTCGGGCTCAACTGGGACGTGATGAGCTGCAAGTCGGGTCCGTGCGGTAACCTCAACGGGGTGATCGGCGGCGGGGCCAATCTAACGTCGGGCGGCCTCAAGCACGGCGCCATCCTCGACAGCTTCGCGATTGTCTCGCGGGCGTTCACCGGCTTCGGACAGAATTTCAACGTCACCCTCGACGCGCTCGAGAAGAAGGGCGTCGTCACCACGCTCGCCGAGCCGACCCTGGTCGCGCTTTCGGGCGAGACTGCGAGCTTCCTTGCCGGCGGCGAATTCCCGGTCCCCGTCGTTCAGAACAGCGGCGGCGGCACTGGAGGCGGCAACGGCAACTCGTCAGCGATCACGGTCGAATGGAAGCCGTTCGGAGTCAGCCTCGCTTTTACCCCGACCGTGCTTGCCGACGGCGTCATCAACATGGAAGTCGCGCCGGAGGTGAGCTCGATCGATCCATCGGCGTCGATCGTCATCAATAACCTCACCATCCCCGGGCTTCAGACCCGTCGCGCCAAGTCCGTGGTCGAAATGCGCGACGGCGAATCCTTTGCGCTGGCTGGCCTTATCCGCAAGGACTTCCAGGACACCATTCGCCAGGTGCCGCTGCTTGGCTCGATTCCGATCATCGGCGCGCTGTTCCGCTCGACGGGCTTTCAGCACGAGGAGACGGAGCTGGTGATCATTGTCACTCCCCGCCTCGTCCGCCCGGTTGCAGCGGCCGCGATGAAGTTGCCGACCGACCGGGTCCAGCCGCCGCGCGAAGGCGATCTGTTCATCAACGGTCGAACCGACACTGCCGTGCCGCCGTCGGATGTCGAGCCTGCGCGTCCGGCCCTGCCGGCTCCTGCCGGCCCGGCATTGACTCCGGGCGGCTCTGCGCAACGCCAGCCGATCGGTTTTGAGAAGGATTACGGCCATGAGCTTTAAGCAACGCCTGCCTCTGATCCTGGCGCTGCCCCTGCTGGTTGGCGGCTGCCTCAACGAGCCCATCGGCGTTCGCGACGCCGCCCTTGGCGAGGCGGTGAAGTATGACAATGCGCTTCAGGTCATCAATCCCGATCCGGTCTATGCCGAAGGTGCAGCCCAGCCCGGAGCCAGCGGCGAACATGCAGTCAAGGCCACCGAAGCCTACCGCAAGGGTACTGTGAAGCCCGTCGAAACGATGCGAACGACTACCGGCTCCACTTCCGGAGGCGGCAGTGGGCCGCAGTAGATGATAGATGTTGCGGTCAATCCCGACACTGTTGAGGAGCAATAGCGGAGCGGTCGCTCCCACTGTCGCCCTGTCGCTGTTCGGCCTCATCGCCGCGGGTGGAATTGCGTTCGACTATGCGCGCATGGCGGGCATGGATACCGAGCTCCAGAGCGCCGCGGATCAGGCTGCACTTGCCGCCGCGACGCAGTTGGACGGCAATAGTGGGGCGATCGACCGGGCAACGGCTGCTGCTCAGGGCATGCTCACCAATTCGACGCTGTTCGCCAATGACGGCAGCGCGAGCGGCACTACCGTGACAGTGCCAGTGGTCCGTTTCTATTCGATCAAAAGCGACGCGGAAGCGTGCGATGCATCGGCTGGCACGACGTCGGTGGATTCCGATGCGCGCTTCGTCTGCGTGGAGGTCAGCCCCAGGACAGCCAGATTCGCTCTCACTCCGATCGTCGGTTCGATTTCATCCGGGGCGATAACCGCGCAGGCCGTCGCCGGGCTCGACTCCGCGATCTGCAAGGTTCCGCCGCTGATGCTGTGCAACCCGGCCGAATCCACCGACCCGAGCTTCACGATCGGCAATTACGTCGGGAAGGGCATCCGCCTGATCGCCAATGACGGCGGCGGGATTTACGGCCCCGGTAATTTTGGCTTCCTCGATACGGGCGCCGGAAACGGCGCGACCACATTGCGGGAGCTGCTCGGTGCGAACAACGTCCCCGGCGACTGCGCGTCAGGCGACGGTGTGGATACGGAGACCGGGTCCATCATCACGGTTCGCAACGCTCTGAATACGCGTTTTGGAATTTACGAGACCGGTAGCCTGACCCAAGCCTGTGGGGCTGACAGGTCGGGCTGCCCGCCGTCCGCGAACATCCGCAAGGACCTTGTGCTCAAGGGGGCGGGAAACAATCCGGCACAGCTCGGACTCGTGACCGGTGTCGGCGGTAACGGCTGGCAGCAGGCGAGCAAACCATATCCCGGCGCGAGCTTGTTGAACGGTACGAACGGCACTGGGACGTATCGCGCGTTAACGGGTGCCGAGATAAACCTCATCTCGCCAATGGGTTATCCCGAAGACATGTGCCATGCCTTCAGCTTGGACGGTCAGGGCGCGTGCGCAAACGGCCGGATCGGTGACGGCAATTGGGACAGGCTCGCGTACTTCAGGAGCAATTCGGCAAGCTATCCGACGATAGTCGATGCCGCTTCAATGAACGCTTTCCTAAGCGCGAACATGCCCGGCGGCACCCTAACGCCAACTCGTTACCAGGTTTACCAGTGGGAGATGGCGCACCCGACGCCGCGCCTGAATTCGCAGTCCGCCGGACCCAGTCTGGTCGCCTATTCGCGACCGTCGGACCTGGCAGGCGAACCGGGGGGGATTTCTCCAAGTTCGACAAAGATCGACCGGCGCGTTCTCTCGGTCGCCGTCATCAATTGTAGCGCGCAGGGAGTCAGCGGCCACACCACCGACGTGCAGGTGAAGAAGTGGATCGACATGTTCCTGGTCCAGCCGTCCGTCGCTCGCTCGGTCCCGAAGACCGACAACTCCGACGTCTATGTCGAAGTGATCGGCTCGACGGAAAGCGCGACGGACGAAGGAGCGGTTCAGCTCATCAAGAAGAGCGTGCCGTATCTCATCAAATGATTCAGCTTCGACGCCTCTTTGCGGATCGGTCCGCGTCGGCAGCCGCCGAAATGGCGTTGGTGCTTCCGATCCTGCTTGTCCTGATGTTCGGCTCCTTCGAGCTGGGAAATTACTTCCTGTCCGAGCATGTCGTCGACAAGGCAGTCCGCGATGCCGCTCGCTATGCTGCTCGCTTGCCGATGGCCGATTATGACTGCACCGGCCCGACCGTCGATTCCACTGCGCAACAGCAGATCAGGAACATCGCCCGCACCGGGGATCCGGCTGGGAGCACGGCGCGACTGCGCGATTGGGCCGACGGCGATACCGCGGTGACGCTCACCTGCAACTCGGACACGACCAATTCCTACGTCAATGGCGGGATCTACGCGGATTTCCCGAACGGCGGCGAAGTCCCCGTCGTCACGGTTTCGGCAACGGTCCCGTACAACACCTTTTTCGGTGCGTTCGGCCTCGGCGCATCGACGCTCAACCTCAACGCCCGCAGCCAGGCCGCGGTGATCGGGGCATGAAGACCGCTCGCCGACTTCTCAACAGCAGCAGCGGCGCGACCGCCGCCGAATTCGCGCTGGTGCTCCCGCTGCTCCTGCTGATGATTTTCGGCATCATCGATGCCGGACGCTATATGTGGGAATTCAACCGCGCCGAGAAGGCGACCCAGATGGGCGTGCGCTATGCCGCAGTCACCGACCCCGTGCTCGGCAGCGGCTTTTCCGACTACAGCTTCGCGATCAGCGATGGAATTACGGCGGGCTCGGCCGTTCCAACGGCCAATTTCGATCACGCCACCTGCACGCAAGGGTCGTGCAGCTGTGTCGGTGGAACCGTTTGCGGTTCGGTCGCTTACGACGGCACTGCTTTCCAGAACATCGTCAACCGGATGGCGGCGATGTATCCGCAGATCACTGCAGCCAATGTGCAAGTGGAATATAAGAACGTCGGCCTCGGATTTGCCGGCGATCCCAATGGTCCCGATGTGGCACCACTGGTGACTATCCGGTTGACCGGCCTCACTTTTCAACCGATCACCACTTTATTGTTCGGGGCCGCGTTCAATATGCCCGATTTCCGGGCATCGCTGACCGGCGAGGACTTGAACGGTACGGCTTCGAATTAGGATGCGCACATGACCGCCTTTTCACAGAACCAGACACAGAGCGGATGGCGGCCGCAGCGGCGCGATGCCCCGGTCCGTCTCTATCTCACTGGCGTGCAAGGCGACACGGCCCAGCTGGTCGGGGTTCGGGCGGCAGGACTGGCGCTCGAGCTCAATCTCGTTCCTTTCACGGACTGGATCGATCCCGACGAGCTCAGCGGCGCCGCCGCAGCGGTGATCCAGGTCGACGCGGCGACACCCGCGTCGATCAAGCGGTTCCAGAAGCTTGCGCGGAGCACGGACCGGCCGCTGATCGCGGCTGCCTACGATCCTCCGCTGGCGCTGGTCCGATCCTTGCTTCGAACCGGCGCGTGCGACGTCCTCCCGCTCCCGCTCGACCTGGCCGAACTCGAATCGTCGCTCCAGCAGATCCAGCAGGATAGCGCCGCTTCCGCGACTGGCGGGCCGGTTTCCGCCGACCGGTCCAAGATCGTCACCGTGATCAAGGCAACGGGAGGCGTCGGAGCGACGTCGCTGATGGCGCAGCTGAGCGCACGATTCGCCGCCAGCGAGGCACGGCACGGACGCGAGGTCTGCCTTCTCGACCTCGACGTGCAGTTCGGCGATGCCGCCTTCCAGCTCGGGCTGCACCCGAGCCTTTCCGTGGCGGACCTGCTTGCCGCGGGATCGAGGCTGGACGGTGCGCTGGTGCGCGCAACGAGCGTTGGTCACGATTCCGGGCTCCAGCTTATCGCCTCGCCTCGGGAATTGATGCCGATCGAAGGCCATTCCCCTGACGAATTCATCCACATTGTCGACACCGCCGCGCGCGAATTCGGAACAACCTTCGTCGAGCTTCCGACAAATTGGACCAACTGGTCGCTGTCGGTTGCTGCGCGATCCGACCTGATCCTCGTCATCGCCGAGCTGACAATCCCGAGCATCAACCGTGCCCGGCGGCAGCTGGACCTGCTGCGGTCGGAAGGTCTCGGCGACCTCGAGTTCCGGATCGTCATCAACCGGTTCGACAAGGCCCAGGCGCGGACAATCCGCAACTCCGATGTTCTGGAAGCGCTCGGGCACGAGATCGCTCAGACGATCGCCAACGACCCGGCGACGATGCGCGCGGCGACCGACCGGGGCGTCACCATCGATGAAGTCAGACGAAAGAGCGCAGTGGGGAAGGACATCGGCTCTCTCGATGCCATCATCGCCGCGGCGCTTGGACTGGAGCGTTGAATATGTGGCAGGTTCGAAAGCCAGCGCGAGCGTCCGCGGCCACGGCTCGAACCGAAGCGCCGGTCGACGGATCGCCCTCGGGCGACTTCGACCAGCGGCTCGTCACGCTCGGCGATGCGGGCGCATTCACTCAGCGCGATGCGCATACCGACCTCAAGGTCCAGCTTCACCAGAGCCTCATCGACCTGATCAACCTTGCCGCGCTCGACAAGATGTCGCGGGAGCAGATCGAGGCCGAAGTCGGCCACATCATCCACGACGAGCTCAAGAAGCAGAACCATGCGCTCAACCAGGTGGAACGCAAGCAGCTCGTCGGCGACGTCCTTGACGAGCTCCTCGGCCTTGGCCCCCTGGAACCGCTGCTCAAGGACGGATCAATCACCGATATTCTCGTGAACGGCGCGACCAATGTTTTCGTCGAGCGGTTTGGAATGCTCGAGCCGTCGCCGGTGCGTTTCAAGGACGAGAAGCACCTTCTCAGGATCATCCAGAAGATCGTCTCGGCGGTCGGCCGGAGAGTCGATGAATCCTCGCCCATGGTCGATGCGCGCCTTGCTGACGGAAGCCGCGTCAACGCGGTGGTTCCGCCGCTTGCGCTCGACGGCTCGCTGCTTTCGATCCGAAAGTTCGCCAGGGTTCCAATCGGCATGGACCGGCTGGTCGAGATCGGAAGCATTCCGCCGCAGCTGGCCGAAGTCCTCAAGGCGATTGTCGCTTCGCGCCGGAACGTCCTGATCTCGGGCGGCACCGGGTCCGGCAAGACCACCCTGCTCAATGCGATGTCGGCCTTCATCGACTCGCGCGAGCGGATCGTCACCATTGAGGATTCCGCCGAGCTGCAGTTGCAGCAACGGCATGTTGCACGGCTTGAGACTCGGCCGGCCAATATCGAAGGGAAGGGCGAGATCACCCAGCGGGAGCTGGTCAAGAACGCGCTCCGGATGCGGCCCGACCGGATCATCGTCGGCGAGGTCCGCGCCGGGGAGGCCTTCGACATGCTCCAGGCGATGAATACGGGTCACGAAGGGTCGATGACGACCGTCCACGCCAATACTCCGCGCGACGCTTTGTCGCGAGTGGAGCAGATGATCGGAATGAGCGGGATCGATATTCCGGCGCGCTCGGCGCGCGCCCAGATTGCTTCGGCAATTCACGTCGTCATCCAGGTCTCGCGCCTGAGCGACGGCCGGAGAAAGCTCGTGAGCGTCTCCGAGATCACCGGAATGGAAGGGGATGTCGTCACGATGCAGGAGATTTTCCGCTATCGTCAAACCGGAATGACGGCTGACGGGCAGGTGATCGGCAAGTTCGAGGCGACCGGAATCCGGCCTCGCTTCATCGACCAGTTCACCACCCACGGGATCACTCTCCCGGCCAGCCTGTTCCGCCCGGACGCGCAGATCGACTGATGAGCGAGACCTGGATCAAGGCGGTCGTCCTCACCTGCATCTTCGGTGCAGTGCTGCTCGGCGTGGAAACGCTGGTCCGCTGGTTTTCTGAACGGCGGGAACATGGGCGGGCAATCAATCTTCGGCTCAAGCTCATCGGCCAGGGCCGCACTCGCGGCGAAACCCTGACCATCCTCAGGGAAGCCCGCTCCGACATCGCATCCAAGTCGCCAACGCTGTTGCAGCCGCTCGCGCGCAGCTTCGACAGGACCGTGACCGCGGCCCGGCTTGGCTTTCCCTCGTCGCGGCTGTTCATCGTCTTCGCGCTCGCGCCCGTTCTTCTGTTCATCCTGCTGCTCGTGATGGTTGCGGCCAAAGGCGGAGCAATCAATTTCGGCCGGCTGCTGTTGCTCGCGAGCTTTGCGGTTGCGATCGGCGGAGGCCTCCCGCTGATGCTCTTGCGGTTCAAGGCCAGGCGTGTCCGAAGGCGGATGGAGGAACAGTTTCCGGTCGCGCTCGACGTCTTCGTTCGCGGATTGCGCGCAGGCCATCCCGTCTCCGCCGCGCTCGACCTGCTCACCGTCGAGATGCCCGATCCGCTTGGATCCGAATTCGGCGTCGTGATGGACGAGATCACCTACGGAGCCGACTTTCGCGACGCGCTTTCGGACCTGGCCGAACGCTGGGACCTCGAAGACATGCGGATGTTCGTCGTGTCCCTTGGAATCCAGAGCGAGACCGGCGGCAATCTTGCGGAAATTCTCGAGAATCTGTCGCACGTGATCCGCGATCGGGCCTCGATGATGATGAAGGTGCGTGCCCTTTCGAGCGAAGGCCGGATGACCGCGACGATGCTCACCGGGCTTCCGGTGTTCGCCTTCACCTTGCTCTTCATCTTCAATCCGCAATTCTACCTGGACGTTGCCGATGACCCGGCGTTCGTCCCGGGATTCGCGATCCTCATGATTCTCTATCTGATCGGTTTCTTCACAATTCGCCGGCTGGTCGACTTGAAGGTATGACATGACCGAACTGATCGCAGCCAACCCGCTTCTTCGAATTGCGACCCTCGTTGCGCTGTTCGTGCTTGTCACCGCCGCAAGTTTCTTTGCGGCCGGCATCTTCAGTTCGCGCCAGCTTGCACGGCGGCGCCTTCTTACGGCCGGTTCCTCGGCGGACGATCTCTCGCCACTCGCGCCATCGCTTCGCAGCGAACAGTCGAACGCCGCCTGGCTGAAGCTGGTCAACAGGATCGAGAGCGCCGGACTGTCGCTTGTCGACAGCAAGGACGAGGCCCTTCGTCGAAGGCTGGCGGCAGCCGGCTTCACCGCAAGCTATGCGCCCAGAGTCTATACGCTGATCAGGCTCATCCTCGTCATCGGTCTTCCTCTGGTTGCGCTTTCGCTCGTGTGGCTGAGCGGTTCGGCTCCCAGCCTGATGAAGCTGTGGATCACGCTCCTGATCTTCGCCGCGATCGGGCTCTACGTTCCAGGACTCTTCATTCGCGCCAAGGCCGATCGCCGGCAGCGGCAGATCATCAACGCCTTCCCGGACGCCCTTGATCTGATGCTGGTCTGCGTCGAAGCCGGGCTTGCCCTCGAATCCGCCTTCGATCGCGTTGGCAAGGAAATGGCATTGTCGCACCCGCTTCTTGCCGAACAGCTCGGGACGGTCGTGCTTGAGCTTCGGGCCGGCCGGAGCCGCGAGGATGCGCTCCGGCGTCTTGCCGACAGGACCGGGACCGACGAGATTCGGGCCTTCGCGACCCTTCTGATCCAATCGACCAACCTTGGCACTTCGGTCGCTCAGACCCTGCGCGTTTATTCATCGGAGATGCGCGAGCGCCGCCGGATGCGTGCCGAGGAAAAGGCCCATCGCTTGCCGGTGCTTCTGTCCATCCCGCTGGTGGCCTGCATGCTGCCGGTGATGATCGGCGTTCTGATGCTCCCGGCAGTCATTCGGGTTGTCCGTGTGTTGGTCCCGGCACTTCACGGAGGTTGACGATGCGCACCTCGAGATTCGGTTTCATCCTGTTGATCGCAGCCGCGAGCTGCACTTCGGCTCATCCGGACATCAAGGTCCGGGCTGCCGGGTCGCAGGTCGAGGTGAAAGGCCTCGGCGAGGCGAAAAGCCAGCTCGCGCTGGGCAATGTCGGCCTCGCTCTCGAGGGCTTTCGGACGGTCCTTCGCGACTCTCCCGGAAATACTGAGGCAGCCGTCGGGATCGCCCATTGTTATGAGCGGATGGGGCGCTTCGATCTTTCGGGGAGATGGTTCGAGACTGCACTTGCTTCGGCGCCCGAGAATCCGGCCGTGCTCAACGCATTTGCCGATTCTCTGCAACGGCAAGGCAGGCTTTCCGAAGCCGCTTCCGTCCGATCGGAAGCAGCTAGGCTCGCTTCAGTGACGGCGGCCCAGGCGCCGTCCGCCGAGGCCGAAGCCGCTCCGGTCCTCGCGCTCGGGGAAGTTGCCCGAACGGTGACGATCGCGCTTCCTCCTCCGGCGCCTGCCGGGCCGGCGACTGCAACTCCGAAGTCCCAATTGTCCGGGCAAGCCGCGCTTGCCGGGTCCGATCGAAGCGGTCCCCGCCTGGAGAGGCTCTCGCTTGGCGAGGTGGCGTTGATCACTCGGTCCGGGCCGGTGTGGACAGCGCAGTTGATCGATCAGTCGCGCCAAAGCGCAACTTTCCGCTGGGTAGAAATTCGGCCTGTTGCCCGACTCCTGAACGCGGCTCGCGTCGAGGGGCTTGCGGCCCGCACGCGCGAAAAGCTCGCTGCCCGCGGCTGGACCAAATTGGCAATTGGCGATGCGCCTGCAGTGCGCTCGAAGACGCTCGTTCTCTATCCCGAATATCAAAGAGCGGTGGCGCACCGGCTTGCCGCGCAATTCGGCTTCACTCACCTCCAGTCGTTCAGCGGAAGCGAGATCGTCGTTCTGCTCGGCCGCGACGCAGCGTCGCCGAAAGATCCTCGCTCGACATGATCGCGGCACTGTTTGCGGCGCTTCTGGCTGGCCAGAGCGCCGTTGCGCCCGAACCGGGCGAAATAGAGCATGCCATAGAAAGCAATCGCCTGGAGCAGGCGCGGCAGATGCTTGGCTCGGCCATTGCAGACGGCCAATCGGGCCCTCGGGTCGACAGGCTGCTCGCGGACCTCGCCTTTGCGAACAGGAACTGGGCCGAGGCGGCGATCCGCTACGAGGCTCTTGCCGCCGCCGCGCCCGCGGACGGGGAGCTCGCCGAGCGCGCGGCGCTTGCGAACGTCATGCTTGGCCAGCCTGCGAAGGCCGAAGCTTTCGCGGACCGGGCAATTGCATCGGGAAAGGCCTCCTGGAAGGCGTGGAACGCGAGAGGCGTGATCTGCGACTATAAGGGCGACTGGAAGGGTGCGGACGAGGCCTTTGCCACCGCCGCGAAGATGAAGCCGGACGAGGCCGCGATACTCAACAACCAGGGATGGTCGATGATCCTGCGCGGCAAGTGGGCCCAGGCCCTCGGCCCGCTGGAACAGGCAGCGATCCTCGATCCGAAGGCATCGCGAATCCGGAACAATCTCGAGCTCGCCAGGGCGGCGCTTGCGAACCGACTTCCCGAGCGCAACCCTGGCGAAACCGACTCCGATTTCGCCGCCCGGCTCAACGATGCCGGGGTCGCCGCTGAGCAGAGGGGAGACCGGGCCCGCGCAATCGCCGCTTTCTCGCAGGCGCTTGCGGCCAACGACAGCTGGTACGCACGCGCCGCCAACAATCTTGAGAAAGTGGAACATCAATGAACCTGATGGCCTCGGCTCCTGGCTGGCTGATCATTCTTTTCTGCCTCACGCTCGCCGCCGCGGCAGCCGAGGACGCCATTCGGCTGAAAATTTCCAACGCCTTCGTCATTGCAGTCATTGCCGGGGCGATCGTTGCGGCGATCGCGAGCGGACCGTCATTCGCGCTCTGGCAGAACATCCTCCTCTTCTTTCTTTTCCTCGCTGTCGGAACGGCGCTCTTCTCCGCTCGAATCCTCGGCGGCGGCGACGTCAAGCTGTTCGCCGCGGTCGCTCTGTGGGTGGACCTTGCGCACGCGCTCGCGCTGGTGGCGGCAGTGTTCATTGCCGGAGGGCTGCTTGCAGCAGCGATGCTGTCGTCGCGGGTGCTGCTCGGGCGAGGCAATGGAGTGGCGATGCGAGACCGCAGCAGGCGGATTCCCTATGCAGTCGCGATCGCGGCCGGAGCGCTTTTCCTGCTTGCCTTCCAGCAGGAGCTTGCGCTGGCAAGGCATTCCAGTCCGCTCGATTTTCACTCGCTTGGAAAATTGTCCGGATCGCCCCGCTAGGCTTTCCGCGACTCGGGCGGCCGACTCGCGATTCGCGGCTCGCGAGTCCGCTTTTATGGGGCCCCACCGGTGAAATTCCCGATTTGAGACAGCCGATTAGCAGATTTTTGGGCCGCCGCCGGACGGCCCCTCGACACCCGATTCTTCGGTCATGACCAAAATCAATTCAATGTTAAGATTTCACTAACTGTGTCCGTTGAAAATTAGTTTAAGGAAAGTCCGCGCATTCCAAGTATTGCTGGCTGGCAATTTGTCAATAATACCGCTCCTATTCAAATCTAATAGTGCGAACAGACACAGGTAATGGCGAAGGTATGCTTGTAATAATCACGCCGTTTGTCCATGCGTTAACTAAGTTATGAAAGATTCATTCGACTTGCGTGTTCGGACGAATAACATGAATGTTCCTTCGGTAATCTTGCAAAAAATCCTCACTGGTGGTCTGTTCCGGAGTCCAAGCGCGGTTCCGGGACGAACACGTTAACTCTGTTGAGTAAACAGGGTTCGCTCAACCCCCGGGCCCGCAATGAGAAATTCTGTCCGGACATCCGGCCTTTGCCGAGCGGACGAAATGGGGGTTTGAAATGCGCTACGACGATGTCTCCCAGGCAGCACCTGAAGCGACCACCCTTGCCCGCGCCGACGTGGACTCGCTCCCGCCGGGCGTGAGCGGGCCGGCGACCGGCAACACGATCACTGGAGCGGGCACAATCACCGGCCTGGCCGGTGCGGACAGCGTCGGCGATGCCCCCGGACACGTTATCGCGGTCGAGGGCGCCGGAGGCGCTTCGGCCGGTTCAAACGGCGAGTTCGTCGTCAAGGGCGCCTACGGCGTTCTCACGATCGAGGCGGACGGAAGCTACACCTATGTGCGCAACGCCGGCGCTCCGGACGGAGTCGACGACGTATTCAAATATACTCTTGCGGATCATGACGGCCGGCAGTCCTCGAGCACTCTGACGATCGAGCTCGGAGTTCAGCCGCCCTCGGAAGCGGCGACCGCCATGCTCGAGGGCGTCCCCGGAGTGATCAGCCTTCCTGCCGGCGTCGATGTCTCCGACATCCATGTGGTCGGACGCGACCTCGTCATCGATCTTCCCGATGGCACTCACATGACGATTCCCGGCGGAGCGGTTTTCGTGCCGCAGCTCGTCATCGGCGACGTCGAGCTCCCGCCTTCGAACCTTGCGGCGCTGCTGATCGATTCAGAGCCCAAGCCCGCGGCCGGCCCGCCGACGAGCAGCGGCGGCAATTTCGCGGTCGACGTTCCTCCGCTCGATCCTGGCGTGCCGCTTGGCGATCTCCTCCCGCCGACCGAGCTTGCGTTCCAGCCTCCCGAGTTCCAGCCGGTCAGCCAGTTCATCAATCATGTGCCGACCGTCCTTATCGAGACTCCGGACAATCCCGCGGGCGCGGTGAACGCGACCGAATCCGTGTTCGAAAAGGGCCTTCCCGAGCGCGGTGGAGAGCCTGCCGGCTCCGGCGAAATTGCCGATGGCAACGGGCTGAACAACAGCGACACGACGGAGGCCAATAGCGGAACCATCGTCTATAGCGCCCAGGACGGTCTCGACAGCATCACGGTCAATGGCGTTGCCATCACCGGGATCGGGCAGGTCATCCACGGTCAGTTCGGAACGATGACCATCACCAGCATCGCCGACGGGGCGATTGGCTACAGCTACGTGCTTGCCGACAATACGAGCGGCGACAACACGGCCGACAATTTCACTGTCGTCGTCACCGACCGCGACGGGGACACAGCGACCGGGAACCTGTCGGTCCATATCGTCGACGACGTTCCGACGGCTCACAACGATTCGGACGCGCTGACCGGAAGCGACACGAGCACCGGCGGCAACGTCATGACCGGCGCCGGCACGACCAGCGGAAGCACGGGCGCCGATGTTGTCGGCGCTGATAATGCCACTGTCACCGGCGCTCATGCCGGCACCAGCGGCGGGTTCACGTCGGTCCCGCAGGACGGCGCCGGAACGACCATTCATGGCACTCTGGGCGATCTCCAGCTCCACGATGACGGCACCTACACCTACACTCGCACCGACGCGCACGCCGGCGGCAGCGACGTCTTCACCTACCAGCTGACCGACAGCGACGGCGATACATCGACCGCGACGCTGACGATCACCGTGCCCCAGATCAATCAGGCGCCCGAGGTCCATGGAGCCGATGTCAACGTCTCCGAGGAAGGGCTGGTCGGAGGAAATCAGGATTCGGTCGGAAGTCCCGACACGACCAATCTCGCAAGCAACAGCGGTACCGTCTTCATCAGCGATCCCGATGGCGACGCCACGACAGCCACTCTGGGAATTCCAAGCGGCAGCTTCACCTCGGGCGGAGTGCCCGTGGCATGGGCCGTTTCCGATGGCGGTCACACGCTGACCGGTACCGCCGGCGGCGACACCGTGATCACCGTCACGATCGACAACAGCGGCCATTTCAATGTCACTCTTGCTGCGCCGTTCGACGATCCCACGATCAATGTTGAGGATTCGATCGCATTTGGAGTGCCGGTCCAGGTCAGCGACGGCATTGCCACGGTCTCCACGAGCATCAACGTGACGGTCGAGGACGACGGTCCCACCGTCAGCGGCGTGAGCGCGGGAGCGGGGGTCACTCTTGACGAGACGACGGCGGGTTCGCTTGCCGGCTATCCGATCAGCGCGAC
>Ga0207657_10004071_pt1 | contig 15518 bp, 13 predicted proteins | sample KBSC33metaG_FD_184316 | JGI IMG/M metagenome (GOLD analysis project Ga0207657, IMG submission 184316) | Corn rhizosphere microbial communities from Kellogg Biological Station, Michigan, USA - KBS C3-3 metaG (SPAdes) (version 2) | ecosystem: Host-associated > Plants > Roots > Rhizosphere > Soil ... | reverse complement strand
CCGACCAGACCATCGCCGAACTGCTGAATCTGGCGCCTTTCGGGTTTGGCAACGCGCCTCCAACGCTGGTGGCGCGGGGCGTGGAGGTGGCGGCGGCGCCGGATATCAAGAACGATAAGCACCTCTTTTTGCGTCTGAAATCGCAGGGAAAAATACTGCGCGCCAAGGCTTGGAATTTCGCGGAACGCAGCGGCGAATTCGCGCCGGGTTTGCGCATCGACGTGGCCTTGCAGTTTGAAGACGACGCTTATTCCGCGGCGCGCGGTTACGCTCCCTGGCAGACCATTGTGCGGGATGTCAGGCCGGCGGTGTAAAGAAATGTTGTGGAGCGAAATCGGGATTGTAACGCTGCGCGAGGAAAATCACTCGCTGCTGGTGCGTGCGGGGTATATGCGCGGGCGCGACTATTTGTTTTTGGGGCAACGGACGCTTGGAAAGATAGCGGCGATCCTGCGCGAAGAGAGTAATCGAAGCGTCGCACTCGACCGCTGCGGAGTAAAGTCTATCCGAGCCGGCGATGATTTCGTGGCGGAGTCGGAGACTGGCGGCGAGGTGCTGGTGCGCGGGGGAGGGAACTACGCTACATTGCTCGGCCGCGCTGCCAGCCGCGCGCAGCCGCTGAGCGCGCCGGATCCTGACGGCGACCTGGAGCCGGAGGAGCTGTACACGCCGGGTGTGAAAACCATCGCGCAGGTTGCGGCATTCACAGGGCTGCCGGCGACCTCGCAGATCAAGAGCCTGGTGATGGTCGCGGCGGGCAAGCCGCTGCTGGTGCTCCTGCGGGGGGATCACCAGTTGAGCGCCGCAAAGCTGCCGGGCGCGCGGCAGGCGGAGACGGCCGAGATACGGGAGTGGTTCGGCGCAGATCCCGGGTCGCTTGGGCCTGTTGGCGTCCGCGGCGTCAAAATCGTCGCTGACGAAGCTTTGCGCGGCAGGCGCAACATGATCGCGGGTGCGAATAAAACCGATTATCATCTGCGAAATGTAACCCCCGGTGAGGACTTCGCGGCAGAGTTCGCCGATCTCCGCCAAGTCGTCGAGGGCGATACGTCTGCCGCCGACGGAAGCCCACTGCGGTTTTCTAAAGTGATGTTGCTCGACACGGCAGAGCGCATTCTGAGTGCGGCAGTCGAGCAGAACCGGGATAGCGACGGGATGGTGCTTTCCGCGGCAATCGCACCGTTTAGTGTGATCGTCACGCCAGTGCATCCGGAGCGGCTGGAAGCCGCCCGCGAAATTTATCGGCAGTTGCTAGCGGACGGGCACGACGCGCTGCTCGACGATCGCGAGGCCCGGCCGGGAGTCAAATTCAAAGACGCCGATCTGATTGGGATTCCATATCGCATCAATGTCGGGAAAAAGCTGGCCGAGGGAAGGGTGGAATTGATCGAGCGGCGGTCTCGCAAATCGATGGACGTGCCCGCGGGCGAGATCAGTATTCCACGCTGACCAGAAACAAGCCGCGTGCCGGAACGGAAGGCCCCGGAGGAATCGCGCAAGCGGGGTCGAAGCGTTTCTCAATATCTTCGCGGGTAAGATTTCCTTTGCCCACCTCGATCAGCACGCCTACAATGTTGCGGACCATGTGTTTCAGAAAGCCGCTGCCGCGGACGCTATAAATCAGCACGTCGCCCGACCGGCTCGCGCGGGAATGAAATATGCGCCGCACTTTCGAACGGCCCAGTTGGTCCTTGTCGTCGGACGCCGCGAAGGCGGAAAAATCATGCGCTCCCTCGAGCAGAGGCGCCAGCTCGAAAATGCGCGCCTCATCCAGCGGGTAGGGATAGTGATACAGGTAACGATGCGCGAAGGGCGGACAGATTTCCGTTCGATGGATGCGGTATTCGTAGGTCTTGGCGAGGGCCTGATAGCGCGGGTGGAAATCCGCAGCGGCTTCGGCTACGTCGAACACTCGAATGTCCAGCGGCAACAAACGATTGATGGCCTTGCGCAGATTATCCACCGGGATGGGGTTGACCAGCGTGAAGGCAGCCACTTGCGCCAGCGCGTGGACTCCGGCGTCGGTGCGTCCCGAGCCCGCCACTTTAACCGGCGCGCCCTCGATTTCGGCGAGCACCGTCTCGAGAATACTTTGAACGGTGGGCAGCCCGGGCTGGACTTGCCAGCCGTGGTATTCCGTCCCGTCGTAGCTGACGGTCATGCGGATGCGGCGCATTACCCTGCGTTGCGCGAGCCAGGCTTCTCCACTGGAATGCCCTGCTGGCAGAGAGGGCAGAAGTCGGGAGGATAGGCGACCACATCCAGTGTCGCCAGCGCCACGCGGGGGACGCCCAGGTCCACCCGCCCGCCGCTGCGATCGATGATAGAGCCGGCTGCCAGAACGCGCGCGCCCGCCGCCTGTGCAACCTCGATCACTTCGCGGGTGGTGCCGCCGGTAGTGACAACGTCTTCAATCACCAGGGCCTTTTCATCCGGCCGCAAGGAAAATCCGCGGCGCAGAATCATCTGGCCGGAGGCATCGCGTTCCGTGAAGATGAAACGGGCTCCCTTGGCTCGGGCGACCTCATGGCCGATGGGCAAGCCACCGATTGCGGGCGAAACCACTACATCGCAGGCTGGAAGCCGCGCCGCCAGCTCGTGGCCGAAGCGCTCGGCAAGCTGGGGATACTGCAGCACCTGAGCGCACTGCAGATACTCATTCGAATGGAGGCCGCTGGTGAGGCGAAAATGTCCCTTGAGATACGCTCCGGTTTCCCGGAAAACCTGCATGACGGCTTCAGACACGAATTCAAATATAGCAAGCCGCCGGAAGTTCCTGGGCGCTTCGCTGCGCCCCCACCCTCTCTCCATGCGCGGCTTCGCAAGGCGTGAGAAACTAAACAGTTGGTGTGAGTTCCGCGGGGAGCCGGCGCGCTAGTCGCCAAATGGCGAATGCGGAAACAATTTGCTAGTAGTTACCGTATAAAGAATCGAGCCATGAAACAGTTTCATACTTATGTAGCCGTGCTGTGTGCCGTTCTGGTGGCAACGCCTGCCACATTCGGCCAGCAGAATCCCGGAGTGGATACCCGGGGTCCCCTCGGTACCGAGCGCCCGCATTGGTATTCGGGCGTGGCCCAGCCGTACCAGCCACGAATAGTGCCGCCGGTGAATGTATCGAATAGCAGCCGTATCGATGCCCTGCTGCGTGCGGGGAACCTATATCTATCGCTGTCGGACGCCATTGCGCTGGCGCTTGAGAACAATCTGGACGTCGAAATCGAACGGTACGAGTTTTCGCTGGCCGAGGCAGATTTGCTGCGCGCCCAATCCGGTGCGGGCATTAACGGCATACCGACGGGCGTGCTTCCGGGTATACCGACGGGCGCGGGATTGGGGCTGCTCGGAAGCTCCGGAACCGGAATCGGGTCGGCGGGGGCAATCAGTCCCTTGGGCGCCGGGCTGAGTTTCGATCCCTTCATCAGCGGCAATGTCAACTTCGGCCACACTACGGTTCCACAGTCGAATACAGTCCTCTCAGGAACGAACGCCCTAGTCACTACTAACAAAACGGCGAACTTCGCACTAGTCCAAGCTTTTTCCACCGGTGGTTCCATAGCGTTGAACTACAACAACATCATTCAGGAGCAGAACTCCTTTCGCTCAACAGTGAATCCGTTCACGAACTCGAGTCTGGACCTCACGGTCACGCAACCGTTGCTGCAGGGATTCGGTCTGGCGCTGAATAACCGCAACATTCGCGTTGCCAAAAACAACATAAAAGCCGCGGATTACGTGTTCCGCCAGCAACTGATTAATTCGGTGGCGAATGTCGTGCAATTGTACTGGACCCTGGTGGCTGCCAATTCAACAGTGAACGTCAACCAGCAAGCTGTGGCCGTTGCGCAGAAGCTGTACGACGACAATAAGAAACAGGTCGAGATCGGAACCCTGGCGCCTATCGAAGTGGTGCGCGCGGAAGCGCAACTGGCGACCGCACAACAGGCACTGGTGGCGGCGCAATCCGCAGTGTTGCAGCTGGAAGCCGTGCTCAAGAGTGCACTGAGCCGGAATGGACTGGCCAGCCTCCCCATTCTCGAAGCGCACGTGATCCCCACCGATCCGATCCGCATCCCGGAGACGGAAGCCATCCAGCCGGTACAGGATCTGGTCTCGAGGGCTTTGGATAATCGGCCCGACGTGGCCCAAAGCAGAATCCAGCTGAACAATGCCGATATCATTCTGAGCGGCACGCGCAATGCGCTGCTGCCGTCGCTTAGCTTCGTGGGCGATATGCGCAGCAATGCGTTGGTGGGTTCACAGAACACGGTGGAGGGCGTGAACGCCACCACCGGCCTGCTGTCGACGCCACCGATCGCGGACCCCTTTTTCGTGGGAGGCTATGGCACTGTGCTGGCGCAATTGTTTGGCCGCAATTTCCCGACCTACTCCGTCGGCCTGAGTCTGACGATTCCCCTCAGGAACCGCGCCGCACAGGCGAACTTGGCCACAGCCTCAGTGAACCTGCGGCAGAATCAACTTCTGCTACAGCGCCAGATCAACCAGATCCGGGTGGATGTGCAGAATGCCATTACCGCGGTGAATCAGGCCCGTACCCAATACGAGGCTGCGGTGAAGGGCCGCGTGCTGCAGGAACAGACACTGGATGCCGATCAGAAAAAACTGGCCTTGGGCGCCACTACCGTCTATCAGGTGATTCAAGACCAGCGCGATCTCACCACCGCCGCCGCGGCCGAAGTCACCGCACAGGCCACGTATGCCGGGGCGCGGGTGCAGTTGGACGTGGCTACTGGCTCGACGCTAGCCAATAACAACGTCGAGTTCGATGAAGCGAAAACCGGACATGTTTCCAAAGCGCCCAGCACGCCGCCGACTGTTGCACCTAATCGGTAATTTCCGGTAAGCGTTTCTGAGATCGCCAAACCCTTCGCCAGGATCGCAAGTTATTTTTCATAGGTTTAGCGATTGGCGAGACGATTGCAAATCATGAGGCGTGATGAAAACGATCACGGCTCAAGGAACCCTGTCTCCCCAGACGTTTCCTCTATTTTCCACTCTGCGAACCTCACAATTCCTCTGATCCCTGCCTCTACAGGGTCCTTGAGCCTTGGTACTGATTCATAGATCCAAGGTGAGCTATTTTCATCGCCCCCTATCAGGAGGCTCGGGCGTGGCCGATAGTGTTATTTATGCACCTGAATCAGTCCCCTGTGCCGGGATCGCCTGGCGATCCAGCATCCCACCTGCAATTTCAAATCAGCTTGCTGCGCTTGATGAGCCATAAGACGATTGGTAAGAAAGACGATTCGAAGGTTGGGCGTGTGCAAGTATCTTCCGCTCAAGTCACGCAACTGGAGCGGCTGCAACACCCCCGCCGGACCACGATTCGACTCAAGACGGGGAGCTAACCAAAGATCGCGCGATGTCCGGCGGCATCCCACAAAAGCGCGTTCCATAGAAAAGCCGGCATCCGGCGCCTCCCCTGTGGTTTATAATCATGGGCAGGATTTCTTTATGTTACTCAGGGTCGTGGTTTGCTGGGCATCGGTGTTATTGGCGGTCCCGGGCTTCGCGCAGCAGAGCGCATCGCAGCCCGGCCCGCCGGCAGGGCCGCCCGGTGCAGCCCAGCCCGGCGTGGTGCCCTCCGCCGCGGCGCAACAGCAGTCGCAGGCAGACCAGCCGCAGGCGGAGACCGGCGGAGCATCCATAAAAGTCGAAGTAAACGAAGTCATCGTTCCGGTCACGGTCACCGACGATAAGGGACGCTTCATCTCCAATCTCGAAAAGAAAGATTTCCAGATCCTGGACGAAGGCAAACCGCAGACTATTAATTTCTTTTCGCGCGAGCGCAGCCAGCCGGTAGTGGCGGGCTTCCTCATCGACCTCAGCAATTCCAGCCGGGCGCAGTGGAAGAATTTTCAGACTGCGGCCACCGAGCTGGTGCTCACTTTGCTCCCCGGCAAGGATAAGTTTTCGGGCTATTTGATCGGCTACGGGAACAAGGCCGAGCTGATGGTAAATACCACTACCGATCCCGAAAATATGGTGGCGAAGCTGCGCGATCTGAAACCGGGCGGCGGGGCGGCATTATATGACGCGATTTACATGGCCTGTACCAATCGCGCACTCATCCCGGGCGAGCCGTTTGAGCCGCGCCGGGTACTGATCGTAATCGGCGATGGCAATGATAATTCCAGCAAAAAGACCTTGCAGGAGGCGCTGGAAGTGGCGCAACGCAACCTGGTGACCATATACGGCATCAGCACGGTTTCGTATGGTTTCACTAGCGAGGGCAGCGATAATCTCACCAAACTGGCCGAGGAAACCGGAGGCCGCGTGGAATATCCGCTGCAAGATATCTACAAAGATGTTTCGGGGTATCTATCGACTCCCTCAGATGAAGGAAACCTGGCCCTTCGGGCCGGCACCGGGGGATTTGCATCGGCGCTCGCTACGGCGCTGTTCCGCGCAGTTGCGAATATCACGGGTGAGATTACCACGCAGTATATCCTGCGCTACATTCCCGACGATTCGGCGACCTCAGATAAGGTATTCCGGGCATTGAACATAAAGGTTTCACTCCCGGAGGTTAAAGTGCGAGCCCGCAAAGGCTACTATCCGGTGGGCCATTAGGTCCGCTGGGCCATTGGGTCCGCTGGGCGATTAGGTCCGCTGGGCGATTAGGTCCGGTGGGCGATTAGGTCCGGTGGGCGATTAGGTCCGGTGGGCGATTAGGTCCGGTGAGCGATTAGGTCCGGTGGGCGATTAGGGTGGTTGTACTGCGGGCGCCCGGCGGCGGCAGGTTGCCGACGTTTAGTATTTAGACGGTCGATATGTGAAGCAGCGCACCATGTCCGTTCCGTTCATGACTATGGCAGATGCCAATGCAGCGCGCGACGCCAGCGCAGGGCGCGATCCTAACTCAGGGGCCAATGCGAAGACAGGCGCGGGTGCCGGCCGCCGGGCGGAGGGCGCCGACGCACCCAAATCCAGCGCCGTTGCGAACACCCGCGCTGCCCACTACTCGCTGCTGACGGTGGAACTCCCGGGACGGGAAAGCATAACCGCTGGCGTGTTACTCGAAGACCCGTCCGCTGACCGGGTCCATATCCGCCTGCGGCGCGATTGGGAACGGCTTGAGCCGGACGAGGCGGAGGTCCTGGCGGAGCTCGAAGACCACCTGGTGGCCCAAGCTGCCGAAGAGGGAGCGGCAAAGTTCTTTGCGCGGCTGGAGGACACGCTCTCGAACACCCTTCGTGTCGGCGATCGCCGCGAGGCCATCGTGGAGGACTTCCCACGTGCGCTGGCGCGTCTCTACCGGCAGCATGTTCGGTCCGAGGCGCAGCCGTTCGTAACGCATTTGCCGCGCTATTCGCTGGCGGTGGCCGCAGGACCGTTTCTCGAGAACCGTGTGATCGAACCAGGGGTGATCGAAGGGGGCCTGATCGAAGACCAAGCCTGGGAAGAGACGCGTGCCGGGCTGCGTCTGACGCGCGAGATGTTTGTGGCGGAAATTGTCGGCCATTCCATGGAACCGCTGATTCCGGACGGCTCGCTATGCGTGTTCCGCAGAGGCGTGACCGGATCGCGGCAGGGGCGGCTGGTGCTGGTGGAAGCCTTAGGCGAAGCCGGCAGCGACCGCTATACAGTGAAGCGTTATCGCAGCGAGAAGCGCCAGAATGACGCGGGTGAATGGTCTCACGAGCGTATTCGCCTGGAGCCGTTAAACCCTGCATTTGAAGCCTGGGACTTGGATCCCCAAGAAGACCGTTACCGGATACTAGCGGAGTTCGTCGAAGTATTGTAATGCGCTTAAAGGTGATAATGGAATCGCCATGCTACGTTTCGCTGTTCTATTGACGATCCCTTTGGTGGTGCTGGCCGCTGAAAAGTACGATGGCCCGCGGCCTCCCAAGCCGGATGTGGCGTATCTGGTCCACGCCGACAATCTGATTCCCACCGAGGCCCTGGAGGCCAAAGATGACGGGGGTCTGTACACCGTGCCGGGCGCCAGTTCCACCGCGCGCACGCCGCTGGCGGAACCGATTTTCCTGATTCAGAGCGATAAAATACTTCCCGAGCGGCTGGAACTCTATCGCTGGGAGGTGAAGGGCGGACGCCGCGAGCTTGCCACCGGGAAGGGCAAGCGCAGAGGATCGGCACGGCCGCTACATCTTTCGGTGAACAAAGTGGATGGCAGGCTGTACCGCGTCGAGGCATCCGAGCCGCTCGAAAACGGGGAATATTCGCTCTCGCCGAACGACTCGAACCAGGTGTTCTGCTTCGAAGTGTATTAATGCCTCGCTTGGGACTCACGACCGCCAGGCTCGCGCGATATCAGCCTCGCAGGCGTCTGCTAGAATCGAGTCTTTGACACCATCGGGGTTTCTTGCTTAGCCGCGTTTTCAAAAGCTTTCGACATCGTGATTTCCGGCTGATGTGGTTCGGTGCCTGCACCTCCACCATCGGCACCTGGATGCAATCCACTGCGCAGGCGTGGCTGGTCTACGACTTATCCAAAGATTCCTTCTATCTGGGCCTGGATACCTTCCTGGCGCAGGTTCCCATCATTCTGTTCTCGCTGGTCGGGGGCGTCATCGCCGATCGCATGAACCGCCGCAATCTGCTGCTGGTTTCGCAGTATGTGCAAATGACTACGGCGCTCATCTTGACGCTACTGGTGTTCTTCAAGGTAGTTCAGGTATGGCATATATTGTGCCTGTCGTTCGTGGTCGGGATTGCGCAATCCTTCGGCGGCCCGGCCTATCAGGCGCTCTTGCCGACGCTGGTGGGTAAGGAAGATATTCCTAACGCCATCGCCATGAACTCGATCCAGTTCAACTTGGCGCGCGTCATCGGACCGACGTTGGGCGGCATTGCGCTCACGACCGTAGGCGCGGCCTGGTGCTTCGGCTTAAACAGTCTGTCCTTCCTCGCGGTGATTGCTTCTCTCTACATGATCAACGTGAAATACATTCCAGCCAAATCCAGCGAGCCGATCCTCGACAGCATGCGGCAGGGCATCGGGTTCATCCGCCAGAAGCCCGGAATGGACGGGTTGATCGTGCTGGCATTCGGCATGACCCTGCTGGGAATACCGCTGCTGACCTTTTTGCCGGTTTTCGCCAAGGACGTCCTGCATGGCGGCGCGATGGGCTTCACGCAATTGCTGGCCTTCTCCGGCGCCGGCTCGGTATGCGGCGGGTTGATCGTCGCCGCGTTCGGCAAGATTCACGGGCAGGGCAAAGCGGCGCTCATGGTACTGGTCTTGATGGGCTGCATCATTTTGGCGTTTTCTCAGTCCAAGCACTTTCCTCTTTCGCTGGTGCTCATTTTTCTCTCCGGCGGCGCCATGATGATTTCGATGTCGATGGTCAGTTCGCTGGTGCAAGCGGTGGCCTCCGACGAAATGCGCGGGCGCGTGATGAGTGTGTATAACGTGGCTTTCCGCGGAGGCATGCCGGTGGGAAGTCTGCTGCTGGGGAAACTGATTCCAATCTTCAGCGCGCCGGTCATCATGGGCTGGAGCGGGGGATTGCTGGCCCTGCTCGGTTTGTACTTCCTGGTGGTCCAGCGGCGCGTGGCTCAACTGTAGACTGGGCGTCTCGGATCAACGGGAAAGATTGGCCCACAGATGGAAAACGGATGAACACGGATAAGAAAAATTAAGCAGAGTCGCCTGGAAATTTTGCCTATCTGTGTCTATCGGTCTTCATCTGTGGGCCAATAAAAGGGGTTGGGCGAATCGACTCAGCCACTTGACGGCTGTGATTGCACACTGATATTCTCGTGCGCGCCATGACTCGCAAGCTTCTCATCGCTTTCGTCAGGTCGATGCTTGTCAGTCTGCAAACGCTAGTGCTCTGCGCTGCTCCTCTTAAGAATCTTAAGGCGAGCGGGAAGGCAGAGGTTCTACGGCCATGGCGCTCCGCTGGTGTTTTTGCACGCCGGACTCGCGGACAGCCGGATGTGGGACTCCCAGGTCGAGTACTTTTCTCGCAATTACACAGTAGTACGCCTCGATATCCGCGGCTATGGCCAATCGGATGCACCTACCGTCCCTTACTCTCCTGCCGAAGATGTGTTTGCTCTCCTGCAGTTCCTGAAATTGGATGCAGCGCGCCCACCTGATCAGCCGCGAAATTCCGGGCGCGAAGGAAGTCGTCATCAAGGATGCCGACCACATGGTGAACCTTGAAAAGCCGCGGGAATTCAACCGAGCGCTCGCAAGCTTCTTGCGTGGACTCAAGTAGCGGCGCTGCGGCCGCCCCCTTGCTATAATCGAAACGCTGCTTATGGGTGTGGAATCGTTCCTAACCCGCTGGCGCAAGGCGGTTCGTCCCCTACCACGGGAGGCCCCCAGCGCAGCGCTCCTGGCACTAAAACGCAGGCAGCGAAAATTGATTCAACGTACCGTCGCCATTCTTGTGCTCGGCGGTGCGGGAGGTTGGTTCTACGGTTATTGGGTGACCGCTCCCGACCGTGCACAGGAGGAGGCGGCGCTGGCCGTGAAACTGTTGGGCGTTGGAACTTACGATCAAGCCATGCGCCACTTCGATCGCGCCATCCGGATTTGGCCGGACTACGCCGACGCCTACTTGAACCGCGGCCTTGCGGAGCACGGCGCCAGCCATCGTAGGGAGGCGCTCGCCGATCTCGACAGAGCGCTGGATCTCGACGCTAGCTTGACCCAAGCCTACAACGAGCGCGGCCAGATCTATCTTGAAGATGGCGACCTGCAAAAGTCGATTCGCGATTGCAGCAAATCGATCCAAGTGAATCCCACTCTCGACGCTTACTACCAGCGGGGCGAGGCGTATGAGAAGCTCGGCGAACACCGGAAAGCGATTGCCGACTTTGATGCCGCGATCTCAGAGTTCCGCGAGGCTCCCTTCGCATATCGTGCGCGCTCCGCGGCCAAGCGTAATGCCGGCGACCGCGCGGGCGCCCAAGCCGACGACGACCAAGCGCAGCGCATCGAAAACGGACATTCAGCAGAGGCCGATGTATTACTTGCGCCTTGAAGTAGAGCCCGAGCGCGTCGACACGCTGCTCGCCGAATTATGGGAAGCGGGTACGGCCGGGGTCGTCGAAGGCGATGGATTCGTGGAAGCCTTCTTTGACGACTTCGAAGCTGCGGCAAGGTTCGGTTCGCCAATGCGCGCCGCCGACCGCGACTGGGTGCAGGAAACCGAAGACGCCTGGCCGCCGCTTCTGGTGGGCGAAAAATTCTTCGTGGTGGCGCCGTGGCGCAAGGAGCTCACGCCGCCCGGACGCTTCCGTCTGGAAATCAATCCTGGTATGCAGTGCGGCACCGGGCAGCATCCGTGTACTCGGTTGTGTCTCGAGGCGATGGAGCGGATCATCCGGCCGGGGGATCGTGTATTGGATGTGGGCACCGGCTCGGGAATCCTGTCGATCGCGGCGAAGATGCTCGGCGCGGCGACGGTGGTGGCTTGCGATATTGACTCCGAGGCGGCGCGCGAGGCCCTATTCTTCGTAGGCAGCGTGGACGCGGTGCGCAGCGGCGCGTTCGACGTAGTCGTGGCGAACATCAGCGAGGTGGTAATCGGAGATCTGAAAGCCGAGTTCGAGCGCGTGGCACCGCGGCGGATTTTATCGGGGTTTCAAGATGCTCGGGGCGAGTGGACTTGCGTTACTCGGTGATGGCTTGGATGGTAGTGGGAGCATTCCCTTCAAACCGGTTGTTGACGAAGATCAAAGCAGCGCGGCGTTCCTCGCGCATACGGCGGATCAGAGCGCGCAAGGCCTCGCGGCCTTCGGGATTCTCATCCCGCACCTGGTCATAAGGCGAGAGTTGTTCCACCGCTTGTTCATAGGGGCGGCCCTCCCGGAGCAGCGCTCGGACCACGGTGAAATCGGCGGTAAGCGCTCCTGGAATTGCTATGTGTTCGGCGAGCGGCGGCATTTTAGTCCAGGCGTTGAATACGTGGGCCACTTGGCGCTCGGCAAGGCAATCGAAATACGCGGGAACCAAGTAGCTTCGATTGCGCACTTCGACCGAATAGCGAAACGACGGCGGGAGTAGCTTGAGAAACGGCCCGAGCCCGGCGACGAATTCGCGCGCAGCGGTGGCTCGCGCGCCAAATTCGAAGATCAGCGCGGCGACGCGGTCGCGATAAGGCGCCAATGGCTCCAGAAAACCCGCGGCTAACGCGTCGGCGTTCAAAAACGATTGGTTCTTCATGCCGGCCCGCGGTCCGTAGCGCGCATGTCTCGGAAACACCTCTGCCGTGACCTCTTCCGGGACTTTTAGCGCGAAGCGCAGTCCCAGGGGGCCGGTCGCAAACAGGCGCTGCCAGAATTCCGGGGTGGGAAATTGATAAAAGGAAAAGTCGCCGCAAACAATCGGAAATGTTTCAGCGTATTCCGCCAGGCACTCGGCCTCGAAGCGCTTTTGGGAAAACTTGCCGCGCGTCGCGTAACGGTCACGGGAATAAATCTGATCCAGCCAGCCGGGATACTTCCAGGAACTGGTGCCGATCCAGATATTTTGTGAGGCCAGCGAGCGCAGGCGCCCTGCTAGCGCCGCTTTATCAAATGACGAAGCGGGATCGAAGAGCGGAAGCGTCACCCGTCTCGTTACCTACTTCGCTACCAGGCGTGGGCCGAGCGGTTGTAGTACGGGTCTGCGCCGGCCTCGATCGCTCCGCCGCTCAGGACGCGGATCAAAACCGGAGCGGTGCCGTTTGAGTACCGCGACATCGTGCTCACGTGGTGCCCGCGCGCCGCGAGTTCGGCTGCGACCGCGGACGAAATGCGATCGTCGAGCTGCAAATCTCCCCGTTCCCAGGCGTGGTTGTCGAAACTCGAAACCAAATGGCGTGTCCCGAAGCGCGGCGCCTCGATGGCGTTCTCCGCGTTCATGTGAAAGATGAGGGAATTGAACATCACCTGGAGCAATCCCTGCTCCTGAGTATCGCCGCCGGGCGTAGAAAGCACTTCGACCGGCTTACCGTCGGCGGATGTGACCAGCGTAGGGCTCAGCGTCACCCGAGGCCGTTTGCCGGGACCTAGTTCGTTGGGGCTGCCGGGAAGCAGAACGAAACTTTGCGCGCGCTCACTCAATGGAATGCCGGTGTCGCCGGCGATCACGCTCGGCAGCCACGCGCCCGAGGGAGTGGCCGAAAACATCATCCCGTCTTTGTCGATGGCATCCACGCAAGTGGTGTCGTGCGCCATGAGCACCGGGTCGAGAGGCACATGCGCCATGGCTTCCTCGGACGGATGATGTCCCGTCTTGCCGTGAATGGCGCCCGGCAGAAACTCCTGCGAGGCTTTGTCGGTGATCAGCTTGCGGCGCTCTGCGCCGTACTCTTTCGACAGCAATACATCGGCTGGGATGTGGCTAAATTTGGGATCGCCGTAATAAGTGTCGCGATCCGCATAAGCCAATTTCAACGCTTCGACGACGCGATGGATATAGGCTGCCGAATTGAACGCGGGCTGGTCGTCGAAACCATCCAAAATGTTGAGGGTCTCGATCATGGCCGGTCCTTGGCTCCAGAAGCCATTCTTGTAAACGCGATAGCCTTTGAAGGTAGTGGACACCGGTTCCTCTACCTGAACCCTGAATGCCGCAAGATCCTGATAACGCAGCAGGCCGCCGTTAGCCTTGCTGAAGGCGTCGATTTTACGGGCGATTTCACCACGATAGAAATGGTCGCGCACCTTATCGATGGCCGCCTCGCGGGTTGCGCCCGCGGCCAGAGCTTTTTTCTCCGCTTCCGCCATCCCGCGCAGCGTGCGCGCCAGATCCGGCTGGCGGAAGATTTCACCGGTCCGCAGCGGACGGCCGTTGGGGAGGAAGTGGGCTTTCGAAGTCGGCCACAAGTTGAAAAACGGCTGGCTATAAGCGATGGATGCCGAGCGCATATCGTCCAGCACAAAACCGTCCGCCAGGTCGATGGCCGGTGCAATCACTTGCTCGAAGCTCATGCTGCCGTATTCGCGCAGCGCAACCAGCGCACCGTCCACCATGCCCGGAACGATGGCCGGCATCAGACCGGCTGCGGGAATGATCCCTTTCAAGCCGCCAGGATCGCGTTCGGTCACCTCAAAGGGCTGCAACGGCCGCTTGCGGAACATCTCGGCCGTGGCCAACTTCGGCATGGTCCCAATGCCGGCGATCGAGTGCACCTTGCCGTCTTTCGTGCGAATCAGAATGGACGCTTCACCGCCAAAGCCGTAATGCGACAGTTCGCTCACCGAGCCCGCGAACATGCTGGCAACGCCCACATCGACTGCATTGCCGCCCTTGTAGTAAGTGCGCATCCCAGCCTCGGTTGCCCACTCGCTTCCGGCGGCCACCGCTCCGTGCACACCGCGCACGGGCTGCCGCAAGGGACGCTCGGTTTCACGTCGGGACTGCGCCACGCTCAAGGCCGCCAGCGCAAAAAAAATCAAACCTTTGCTTAGCTTCATGAGGCTCCTCGGTCAAGCTGGCTTCATTATACCCAGCGCGGCGAAGACGGTAGCGGGATGAACTCGGAACAGATCGCTTTATAATGGTCTAGCGATGAGTACGAACTCCGAGCAAGATTCTTCGGCGGAATCCGATCATCGTAGCGATCGCGAGCCCATGCTGTTTTGTCCGGTTTGCAGCCGGCGGCTGGCCGAGCGCAAGTGCAAACTCTACTGCGAGCAGTGTGGCTATTACATGTCTTGCGCCGATTATTATTGAGACAAGAGGCAATTTCTGAAATGAGCGAACTCGCAGATTTATTGGAGAGGTTCCGGCGCGGGGCCGAACTGGTTGCCGTCGCCACCACCGGCGCCGCTGGACCGGTGCTGGATTTCCGCCCGGCGGAGGGTAAGTGGGGTGTGCGCACTATCGTGTGCCACCTCGCCGACACCGAGGTCGTTCTTTCCATGCGGCTGCGCCAAGTCATCGCGGAGGACAATCCCGTGATGCCGGCGATTGAGCAAGACGCCTGGGCGGAACGTTTGGACTACCAGCACAGAAAGCTTTCACAGGCTCTGGACACCTTCCGCCGGACGCGGGCGGAGAACTACGAACTTTTAAAGCATCTGCCGGAAGAAACCTTCGCGCGTACCGGACAGCATAGCAAGCGGGGAACGATTACGCTGCTGGATCTGCTCCGTATATTCGCCGAGCATCCCGAAAAACACGTGCAGCAGATTCACGCTGCGCGCGCCGCCTTCAAGGAATTCAAAGCTACGCAAGCGGCCTCGGCCCCCGTCGCGACAACCAACCCTGCTACGCCTGCCACCTCGGCTTAGGGCCTGCGGGCGATCGCAATGATGGAGGTCGGGCTCCACGGCAAAAGTTTGTCGATCCGGCGCCACAGCCAAACAAACCGGTCGTAAAGGCGCATCTGATTCCACTCCAGGCTCCGCCGCTTCAGAATGCATCCGCTCACAAACCACGCGGGCCGCGAGACGCGGTTAAAGCGAATGATCTGTTCCACCTGAAAACCAGCATGTTCCATTTTGGTCTTGAGCTCCGCTTCCGAATACCGGCGGAAGTGGCCCAGCGCTTCGTCGATGGTCCCGAACACGCCTTGGCCCTCCGG
>Ga0207657_10004070_pt1 | contig 15518 bp, 21 predicted proteins | sample KBSC33metaG_FD_184316 | JGI IMG/M metagenome (GOLD analysis project Ga0207657, IMG submission 184316) | Corn rhizosphere microbial communities from Kellogg Biological Station, Michigan, USA - KBS C3-3 metaG (SPAdes) (version 2) | ecosystem: Host-associated > Plants > Roots > Rhizosphere > Soil ... | reverse complement strand
TTCTCTACGTCGTGATCACGCCGTGGGTCGTTCCGTACGACCCGAACGCCGTCGACTTCTCCGTCTCGTACCTGACGCCGACGTGGGCGCACCCGTTCGGGACCGATCAGTTCGGCCGCGACCTGTTCCTGCGGACGGCGCTCGGCGGGCGGATCTCGATCGGGATCGGCTTCGCCGCGACGATCGCGATCATGGTGATCGGCATCCTCTACGGCGCGATCTCGGGCTTCGTCGGCGGCTGGCTCGACAACGCGCTCATGCGAATCCTGGACGCCCTCTACGGTCTGCCGTACCTGCCGTTCGCGATCATCACGCTCGCGATCTTCGGGACCGTCAACTTCTGGACGATGGTCGTCGCGCTGACGGTCGCGTCATGGTTCACGACTGCGCGCGTCATGCGAGGGCAGATCATCTCGCTCAAGGAGAACGACTACGTGCGCTCGGCGCGGGCGATCGGCGCGCGCTGGCATCGCATTCTCTTCCGGCACCTGCTGCCGAATACGCTCGGGCTCGTCATCGTCTTCGTCTTCCTCGAGCTGCCTGGCGTCGTCCTCGGCGAGGCGTTCCTCTCGTTCCTCGGCCTCGGCATCAACCCGCCGAACGCGTCGTGGGGCTCGCTCGCGCAGGACGGCTACACCCAGTACCTCTCGCACCCGCACATCATCGTCATCCCGAGTGTTGCGATTGCGTGGCTCATCCTGAGCGCGTTCTTCATCGCCGACGGCCTGCGCGACGCGCTCGACCCGCGCACGGAAGGCGCCGCCTAGTGGGCCTCCCGCCGACAGCCGGTGGCCCGCGGCACGCGAGCACGCGGCGCGCTGCCGCGTCCTCGGTCGCGCCCGTAGCTGAAGCTACGAACGCGACCTGCGTCCTTGCATCGCTTGGTTCTCGCGCACCGCGCATCCATCACTGTCGACGGGAGACCCACTGATGGCGATCCTCGAGGTGAACGACCTCCGGACGTACTTCAAGACGCGCCGCGGCGACGTGCACGCGGTCGACGGCGTCAGCTTCGCCGTCGAGAAGGGGAGGACGCTCGGCATCGTCGGCGAGTCCGGCTGCGGCAAGTCGGTGACGGCGCTCTCGATCATGGGGCTGCTCGCACAGACCGCGCGCGTCGTCAGCGGCTCGATCTCGTTCGAGGGCCGCGACCTCGTGCATCTGTCGGAGCGGGAGCTCGAAGACGTGCGCGGCCGGCAGATCGCGATGATCTTCCAGGACCCGATGACGTCGCTGAACCCGACGCTGACGATTGGCACACAGCTGACGGAGACGATGAAGCGCCATCTCGACTTCTCGAGCGACGCGGCGCGGAAGCGTGCGATCGAGCTCCTCGAGGAGGTGCACATTCCGAACGCGCGGCAGCGTCTCGACGATTACCCGCATCGCTACTCGGGCGGGATGCGCCAGCGCGTGATGATCGCGATCGCGCTCTCGTGCAAGCCGCGCCTGCTGATCGCCGACGAGCCCACGACGGCGCTCGACGTGACGGTGCAGGCGGGCATCCTCGACCTGCTCGAGGAGCTGCGCGAGCAGTACGAGATGTCGATGATCATCATCACGCACGACATGGGCGTCGTCGCGGAGGCGGCCGACGAGATCGCGGTCATGTACGCGGGCCAGATCGTCGAGCAGTCCTCCGCGGAAGAGCTGTTCGACCATCCGGAGCATCCGTACACGGAGGCGCTGCTCGGCGCGCTGCCGCAGCTCGAGGGCGAAGGCGTCCGTCAGAGCCGCCTGACGGCGATTCCCGGCCGGCCGCCGGATCTCGTCGATCTACCGGACGCGTGCCGCTTCGCGCCACGCTGCCCGTACGCGAACCCGAACGACGAGTGCGCGAAGCACGTGCCCGAGCTGCGCGAGATCCGGCCGGGCCATCTCGTGCGGAGCGCGCATCCGGCGTCCGAACGCGCCGGCAAGCTCGCGGGAGCGCCGTCGTGAGCGCCGAGCCGCTTCTCACCGTCGCTGACCTGCAGAAGTGGTTCCCGGTGCGCAAGGGTCTGCTGATCGAGCGCACGGTCGATCACGTGAAGGCCGTCGACGGGGTCTCGTTCGAGATCGCGGAGGGACAGACGCTCGGGCTCGTCGGCGAGTCCGGCTCGGGCAAGTCGACGACCGGCTACTGCGTGCTTCAGCTGCTGAAGCCGACGGGCGGCTCGGTGCGGTTCATGGGGCAAGAGCTGACGACCATGGGTCACGGCGACCTGCGCGAGATGCGCAAGGAGATGCAGATCGTCTTCCAGGATCCATACTCGTCGCTGAACCCGCGCATGACGGTCGGCAACATCGTCGGCGAGCCGATGCTCGTGCACGGCCAGGGAACGCGGCGGGCGCGCGAGGCGCGGGTGCGCGACCTGCTCGAGACGGTCGGCTTCAACCCGGACTTCACGAACCGGTACCCGCACGAGTTCTCGGGCGGCCAGCGGCAGCGCATCGGCATCGCGCGTGCGCTGGCGCTGAACCCGCGGCTGATCGTCTGCGACGAGCCCGTGTCGGCGCTCGATGTCTCGATCCAGGCGCAGATCCTGAACCTGCTCAAGGATCTGCAGCGCGACCTCGGCCTCGCCTACCTCTTCGTCGCGCACGATCTCGCCGTCGTCCGCACGATGAGCGACAACATCGCCGTGATGAACAAGGGGAAGCTCGTCGAGATCGGCCGGGCGGAGGACGTGTACACGAACCCGCAGCAGGACTACACGAAGGCGCTGCTGGCCGCGGTTCCGGTGCCCGACCCGCGCCGCATGCGCGAGCGTAAGCGCGAGCGGCGCAAGCTCGGCCACGCCATCGCCGAAGGGTTCTAGGTTGGTAGCGGCGCCGCCGCCCGCGTGGCACACCGCGGCGTCGATGCCGGAGCGCCGCAGCTACTTCGCAGCCGCGCAACTCGGCGGCGACGTCTATGTCGCGGGTGGCATGGTCGGGGCGAGCGGCACGTACGTGCGCCGCCTCGAGCGCTTCGACCCACGGCGGAACAGCTGGACGCGCGGCCCTGATCTCCCGAGCGAAGCGCGCGCCGCAGCGGGCGCCGCCTTCGAGGGAAAGCTCTTCGTCCTGGGTGGGCAGACGGAGCGTGGAGTGACCAGCCGCGTCTACGCCTTCGACCCGCGCACGCGCCGCTGGTCGGTGCGCGCGCCGCTCCCGGCGCCTCGGTACAACGCCGCAGCCGCGGCACTCGGCGGCCGGCTCTACGTCGCGGGCGGCGTGCGGGACATCGATCCCGTGCGCACGATGGCGGTCTACGACCCGCGCAGCAACCGCTGGCACGCGGCCCCGCCGCTCCCGGCCGCCGTCCACACGCAGGCGCTCGTCCCGTTCCAAAGCGAGCTCTGGTCGATCGGCGGCTTCGACCGGGCGGGCGACGCCGTCCGCGCCGTCTGGATCTACTCGCCGCGCACGCAGCACTGGCGCCGCGGCCCGCGGCTCGAGGCGCCGCTCGCGATGCTCGGCGCGACCGCGGCTCGAGGTCGCATTTACGCCGTGTCCGAGCGCAGCTTCGAGACGTACCTCCCGCGCCGCGGCTGGCGGCTCGGACCGCAGCTCCAGGTGCCGCGTCACGCCCTCGGCCTCTTCGCCACGGCCGGCCGCCTGTGGGCGGTCGGCGGGTGCGTCGTCCCGGAGCTCGCCGACTCGAGAGTCGTCGAGTCCCGACCCCTGGGTTAGTTAACCCTGCGCCTTCTTCTTCGCGGCCTTGGCGGCGCGTTGCTCCTTGAGCGACTTCTGCGGCGCCTTCTTCGCGAGCTTCTTCGGCTTCTGTTGACCCTTCATGTGCGCAAGCCTTGCACACTCGGCGGATGCCCGCCGAGTCGTAGGCATCGCGGAAGCCGGACATCGCCTGTGGCGGCGCTTGTCCAGACCAATGCCCAGCAACTAGCCTTCGCTGACGGTTGAAAGAACGACAAGGAGCTCACGATGGCATTGCAGCTCGGTGATACCGCACCCGATTTCGAGGCGGAGACGACGGAAGGGCGCATCCAGTTCCACGACTGGATCGGCGACTCCTGGGCCGTCCTGTTCTCGCACCCCAAGGATTTCACGCCCGTCTGCACGACCGAGCTCGGCTACATGGCGAAGATCAAGCCGGAGTTCGACAAGCGGAACGTGAAGATCGTCGGGCTCTCCGTCGACCCGGTCGACAAGCACTCGAAGTGGGCCGACGACATCGCGGAGACCCAGGGGGAGGCCCCGAACTACCCGATGATCGGCGACTCGGACTTCAACGTCTCGAAGCTGTACGGGATGCTCCCTGCGGCAACCTCGGGTGACCCTGCCGACCGTACGCCGGCGGACAACCAGACCGTGCGGAACGTCTTCGTCATCGGCCCCGACAAGAAGGTCAAGCTCATCCTCGTCTACCCGATGACGACCGGCCGGAACTTCGACGAGGTGCTGCGCGTGATCGATTCGCTTCAGCTGACGGCGAAGCACAAGGTGGCGACGCCGGTCAACTGGAAGGACGGCGACAAGGTGATCATCGCGGGCTCGGTGTCGGACGACGAGGCGAAGGAGACGTATCCCGACGGCTGGGAGTCTCCGAAGCCGTACATCCGCATCGTCCCGCAGCCGCGCTGAGCACGACGCAGGCACAGAAGGCCGCCGACTTCGAGGCGCTCCACAGCGCGGAGCCGTTCGTCATCCCGAACCCGTGGGACGCCGGCTCCGCGCGCGTGCTCGAGGGCCTCGGCTTCAAGGCGCTTGCGACGACGAGCTCCGGGCTCGCGTTCACCCACGGCCGCCTCGACGGCGGTGCGACGGCCGACGACGTGTTCGCACACGTTCGCGAAGTGACCGAGGCGACGGCGTTGCCGCTCTCGGTCGACCTCGAGAACGGTTACGACGCCGAGCCCGAGGGGGCGGCGTCGGCGCTTGTGCGCGCGGCGGAGGCGGGCGCGGTCGGCGGCTCGATCGAGGACTGGGACCCGCAGACCGGCATCTATCCGCTGGCGCACGCGGTCGAGCGCGTCGCGGCTGCCTGCGAGGCCGCGCACCGGCTCGACTTCCCGTTCACGGTCACCGCGCGCGCGGAGAACCTGATCCGCGGCAACCCCGACCTCGACGACACGATCGCACGACTGCTCGCGTACGAGCAGGCCGGGGCCGACGTGCTCTTCGCGCCCGGCCTCCGCGACGGGGCTCAGATCCGCGCGGTCTGCGAGGCGACGTCGAAGCCGGTCAACGTGCTCGCGCACGCGAAGCTGACGATGGGCGAGATCGTCGAGGCGGGCGCGCAGCGCGTCAGCGTCGGCGGCGCGCTGACCTGGACAGCAGTCGCGGCGATGGTTGCGGCGGCCGAGCGCATCCGCGACGACGGCGACTTCTCGGTGCTCGGCTCGTCGGAGCAGTTCCGGGAGTGGCTCGGCTGAGCGAACGGAGCCCGGCGCTGGGCGCACCGGGCTCCCTCGCGTCGTGCTCTACGGCTGCCGCTGGCTGTCGTTGTTGATCTGGCCGCGAATCTCGCCGGCCGGGAACTGCGGGCTGTGCACGTTCACATACGTGACGCCCGAGCGGATCGCCTCGACGAGCTTGTCGAACTGACCCGCGCCGATGCCCTGGGTCGTCGGGCCGATCACGTCCGAGGGGACGATCGTTCCCGTCACGTTCGCCTCGGTCGTCGTTCCTGCCGGACATGCCGGCTTGCTGCCGCCTCCGCACAGGAACACCGAGACGCCGCCCGAGTCGTAGCGGTTGCCGAAGTGGATGTGCGAGAAGAGCGCCGGGCCGGTCAGCCCGACGTAGGTCAGCGTGTACGTGATCGTCGGCGGGCTCGCGTCCTCGTCGATCGTCGCGTTGAACGTCCCGGACGCCGACGTCGAGACGCCCGCCGGGGTCGCCTCCTGGAAGCCGGTCAGCATGTCCGCCTTGACCATCGTCTTGTTCCCATTCGCTCCTCCGGCGCCGGCGAACAGCGCGACGGCCAGCGCGACGAGCGCGGCCGTGGCGATGCCGGTGCCGAGGATGAGGCCCAGCGATCGTTTACGCATATGTCGCTCCCCAATCTCCCCCGAAGTTGGCTCGGACCACTACGGGGCCCGGGCCTGGGCGGTTTTCCGGGTGCGAGGGGTTCGGCGGGCGGGTGCGCTGGGCGCTCCCGCCCGCCGTTTTCGGGCATTCGTAGCCGTCCTAGATGCCGAAGGGGCCGATCGGGCCCTCGGCGATCATCGCGGCGATCGCGAGAGCGACCAGAACCAGTGTCACGAAGCGAGCGTTGAACATGGGAACACCTCCTTTCATTTGAGAGAGTGAGACGGTAGAAACCCGGATAACCACCGGGTTGTCAACAGACGAGGGACGTATTGCCCATGGACCCCGAGCACGTCGGTGAACGGCTGAAGCGGCTTCGGCTCGAGCGCGGGCTCTCGCAGCGCGAGCTCGCGACGCCCGGCGTCTCGTACGCCTACATCTCCCGCATCGAGGCCGGGACGCGCCAGCCGTCGGTGAAGGCGCTGCGCAAGCTCGCGCGGAAGCTCGACGTGTCGACCGAGTACCTCGAGACGGGCCGCGACATCGGCGACGTCGACGAGCGTGAGTTGAGCATCGTCGACGCCGAGCTCGCGCTCCGGCTCGGTGACCGTGTCGACGCGGAGGCGCGCCTGCGCGAGCTCTTCGAGGCGGCTGTGCAGGCCGGCGACCGCCCGCATGCGGCTCGGGCACGCATCGCGCTCGCGCTGGCGGCGTTCGAGCGCGGCGAGCATGACGCGACGGTGGCGGGCTTCGAGGAGGCGTTCGCACTCGAGCGTCCTTCGCCCCTCGAGCGGCTCGACGTCTTTGCGACACTCGGCCGTGCCTACGGCGCGCTCGGCGAGACGGAGCGGGAGATCGAGCTCTACCGCCGCTGTCTCGACGACGTGTCGGAGCTGGCGCCGGAGAACGCGGCGGCGCGAACGCGCTACCGGATCTTGCTCAGCTATGCGCTCAGCGATGCCGGCGCACTCGCGCGCGCCGAGGACGTCGTTCGGGAGGCGCTCCGCGAGGCGCCGCTCGACGGCGATCCGTACATGCGCATCCGCCTGTTCTGGTCACTCGCCCGACTCTCGGAGATGGAGGGCCACTCGTCGCGGGCGCTGCGCTACGCGCGCCGTGCGATCGCGCTGCTCGAAGCCACCGAGGACGACGTGCATTGCGGCCGCGCCTATGTGTTGGCGGCGTGGATCATGAACTCGGCCGGCGACGGCGCCGGTGCAGGCGACCAGCTCGACCGGGCCGAAGAGCTGTTCGGCCGTGGTGGCAGCGTGGACGACGTCGCGATCCTGAACGTCGAGCGTGCGCGCGCCGCTGCGCTTCTCGGCAACGGTGCCGAGGCGGTTCGCATTGCGCGCAACGTGCTCGAGCTCGTCGCGGATCAATACGACGCGGTTCGCGGGACCGCGCTCTGGGCGCTCGCGGAAGGGCTTGTGCTCGAACAGGACCTCGAAGCTTCGACCGCGGTGTTCGCCGACGCAGTGGAGGTGCTTGCGACGAACCGGCGCTGGCGCGAGGCGAGCCAGGCGTGCCGCTCGTGGGGTGCAACGCTGCGCGCGGCGGGCAAGGCCGACGAGGCGTTCGACGTGCTCGAGCGCGCGTCGGATCTCGCGCTGCGGGCAGCGCCCGCTGATTCGCGCGTCACCGAGACGTAGCCGGCCGCCCCCGGCCGATGATTTCTCCCCGGCGCCGCCGTCTATCACCGCACAGGCGGTCACCAACCGAGGGAGGGCAACCATGAACGAGATCACCCCGTTTCTGTGGTTCGACACGGAAGGCGAAGAGGCGGCGACGCTCTACACGTCGGTCTTCCCGAACTCGCGGATTCTCGACGTCAGCCGCTACGGCAGCGCCGGGCCGCGGCCGGAGGGGATGGCGATGACCGTGAGCTTCGAGCTCGAGGGCCGGAAGTTCGTCGCCCTGAACGGCGGGCCGCAGTACACGTTCACCGAGGCGGTCTCGTTCCAGGTGAGCTGCGCGACCCAGGTCGAGGTCGACCGGTTCTGGTCGGCGCTCTCCGAGGGCGGGGAGGAGGGCCCGTGCGGCTGGCTCAAGGACCGGTTCGGCCTCTCGTGGCAGATCGTCCCGACGCGCCTGCCCGAGCTCCTCGGCGACCCGGATCCCGAGAAGGCGCAGCGGGTCATGCAGGCGATGCTGCAGATGAAGAAGATCGAGATCGACGAGCTCGAGCGCGCCGCGGCGGCGGCGTAGCGCGAACGGCAGGCGATGCCCCTCGCGGGACGCCGCCTGCCGTCGAGACGTCAACCGCCCGGGCTCGGCGCCGACGGATCGGTCTGCCAGAGGCCGAACTCGTTGCCCTGCGTGTCCGTGCAGGTCGAGAACCAGCCCATGGTCGGCACCGGCATCGGCTCGCCGGCCTTGCCGCCGAGCTCGTTCACCTTCGCGACTCCGGCGTTGATGTCGTCCACGTCGAAGTAGACGCGCAGGCCGCGCTTGCCGGGCTCCATGTTCGTGATTGCGCCGCCGAGCTCGTCGCTGATCCGCGTCATGTGGTACTCGGACGGGCCGGGGTACGACTCGAACGTCCATCCGAAGAGCGAGCCCCAGAACGCCTGGCCCTTCGCGGTGTCGTCCGCCGGGATCTCGAAGTGCACGATCTTTCCGGCCATGAATCTCCTCCTGCGTCGCGGGTGTCCTCCATTAGACACCCGCGACGCCGCGATCTCATCGGTCAGTCGAGCGAGCCCGCGACCTGCTCGAGGAGGTCGAGGGCATCCTGCATCCCCGGCTCCATCCCGGACTGGATGTGCATGTCGCGGCCCAGCTGGGTCGGGTGCTCGACGAGGACGGTGAGCATCGTCCGCCCGTCGACCTCGGTGAGCGTCAGGGTGTTCAGCGCCGCGTGCTCGTCCGCGTCGGGGATGCCCTCGAACGCCTCCGTCGCGACGAGACGCTCGTTCGGGACGATCTCGCGGTACTCGCCGTGGAATCCGAACTCGACGCCGTCGGGCGTCACGCTCACGTAGCGCCACGTCCCCCCGACCCGGAGGTCGATCTCGGCGAGCGTCACCTCGCCGCGGTTCGCGTGCCACCAGCGCTTGACCAGCTCTGGCGTCGTCCACGCCTTCCACACGAGGTGCTTCGGCGCGTCGAACTCCCGGGTGATCAGGATCTCCCGGTCGCTGGGGAGGGTCACCTTCGCCGTCCCGCTACTCGTCACTGCCATCTCCTTCCTCCTTCTGCTTGAGCTCTGCCAGTACGACATCGAGCTGGTCGAACGACTCCGCCCAGGAGCGCTCGTAGTCCTTGACCCAGTCGTGGATCGGCTTCAGCGCGCGGGCGTTCAGGCGGTAGAGCCGCTGCCGGCCGTCCTCCCGCACGTCCACCGCGCCGACCTCACGGAGCACCCGCAGGTGCTTCGAGACCTGAGGCTGGGCCAGCCCGAGCACGCGTACGAGGTCGTTCACCGGGCGCTCGCCGCCGGCGAGGACGTCGAGGATCTGCCGCCGCCGGGGCTCGGCCACCGCGTTGAACGCGTCCGCCGTCGTCGCTGCTCGTGCCATGCGAGGATCATATGCCGATATCGGCATATATGTCAAGAGGCGAGCGGCCAGCTCCGTTCGAACGTGGAGTCGAGGAAGTCGAGCACTGCCCGCCGCGGGTCGCCGGACGCACGGACGTCCTCGTACGGGAGGATGAACTCGCCGAGCTCGTCGTTCCACAGCGGCGCGCCCTCGATGCCGTCGGGCTTCGGGTAGAGGTAGGCGAAGAAGGCGGGATACGGCGTGCGCGCGTCGCCGGGCCAGAAGCCGCCGCAGAACTGCTCCTCGTCGCCGCCGATGCGGGCGATCAGGTCGGCGCCGGCGGGCGGCCTGACGGGGCGCCCCGTGAAGCGTGTCGTCGTCAGGTCGAGGGAGCCCCACCAGAGCTGCACGGGTGGGGCCTTGCCGCGGAACTGCGCGCGATGCTCGCGGAGCACCGCCTCGACTGCGAGCAGCACGCGCCAGAAGCGCGTGACCGCCGCGGTGTCGAGCGTCGCATGCACCGTGTCCTCCGGAAACGGGATCGGATCGGGAACCTCGGACGGCAGCGTCGAGATCTCGACCGGCACGCCCGCCCGCTCGAGCGCGGCCATCAGCTGCGCGTAGAAGCGGGCGACGGGTGGTTGCAGCAACACCCGCTCGACGTGGCCCGACCCGGTGCGTACGGCGACGGTGTGCTCGACCAGGTCGACGTCGATGTCGAACACCTCGCCGCTCGGATGCGGGATCGTCGACGACGTGAGGCCGCGTCCGGTGAGGTAGAGCGGCACGTTCGCCCACTCCGGCTCGAGCGGCGAAAGCGCAAGGCGCACCTTCCCGATCACCTGCAGTTGCATGTGCAGCGTGTCGCGAGTGTCCTTCCACTCCTCGTATGGGAGCGGCAGCCAGTGCATCAGCCGCAGCTTACGAGAAGCCGCGAACGTGCTCGAGGCACGAGACAGACCCATTTGGGTCAGGCGGCGACGTTCGGCGGCGGGCAACGTCGAGGCGTGCTCCTGGACGCCGGCGCGACCGTCGCCGCGGCGGCTGACGGTCACTAGCAGTCGACGAGAAGCTGCGCGCCCGCTCCGTCGGCGCCGATCCGCCAGAGCGACGAGCAGGCACTCGGATTCGGCCGCGCCGTCACGAGCAGCTGCGTCGAGTCCGGCGACCAGGCGACGCCGGTGACGCTCGCGAACGCGCCGACCGTCGTCGTGTGCCGTGACGCGACGTCGACGAGCACGAGCCGGCCGGACTTCGCGTCGATGTAGGCGATCCGCTTCCCGTCGGGCGACCACGCGATGCTCACGGGCACCGAGCACACGGGCCCCTTCGTCACGAGCACGCGGCTGTGGGTGCCGTTCGGTGCGATCGTGCGCAGGCTGCCGAGAACCTGGTACGCGATCTGATCGCCGGCCGGCGACCAGATGGGGCAACCGCCCTCTTTGGCGATCCGGTGCAGCCGCGTTCCGTTCGCGTTCGCGACCCACAGGCCACGGCCGACGTACTGGTCTTTCGCCTTGTCGTAGACGGCGTGGCCGAACACGATGCGCGAGCCGTCCGGCGACAACGCGGCGCCACCGTTCGACGTGCCCTTGGCACCGATCGAGACGTGCTTGCCGGTCGCGACGGTGACGACGACGATCGGGCCGTTGCACCGGTCGCAGCTCGAGGCGACGCGGTCACCGTGCGTGTCCGTCGCGAACGTGAAGCCCGTGTTCGCGAGGACGATCCTGTGCGACTTGTCCGTACCGGCGCGCACGACCTGGAAGTTCGCGTCGTAGAGCAGCGTGTCGGGCCGCGGCCACACGATCTGGAAGAGCCCATTCCGGAGGCCGCCGATCAGCGGCTTCGCGTTCGAGCCGTTCGCGGCGGCCGTCCAGATCTGCGCGGCGCTCGGGCTGCCTGCCGTGCTGAACGGCTCGGCTGCCCAGGCGATGTGCGTCCCGTCCGGCGACCACGCAGGCAGGTCGAGTGTCCCGCCCGCGCCCGCGGAGACCGCGGTGGAAGCGGTCAACCCCAGTGCAAGGGCGATCGCTCCGAGCATCGCAAGCAGCTTCTGCACCGCGCGGAACGGTAGCGTCGGGTGCCGATGACCGAGCGGATCCCTGAACGGCTACTGCAACGGCTCGAGGACCTCGGCGCGTTGCTCGCGCGGCGCGGCGACGCGATCGCGCTGATCGGGCTCGGCTCCGTCGGCGTCGATCTCGCTCGGCTCGACGACCACTCGGACCTCGACTTCTTCGTGATCGTCGAGGACGACGCGCGGCAGCGGTACCTCGACTCGATCGACTGGCTCGAGGAACTGTCGCCGGTCGCGTTCAGCTTCCCGAACACCGTCGACGGGCGAAAGGTCCTCTTCGCGGACGGGCTCTACGCCGAGTACGCGGTGTTCACGCTGGACGGAGTCGCCGCGTCGGCATCGCCGGCGGGCCGCATCGTCTGGCAACGCGCAGGCGCGCCTGCCGGGCTCGATGCACCGCGACGCGTGCCGGAGTCATCGCCGAACGACACCGTGCAGTGGCAGGCGAACGAGGCACTCACGAACCTCTACGTCGGTCTTCACCGAGACGCGCGCGGCGAGACGCTCAGCGCGGCGCGGCTGATCCAGACGCACGCCGTCGATCGTGTGCTCACGATCGCCGGCCTGCAAGCGGGAGGGGAGGACCAGCAGGACGTCTTCGCGGTGGAGCGCGGTGCCGAGCGGCGTTTCGGCGACGCGGTGCCGCTCGCTGCGATGGTCCCCGGGTACGCGCGCAATCGCGAGGCGGCGCGGGCCATCCTCGACTGGCTCGAAGCGCATGCCGACGTCGATCCGGCGCTCGCTGCCGCCATCCGCGCGCTCCTTTGAGCTGCTATACTGAACCGAATGGTTCAGTATCCAACCTCCGTCGACCGCGCCTTCGCAGCCCTCGCCGACCCGACCCGCCGCGCCGTTCTCGAACGGCTAGGTTCAGGGAGGGCGACGATCAGCGAGCTCGCCGAGCCGTTCGGGATGTCGCTGACCGGGATGAAGAAGCACATCCGGCTGCTCGAGGAGGCGGAGCTCGTGACGACGGAGAAGGTCGGCCGCGTCCGCCGGTGCATGCTTGCGCCGTACGCCTTCGAGGGCATCAGCACGTGGCTCCAGCGGCTCGATCGCTTCGCGCAGGTCGTCGAACGAACGAAAGGAGACCGATGAGTCCCACCCCGAAGGGCAAGCAGAAGCCCGCCAAGACCGCCGGCAAGAACGAAGGGTTCTCGGCCGAGGAGAAGGCCGCGATGCGCGCGCGTGCGCGCGAGCTGAAGGACCAGGCAGACGGGGAGAGCGCCGTGCGCGCCGCGATCGCCGGGATGGCCCCGAAGGATCGCACCATCGCGAAGCGGGTCCACGAGCTCGTCAAGGCCACAGCCCCCGACCTCATGCCGAAGACCTGGTACGGGATGCCCGCGTACGCGAACAAGGACGGCAAGGTCATCTGTTTCTTCCGCGATGCGGGAAAGTTCAAGGAGCGGTACGCGATGCTCGGCTTCAACGACCGCGCGCAGCTCGACGACGGCTCCATGTGGCCGGTCGCCTACGCGCTGACGGAGCTGACGGCAGCCGACGAGGCCAAGATCCGCAAGCTCGTGAAGAAGGCGGTGGGCTGAGATGAACGAGACCACGGTCACCACGCCGAACGAGCTCGAGATCCGCGTCGAACGCGTCTTCGACGCACCGCGCGCGCATGTCTTCTCGGTCTGGACCGACCCGAAGCTGATCCCCGAATGGTGGGGCGACGGCACGGTCGTCGAGGAGATGGACGTTCGCTCGGGCGGCACGTACCGCTTCCGCACCGCCTACGGCGTCGTCGAGGGCGAGTTCCGCGAGGTCGACGCGCCCGAGCGGCTCGTGCAGACGTTCCAGAACCACCTGCAGACGCTCGAGTTCGAGGACCTCGGCGACCGGACGAAGCTGACGCAGACGATGCGCTTCGCGACGACCGAGGAGCGCGACACGACGATGCAGTACGGCGTCGAGGAAGGAGCGAAGGGCGGGTTCGCGCGCATCGACGCGGTGCTACAAAGGCTACCGCTCGACGCATGAGGCGTCGGTGGGCTCAGCTCAGGAGCGGCGAGGGTGGGATACGCGTGGTGCCGCGGAGGTCGTCGAGGACGAACGCGACCTCGTCGACGTAACACCAGCACCACTCCTCGCCGGGCTCGAGCGAGCGGATGATCGGATGTGACGCGGCGTGCGCGTGCGCCGTCGCGTGGCGGCTCGGTGAGTCGTCGCAGCAGCCGACGTGGCCGCAGATGAGACAGATCCTCAGGTGCAGCCACTTGCCGCCGTCGCGCAGGCACTCCTCGCAGCCGTCGACCGACGCGGGCAGCTCGTGAACCGTGACTTCGTCGAGGTGCGTGCAGACTTCGCTCATGGCGTTCGAGCCGCAAGAGCTGCGAGGTGCTGGTGGACGAGCTGCACGGCCATCGACCCTTCGCCGACGGCGGCGGCGCAGCGCTTGGTCGAGCCGCAGCGGACGTCGCCGGCCGCGAAGATGCCGGGCACGCTCGTTTCGAGCGGGTTGTCGGCGCCGGCCGCACTGCCGGTGAGGATGAAGCCGTCGGCGGCGCGTGCGACGGCGTCGTCGAGCCACTCCGTGCACGGTTGCGCGCCGAGGAAGAGGAAGAGAAAGGAGAACGGCAGGAGCTCGCCGCTCTTCAGCGTGACCGCCGCGAGTTGACCGTCTTCTCCGTGGAGCGCTGCGATCTCGCTCCGGTCGCGGACGGCGACGCCGTAGCGCTCGAGCTCGTGGATCAGGTACTCGGACATGGTTTCCTGCAAATCGGCGCGGCGGTGGAGCAGCGTCACGAGGGCGCCGCCGCGAGCGAGCCAGACGGCGGCCTGACCGGCGGAGTTGCCGCCGCCGACGACGGCGACGCGTGCGGCGCCGCACAGCTGCGCTTCGGGCGGGCCGGCGGCGTAGAAGACGCTCAAGCCCTCATAGTCCTCCAGGCCGTCGACGGGAAGTCGCCGGTAGTCGGCGCCCGTGGCGAGCACGACTGCGCGTGCCGCGATCTCGTGCTCTTCCTCGAGTCGTACGAGATGCCGTCCGTTGCCGGGCTCGAGGGCGATCGCGCGGTACGGGGTCGCGGGCCGGGCGCCGAACTTGCGCGCCTGGCTGACGGCGCGGCTCGTCAGCTCGGTGCCGCTGATGCCGGCCGGGAAGCCGAGGTAGTTCTCGATCCGGCGCGACGAGCCGGCCTGGCCGCCGAGCGCCGTGCTCTCGACGATCAGCGTGTCGAGCCCCTCGGACGCGCCGTAGACGGCGGCGGCGAGGCCGGCGGGGCCGCCGCCGACGACGAGCAGGTCGACTTCCTCCCGCGGCGCCAGCTCGCGTCCGATCCCGAGCGCGCGCAGCACCTCACCTCGCGAGGGGTGCTGTAGCTCGGGACCGCCCGGGAGTCGCACGAGGGGCGGCTCTGCCCCGCCCGGCGGTGCGTCATCGTGCCAGGTGAACGGGAGCCGGTTGGCGCGCGCGAAGCCGAGCATCTGCATGGTCGTCTCGGACGACCGAGGCCCGACGATCTCGAGGCCGACCCCCTGGACCCGCTGGAGCGCCTCCCGCCGGGAGATGAAGGTCGAGAGGACGAGGTCGCTGAGCTGTCCGTCGTCGAACAGGAGCTCCCGCAGCGCGTCTCGGTCGACCGCAACGTAGCGCAGCGGCTTCGTGACGACGGCGGTGAGGAAGACGGTCTGCCCGGAGAGGAGGTTCATCTCGCCGAGGAAGCTGGAGGCGCCGTGGCGGACGATCTCGTTCCCGGCCGCATCGAGGATCGCCGCCTCGCCCTCACGGATGGCGATGAACGGATATGTCGCATCTCCGACGCGGAACAGCACGTCGCCGGCGTCTGCGCTCCGCTCTTCGCCGACCGCGGCGAGCGTCGCGAGCTGCGGAGCGGAGAGCGATGTGCTCGGCGGAGCTGCCATCGCGTGAGCGTAGCGGCGCGCTTTCAGTCTTGCGGCGCCGCTCCCTCTCTCAGCAGCTCTGGTTGTCGAGCCGGGGTCGAGCCGACATCGTGGAGATCGTGATCAGCGAGCGGCTGTCGAAGGAGTAGGCGCGG
>Ga0207657_10004061_pt1 | contig 15537 bp, 15 predicted proteins | sample KBSC33metaG_FD_184316 | JGI IMG/M metagenome (GOLD analysis project Ga0207657, IMG submission 184316) | Corn rhizosphere microbial communities from Kellogg Biological Station, Michigan, USA - KBS C3-3 metaG (SPAdes) (version 2) | ecosystem: Host-associated > Plants > Roots > Rhizosphere > Soil ... | reverse complement strand
AAGCGCCGATCCGGCTGCTCGCGCGCGTCAATCTCGAGTGGGAGGACGAGCTGGAGGTGATCGAGGCCGCGGACGGGCCGACCGGTCTGCGACTGGCAAAGAGCGAGCTGCCGGACCTGATCCTGCTCAACGTGAACTTGCCCGGGCTCGACGGATGGCACGTTGCGGAGGAGCTGCGCAAGGACGAGAACACGCGCGAGATCCCGGTCGTCTTTCTCACCGCTCGGTCACGGCTGAAGGAGATCGCCCGCGGGCTCGAGCTCGGCGCAGTCGACTACATCACCAAGCCGTTCAACCCGCTCGAACTTGCCCCGCACCTCCTCGGGCTGCTGGAACGCGAGAAGATGTCGGAATTGCGCGCGCTCATGCGTGATGAGGTGTCATAGGATCGCGCCGTGTCGTTCACGCTCAGGAACATCAAGGAAGACCTGGAGGACCTCGGCTCGAAGTTCGACGGCGCGCCGGACCTCGAGTTCCGCGCGGCGACCAAGGCGCTCGATCTCGAGGAGTGCGCACTGAGCTACCAGCGCGTCCCGCCCGGGTACCGCTTTCCGTACGGCCATACGCACAAGACGCAGGAGGAGGTGTACGTCGTGGTGCGTGGGAGCGGGCGGATGAAGATCGACGACGAGATCGTCGAGCTCGAGGAGTGGGACGCGGTGCGCGTCCCCGCGGGGATGTGGCGAGGCTACGAGGCCGGGGCGGAGGGGCTCGAGATCCTCGTCATCGGCGCACCGAATCTCGGCGAGGCTCCGCGCGACGACGTCGACGGCCGACGCGACTGGTGGGCTGACTGATCCCCCGAGCTCGCGCGCGTCCTCACGTTCGGGTAGCGTCGCCTGGTTGATCGAGTACGTCGTGCATCCGCCGGCGCTCGCGCCGGACCTCGTGGCACACCTGCGCGCGCAGGGCTACGACGTGTCGAACTATGGCCGCCGGCTCTGGGCGACACATGCCACTGCCGCCGATCCCACGGAGGAGCGTCTCGTGCTCGGCGGCGTCATCGCCGCGTGGTGCCGCGAACATCCTGACGCGCGCATCGACCTGCACCCGGCGGACCCGAACGAAGTCCCCGGGTTGCCGTCCTAGTCACACGGTGGTCAGCCACGCGTCGCAGATCGCGCTGACGTGGCGGATGTTCGTGCCACAGCAGCCGCCGAGCACGTGAAGCTCCGGTAGCTCGCGTCGAAGCGCGACGTAGCGCTCTGCGAGATTCGTCGGGTCGCCCGCGTCGAGCTCCTCTGCCGCGTCGAGTTCCTCGTGGCTCTTCGTCGACGCGTTAGCGCGCACGACGTGGATCCGGTTGCGGGCGTCGCCCTCGGGCAGCGCGTCGGCGAAATGGGTGGGGTGGGCGCAATTGATCATGAAGGAGCGAGCGGCGCCGTCCGTCGCTTCATCGACAGCGTTGATCGCCTGCTCGATCGAGTCGCCGCTCGGCAGCCGTCCGTCGGTCTCGACGGTGAATCCGACGACGATCCGGATGCCCGCTGCCGTTGCCGCGCGAACGACTCCAACCGCTTCGTCGACGTAGCTCAGCGTGAGGACCGCGGCTTGCGCACAGCCGGCATCGGCAAACGCCTGAAGCTGAAAGCTGTGGTAGCGCTCCGCCTGCGCAGCATCCATGCGGAGTGTTGGTCGATACGCATCGCTTCGCGGGCCAACACAGCCCTCGATCAGAACGCCGTCGCGCTCGTCTGGCGTCAGGACGTCATCTCGCAACTCCTCGAGAAACGCAACAGCACGGCCGTTGATTGCCGCCAACGCACCGCTCTCGTACCCAAGCAGGTCACCCCAGTCTGGGTTCGCGCGCCACGTCGGCGACGAAAGCACAAACCCGACGTCGCGATCACGCGCCAGCTGCAAGAACGGCTCGTAGTACCGACGCAGAGCGGCGCGACCCTCGTCATTGTCGAGCAACGGAAACGCGGCGAAACAGGGAAGCTCGATGCCCTCTTCGAACAACAGCACCGTCTCCAGCCCGGCATCGGTCAAGACCATCGGCATCGCTTTGGCGGCCACGGCACGAGCATCTTGTGGCGCTCGCACGGTGTCAAGACCAATTGGGCCGAGCGGTTACCGACGGGCCACGAAGATGTACTCACCGCTCGAGTCGTCGAGCGGTTCCCCGGCGAATCCGCCATGGAGAGCTTCGAGGCGCAGGCCCGCGACGTCGAGGAGCCCCAGCCATTCGTTCTTCGTTGCCCACCAGAGCGAACCGGTCCCACCATCGTCCAAGGTGATGTCGACCCGGTTGTCGCTGACGCTGTAGGAGTTCGTGTGTGGCAGCGGCGTGTCGGCATGCCGGCCGTCTATCGCGGATGCGAGGTGATGGTCGAAGGCGAACGCGTTCCACGCGAAGCGGCCGTCAGGCTGAAGCGATGTCGCGACCCGCTCGAAGCAGCGGCGACGATCGGCCCACGTGGGCAGATGCAGCAGAGACCGGCCAGGGCAGTAGATCAGGGCCGCCGGCTCCTCGAGTTCAACCTCTCGTATGTCTCCTTCACGCAGGTCGAGCTCGACTCCCTCTGCAACTGCGCGCGCTCGAGCGTGCGCGAGCATCGCCGGCGAAGAGTCGATCCCGATTACGCGCTTGCCCGTTGCCTGAGCAACGGGGATTGCAACTCGCCCGGTGCCGACGGCAAGCTCGACCAGTGGCCCGTCAACATCACGGGCAAGCCCGACGTAGAACGGGATGTCACCGGTGACGCTCGTGGACCAGTCGTCGTAGCGGTCTGCCCAGGCGTCATACCAGCTCGACATGGGACCACCAATCTACGCGCGAAGCAGGCGGCGCCGGCAGCGCGCCGGCCGTGGCCGGACACGCTGCCTCCGGCGCGGTTCTTAGGCGACGGCGAGCTCGGGCGCAAAGCGGGCGTCCAGAGACACACCGTCTACTCGCATTTCCCGGAAGAGGACGCGCTTCTGGCCGCCTGCACGAGCCACTGGGCCGTGCTGCACCCGTTCCCAGCGGCGGAGCCCTGGGGGGAGGCGGCGGATCCGCTCCAACGCCTCGCTCTCGCGCTTCGAGACATCTGGGCCTGGTATTCGCCGACGCCGTCGACGCGATGCTGGCTCTCGTTGAGCACGCGTGACGCCGGTGCTCAATAGGCCTTGACGATCTTGATCGTGCTGCAGATGAAGCGCGTGCCCTTGGGCTGACAGCTGGGGACGATCTGGAGCTTGTGGTTGGCCGAGCCGGAAATGCGATAGCTCGCAGTACAGCTGCCCTTGCAGGAGTCGACCTCGGCCCTCACACGGTAGGGGCCGCTATTGGCGAGGAGAACGGTGAGTTGCTTGCTCGGTGTGGCCAAGGCTCCGGCAGGAGCGCCGCCGTTCTGGCTGATCAGAACCAAAACCGCAAGCCTCTTCTCGGCCGCAGGCGCCAGGTTCTTCTTGACTGCCACGATCAGCGTGTGAGTGACAACCGCCTCGTTCGTCTTGGCCGCTGCCGGCACGACTGCAGTCGCCCTCGAGACGAGCGCGAGGACGACAACCGCTGCAACGAGAAAGCGTCGGAACATGCACCAAGGGTACGGCGCACGTCCTACGCGACCGCTTCCTGCGGCCAGAGCAAGATCGCGATGAACGGCAGCGAGCCGATCGACACCTCCCACGCGAAGTACGCGCACGGGACGAGGTGACCGTCCTTGTGGCGCACCTTGCTCTCTGACGCGAGGCGGCCGCCGAGGTGGACGCGCTTCGCGTTCTGCGCGCTCTGCGCGGGGTCGCCGGTGATCTCCCAGGACTGGAGCTTCGTCAGCTCGTCTGCGGAATAGCCGCTCAGCTCGGCCGCGGCCTGGTTCGCGACGAGGATGCGCATCTCGTCGTCGACGACGAGGAGCGCGACCTCCGACTCGTAGAGCAGGTCACGGACGAGCGTCTCCTGGACGAGCGAGTAGACGTGCGCTTCCACGTCCAGATATTGGTCAGACTCGAGCGTGCTCCGCAAGAGGCGCGAGCAACGGGTAGAGCTCGCGGAAACGCGCGTACCCGGTCTCGTACGCATCGGTCCACGACGGATCGGGATTCGTCTGCCCGTGCACGCGGACGCAGCGCTCGACCGCATCCTGCGGCCCCCAGAACGCGCCGCTCGCACAGCCCGCGAGGAGCGCGGCTCCGTACGCCGATCCCTCCTCGGCCGCGGTCGTCTCGAGCGGGAGCCCGAGAACCGACGCCACGATCTGCCGCCACAACGGGCTGCGCGCCCCGCCGCCGGAGACGCGGCCGACGTCGGGCTCCACGCCGAGCTCGCGCAGCAGCTCGAGCGAGTCGCGCAACCCGTACGCGACGCCTTCCAGCACCGCGCGCACAAGCGCGCCCCGGTCGTGGCGCAGCGACAGGCCGACGAAAGCGCCCCGCACGTCCGGGTCGGCGTGCGGCGTGCGCTCGCCAGCGAGGTATGGCGCGAAGAGCAGCCCCTCGCAGCCCGGCGGCCAGCCCTCGGCCTCGGCGAGCAGCACGTCGAACGGCACCTCGGGCGCGATCGCGTCCTGCAGCCACTGCAGCGAGCCCGCCGCGGACAGCATCACGCCCATCGCGTGCCACGTTCCGGGGACTGCATGGCAGAACGCGTGCACGCGCGCCTCACGGTCGGCCGCGAACCGCGGCAGCGCTGCGAAGACGACGCCCGACGTCCCGAGCACGACTGAGAGATGTCCCGGCGTCGTCACGCCGACACCGAGCGCCGCCGCCGCCTGGTCGCCCGCACCCGGCGCGCCTGGAACGTCCGGCGACTCGTACGCAGGCGGCAGCCACTCGCCCGGAAGCTCGAGTGCGTCGATCACCTCGTCGCTCCACGTGCGCTGCGCGACGTCGAAGAGCAGCGTCCCCGACGCGTCCGCGACGTCGATCGCGCGCGGGCCGAAGAGCTTGAGCCGCACGTAGTCCTTCGGCAGCAGGATCGAGTGGATCTTCGCGAACACGTCGGGCTCGTGCGTGCGCAGCCAGAGCAGCTTCGGCGCGGTGAAGCCCGTCAGGGCACGGTTGCCCGTCAACGCGATCAGCCGGTCGAGGCCGATGCGGCGCTCGATCTCCGCGCACTCGGCGGCGGTGCGCTGGTCGTTCCAGAGGATCGCCGGCCGAAGCGGGACGTCGTCGGCTCCGAGCGACACGAGCCCGTGCATCTGCCCCGACAGGCCGACCGCGCCCACGTCGACGCCGAGCGCTTCGAGCGCCGTCTCGGACGCGCGCACCCAGTCGTCCGGATCCTGCTCCGCCCAGCCCGGCTGCGGCGTCGACAGCGGATACGACTCCTCCGCACGCGCGACGACCTCGCCGTCCTCGTCGATCGCGATCGCCTTCACGCCGGTCGTGCCGACGTCGAGCCCGACGAGCACCGTTATGCGCCGAGCGCGGCGTACACGAGCTCGTACGCGCGCACTGCGTCCTTGCGCGACTGCGCCTCTTTCAGCGCGACCTCGTCGATGCGGCCCGCGACCTCGTCGATGAAGCGCCAGTGCAGCACCGACCGCTTCACCGCGGCGACCTGATCCTCTGTGTACGGATACAGGTCGAAGCCGAGGCGCTCGCCGTTGGCGCCGTAGTTCGCGCGGCGCAGCTCGAGCGCGAGCTCCAGCGTCTCCATGAACGCCGTCGCGCCGACCATGTTGTCGTCGTCGAAGGTGCCCCAGCCCGAGTTCGCGTGCTGGTGGCCGAGCAGGCCCTCGGCCGCGAGCAGCGCCGCGTACTCGGGCAGGTGCTCGCCGTTCATGATCAGGTGCTGCCAGTCCATGTTGACCTTGACGTTGTCGATGCCGCGGTCGCGGAGCTTGTGGATGACGAAGAGCGTCATTCCGATGTTGGACATGTGGATCTTCATCGCCGGCTCGGAGTTCTTGTGCTCGAGGAAGAGCAGGCGCCCGTGCTTTGCAAGGCGCTCGGCGACCTCGGCCAGCCCGTCGATCAGACGCGCCCAGCTCTCGCCGTACGGCACCTGGAACGGGTAGTTGTAGCCCTCGCCGCCGGGCCAGACGATCATCTGCGCACCGATGTCGCCGGCGAGGTCGGCGGCCTCGAGGAGGATGCCGAGCGCCTGCGCGCGCACCGCGTCGTCGAGGTTCGTCAGCCCGCCCTTGCCGAAGCGCGGGTCGACGTGCAGCCCGCCCGCGACCGCGTAGATGCCGTGCCCGTCGAGTGCAGCGCGCACCTCATCGAGGTTGTCGCAGTTCAGCTCGCCGGGGTAGTGGAACTCGTAGTCGTCCATCAGGTCGCCGAGACCCGTGACCGCGCGGTGCACCTTCTCCGCGACCGGCTCGTTCGTCCGCTCGGGCTGGTAGCCGCCCGGCACGAACCGCGTGATCATCGGGCCGAGCGCCCAGATGCCGAGTGATGTCTTCATGTGATCCTCCATTGTCAGGGCAGAGCCAAGCCTCTCAGGTCTCGACCTTCACCGTCACGATCTCGTGCGGCCGGTAGGGGACGACGATCGTCTGCCCGTCGACGGCGAGTGCGTCGGCGACGTCCTCGAGCGCGTTTGCACGATGAGCCGAGGCGAACGGCGAGGCGAGGCGGACGCGTGCGCTGCCGCGACCGCCGTGGGCTTCATACAGCCGCAGGACGATCGCGTCGGAGTCCTCCGCCCGCTTGATCGTGTCGAGCACCACGTTCGGGTCGTCGACGGCGGCGAACGGCTCGATCGCTGCGGTGCGCCGAAGCGGGACGTTGAATCGCATTGCCTCTGCGACGACACCTGCATCGCGCCAGCCGCCCGCGTGCGGGAGAACCGCGTACGCGAAGCGGTGGCGGCCCATGTCGGCGTCCGGGTCAGGGCTCTTCGGCGAGCGCAGCAAGCTCAACCGCAGCTCGTTTCCGTAACAGCTGTAGCCGTACTTGCAGTCGTTCAGGAGCGCGACGCCGAAGCCGTGCTCGGAGAGGTCGGCGAAGCGGTGCGCGGGAACCTCGTAGCGCGCCCGGTCCCAGCTCGTCGAGTAGTGCGTCGGCCGCTCGGCGTACCCGAACGGCATCTCGTACGTCGCCGTCGCGGCGCGCACGGCGAGCGGGAAGCAGACCTTGAGGAGCGTGTGGCTCTCGTGCCAGTCGACCTCGACGTGGAACTCGAGCCTGCGCGACTCGGCATCGAGCCGCACGACCTGCGTGAACGACGGGTGCTCGAAGGCGATCTCGGCCCGAAGCGGCGACGCCGTCACTGCGTACGACGTTGCTGCCGGTGCCGGCCGTCCGGTGGCGAGCGTGTACGGGTCGATGTCCCAGGCGTCGAACGCGACGGGGTCGTCGTCGTAGAGCTCGAAGACATTTCCGGGCGCGGCGAGTGACTCGCGGCCCGTCGCCTTGTCGACGAGGCTGAGGAGTCTGCCGTCCTCGTCGAGCGCCGCGCGCAGGTGCGCGTTCTCGAGCGTGAGACCATCGACGCGCACCTCGTCATCGGCGTCGACGACACGCGCGGTGCCGAACGGCGGCGCTTCCACGAATCTCTCGCCGACGACCTTGCGCCGCGTGAAGCCGATCGTGTTTACGAGCTCGTCCCCGTCGCCGCAGAGTGCGTTCGCAGCCGCTTCCACCTCCTCGAGGTCGCGGCGCGCGTCGCCGTAGACGTCCGCGATCGACGATCCGGGGAGGATGTCGTGGAACTGCTGGAGGAGCAAGAGCTTCCAGAGCCGGTCGAGCTCGGCACGCGGGTACGCGCCGCCGCGCGCGACCGCGAGGAACTCGGCGTCGTGGAGCGCCTGCTCGCAGCGGCGGTTGCCGCGCTTCACCGCCGCCTGCGAGGTGTAGACGCCGCGGTGGTACTCGAAGTAGAGCTCCCCGACGACGACGGGCCGCTCGCCCGGCTCTGCCTCGAGCCGGTCGAAGAACTCCTCGCTCGTCACCTGCGTCGTCCGCGGCAGCCCTTGCAGATCCGACGCGCGGCGCAGCGTCTCGAGCATGTCCTTCGTCGGGCCGCCGCCGCCGTCGCCGTAGCCGAACACGAGCAGGCTCGTCTGCGAGTGCTCGTGATCGAGGAACTGCCGTGACGCCTTCGCCAGCTCGCCGACGGTCACCTCGCTGTTGTAGGTGTCGGCCGGCGGAAAGTGCCCGAGCACCTCGCTGCCGTCGTCGCCCTGCCAGACGAACGTGTGGTGCTCCGGCCGGTTGAAGCGGTTCCACGAGAGCTTCTGCGTCAGGAAGCGCGTGATGCCCGTCTCGCGCAGGATCTGCGGCAGCTGCCCCGCGTAGCCGAACGCGTCGGGGCTCCAGAACTCGCGGTGGCGGCGGCCGAGCTCGCGCTCGAACCAGCGCTGGCCGTGGAGGAACTGCCGGATCAGCGACTCGCCTGACGGCAGGTTGCAGTCGGGCTCGACCCAGCTGCCGCCCACGGGGACGAACTGCCCGGCGTCGACCTTGGCGCGGATGCGGCTCCACAGGTCGGGGTCGCGCTCCTTGATCCAGGCGTACTGCTGCGCTTGCGAGCACGCGAACCGGTACTCCGGGTAGTCGTCCATGTACCGAAGCTGGCTCGAGAACGTCCGTACGCATTTGCGATACGTCTCCGCGAGCGGCCACAGCCAGGCGGTGTCGATGTGCGCGTGGCCGATCGCGGCGAGCTCGTGCGTATGCGACCCGTTGTGGTTCTCGTAGAGCGCGGCAAGCACCGCCGGGTCACCCGTGTCGCAGAAGCGGGCGAGCTCTTCGCGCAGGTGCCCGGCCCAGGCCTCGTCCCGTGTCTCGAGCTCCAGTGCGCGCAGCGTCTCGAAGTCGAAGTAGAGGCGCCACGCATCCGGATCGACGACGGCGAGCTCGCACCGCTGCAGCTCGGCGGAGCGATCCATGTCGCCGAACATGCCGTTGCAGGCGAGCTCGACCTGCAGCTCGACGCTGCCCGGCTCCGCGCTCTCGGCGATCACCGCGTCGGGACGCTCGCCGGCGCCGCCGGTGTTGAGCCCTTGCAGTGGGCGTCCGTCGCGCCACAGCGTCGCCTCGCTCAGCGACGACCACATCAGCTCGACGCGCCTGCCTCGCCATTCCGCCGGAACGGTGGCGCGAATCCGGAACCAGTACGTCGCCCAGAGCGGGCCGAAGCGCTCGCCGAGCTCGGCGGGCCGGTACGTGAGCGTCTGGGCTTCGTCCCACGAGATCCGGTCGACCGCCGGGCTGACGAGGAGCTCGTCGGCGGGACGCGTCTCCGGGCGGATCGCCGCACGCAGGCGCTCCGATCGTTGCGCGAGACGTGCACGCGTGTACTGAAGATGACGGATCACGGCGATGGCGGCGGGCGGCTTGGAGCCGCCCGCCGCAGCCTACGTCCTACGCGCCTGCGGGCTGACCCGTGGCGCCGGCGGCGTCGAGACCGGCCTCGAGCCGCGCGAGCTCTTCCTCCGTACCCTGGCGCACCGGCCCCTTGAACCACTTCTTCGCCGACAGGAGGTACCAGCCGCCGAAGAGCACGATGGCTCCGCCGACGGTCGCCGGCGCGTAGTTCACGAGGTTCCAGTCCCACCCGGGGTTGCTCTTGAACGGCACGCCCGCGGGCGAGAACGGCAACAGGAAGAGGATCGAGATGAACCCGACCCAAACGATCGCGATCGGATCGATCCACTTGTAGTGCCGCCCGAGGCTCCACGCGCCGGGCTCCCAGTCGTCGCCCTTCCGGTACCGCAGGATCACGGGCAGGATGAACGCGATGTAGAGGCCGATCACCGCGATCGACGTCCCGACGAGATACCCCGTGTAGGCGTTCCAGAACGTCGGGATCATCAGCGCGAACGAGAGCACGCCGATCGCGACGACGGCATTCCGCGGGACGCGGTTCGACGCGACGCGCCGCCACATCCGGTGGCCGGGCACCGCGCCGTCCCGGGAGAACGCGAACATCATCCGCGAGGCCGACGTCACCGACGCCGTCAAGCAGAACAGCTGCGCGATGCAGCAGATGAAGAGCAGCGCCTCGGCCCAGCGCTGGCCCATCGACGTCTGCCAGATGTGGATGACGGCGTTGCCGACCGAGTCGAGCACTCCCTGGTCGCCGCCGGTGATCGCGAACGTCACAGCCAGGAGCAGGATCCAGCCGAAGACGACCGAGACGACGACGGACATGTACATGCCGACGGCCGCCATGCGCGACGCCCTCGCCGTCTCCTCGGCCATGTGCGCCGACGCGTCGAAGCCCGTGATCGTGTACTGGGACATCAGCAGGCCTTGGCCGAAGACGTACCAGAACATGAAGACGCCGAAGTTGTGGCCGCCGAAGCCCGAGTTGTTGATCGTGTGCCCGAACACGTAGCCGAACGACTGATGGTGGTCGGGAACGATGATCATCACGAGCACGATGAACGCGACGCCGACCATGTGCCAGTAGGCGGAGACCGTGTTCAGGAGCGCCGTGATCCAGACCTTGAAGAGGTTGATCACGACCGCGACGAGCATCACCATCCCGTAGACGAGGAGCGTCCATTCCTTCGTGTTCGGATAGTCGAACCAGAAGTTCAGGAGCGTCGTCAGGAAGATCGCCAGGCCGTAGCCGATCGCCGCAGTGACCGCGATCTGCCCGACGAGGTTGAACCAGCCGGTGAACCAGCCCCAGGCCGCTCCGCCGAGCTTCGACGACCAGTAGTACAGGCCGCCGGCGGTGGGATAGACCGAGGCGATCTCTGCCATCGCCAGGGCGACGATCGTGCTCATCAGTCCGACAAGGAGCCAGCCCCACGAGATCGCGATCGGGCCGCCGTTGTTGAACGCGATGTAGTACGACGTCAGACAGCCGGCGAGGATCGAGATGATCGTGAAGGAGATCGCGAAATTCTGGAAGCCGCCCATCGCGCGGAAGAGCTCCTGCGCGTAGCCGAGCTTGTGGAGAATCCGCTCATCCTCGTCCGGGGCGTAGGCACGCGGTGCTTCGGAGCTCATCCGTCCTCCTTGATGGTGTGAACCCGCACGTGAAGCTAACCCCTTCGGTCGGACGGTTTCAATCAGATAGGTTCACTTTTGTGCTGACAATCGACGACCTGAGAGCCGGAGTCGCGAGCGGTGAGGTCGACACGGTCATCGCCGCGTTCACCGACATGCAGGGGCGGCTGATGGGGAAGCGCCTGGACGCGGAGTTCTTCCTCGAGGAGCTCGACGCCGGCCACGAGGTCGAGGGGTGCAACTACCTGCTCGCGCTCGAGATGGACATGGATCCGGTGCCCGGTTATGCGATGGCGAGCTGGGAGCGGGGGTACGGCGACTTCGGGCTGAAGCCCGACCTCGGGACGCTCCGGCGGGTGCCATGGCACGACGCGACGGCGCTCGTGCTCTGCGACGTGCAATGGCACGACGGCTCGCCGGTCGCGCCGTCGCCGCGCCAGGTGCTGAAGGCGCAGCTCGAGAAGGCCGGCGCTATGGGCTACGAGGCGATGTTCGGCTCGGAGCTCGAGTTCTATCTCTTCCGCGAGACGTTCGAGGAGGCCCGGGCGAAGCACTACCGCGACCTGACGCCGTCGGTCGGCTACATCCTCGACTACCACATCCTCGCGGCCGGGTACGACGAGCCGTTCATGCGCGCCGTGCGCACCGCGATGAAGGCCGCCGGGCTGAAGGTCGAGTCGTCGAAGGGCGAGGCGTGGCCGGGCCAGCACGAGATCAACTTCCGCTACGCCGACGCGCTCAAGACTGCCGACGATCATGTCGTCTACAAGACGGGGCTGAAGACGCTCGCGCACCAGTGCGGCATGTCGGTCACGTTCATGGCGAAGCCGCACCACACGTGGGTCGGGTCGTCGTGCCACATCCACTCGTCGCTCTGGCGCGGCAAGGAGTCGGCGTTCGCCGGTGAGAGCGACGTCTTCAAGCACTACCTCGCCGGCCAGATCGCGTGTGCGGCTGAGCTCGCAATCTTCTTCGCGCCGACGATCAACTCGTACAAGCGGTTTGCTGCGCGGAGCTGGGCGCCGACGACGCTCGCGTGGGCCTACGACAACCGCACGTGCGGCTACCGCGTCGTCGGGCACGGTGCGTCGCTGCGGCCCGAGACGCGCATCCCGGGTGCCGACGCGAACCCGTATCTCGCGTTTGCGGCGCTGCTCGCCGCCGGCCTGTACGGGATCGAGGAGAAGCTCGAGCTCGGGCCCGCCTTCGAAGGGAACGCATATGAGTCCGACGTCGAGCGCTTCCCGAACACGATGCGCGAGGCGATCGACCGGCTCGAGCGCGGCACACTCGCGCGACGTCTGCTCGGCGACGAGGTCGTCGACCACTACCTGAACTACGCGCGCACCGAGCAGCGCCTCTTCGACGAAGTCGTCACGGATTACGAGCAGGAGCGGATGTTCGAGCGTGGCTAAGCCCTTGGTCGGCATCACGACCTACGTCGAGGACGCGGCGTGGGGGCACTGGCAGCTCGAGGCAGCGCTCATTCCCTACGACTACGTGCGCGCGATCGAGCGCGCGGGCGGGCGGGCGCTGCTCGTGCCGCCGGACGCCGACGGGGTGGAGGAGACGCTCGACGCGCTCGACGGGCTTCTGTTCTCCGGCGGCAACGATCTCGATCCGGAGAGCTACGGCGCGAAGGCGCACGCGGAGACGAGCGGCACGAAGCCCGAGCGCGACCGCGGCGAGCTCGCTCTGCTCGAGGGCGCGCTCGCGCGCGACATGCCGATGCTCGCGGTCTGCCGTGGCTTCCAGGTCTTGAACGTCGTGCGCGGCGGCGATCTCGTGCAGCACCTGCCCGACGCGGTCGGGCACGAACAGCACCGCGCGGTGAAGGGCGTCTTCTCCGAGCACGGCGTGAAGATCGACGACGCGTCGCGGCTCGGCTCGGTGCTCGGCGACGAGCACGCGCCGGTCAAGTCGCACCACCACCAGGGTGTCGGCCGCGTCGGCGAGGGGTTGCGCGAGACCGCGTGGGCGGACGACGGCACGATCGAGGCGCTCGAGGATCCGGAGAAGCGGTTCACCGTCGGCGTGCTCTGGCACCCGGAGGCGGGGGAGGACATGAAGCTCTTCGAGGCGCTCGTCGCTGAGGCGGCTGCGTACCGGGCGGAGCGCCGATGAGCGTCGTGCTGAACCCGGCGACCGAGGAGCCGCTCGCGGAGCTCGAGGCCGCGGGCGTCGAGGAGACCGACGCGGCGGTTGCGCGGGCGAAGGCGGCGTACCCGGCGTGGCGGGCGGTCGCACCGGCGGATCGCGCGCGGTTGCTGCGCCGCCTCGCGACGCTCGTCGAGGAGAAGCACGAGGAGCTCTCGCGCATCGAGTCGCGCAACGTCGGCAAGCCGATCAGCGGCGCGCGCGGCGAGGTCGGCATGGTCGCGCAGGTCTTCCACTTCTATGCGGGGGCGGTCGACAAGCACTACGGCGAGACGATTCCCGTCGCGGGCGGGGTCGACATGACGTTCCGCGAGCCGCTCGGGGTCGTCGGGCTGATCACGCCGTGGAACTTCCCGCTCAACATCGCGTCGTGGAAGATCGGGCCGGCGCTCGCGTGCGGCAATACGATCGTGATCAAGCCGGCCGAGCTGACGCCGCTCTCGACGGTGCGCCTCGGCGAGCTCGCGCTCGAGGCGGGGATCCCCGAGGGCGTCTTGAACGTCGTCGTCGGCAAGGGCTCGGTCGTCGGGCAGCGGCTGATCGAGCATCCCGACGTTGCGAAGATCGGCTTCACCGGCTCGACCGAGGTCGGGCAGATGGTGATGCGCGGCGCGGCGTCGACGATCAAGCGCGTCACGCTCGAGCTCGGCGGCAAGTCTGCGAACGTTGTGTTCGCAGACGCGGATCTCGAGAGGGCGGCCGCGGCCGCGCCGTACGCGGTGTTCGACAACGCGGGGCAGGACTGCTGCGCGCGCTCGCGCATCCTCGTCGAGCGCTCGGCGTACGACCGCTTCGCGGAGCTGCTCGTCGCGGCGACCGGCAAGCTCAAGGTCGGCGATCCGGAGGACGACGCGACGGAGATGGGGCCGCTGATCTCGGCGGCGCATCGTGAGACTGTTTCGTCCTTTGTGGAGGGTGAGCCGCTGTTCCGCGGCGACGCGCCGGGCGGCAAGGGCTTCTGGTATCCGGCGACGCTCGTGGAGGCGCAGCCCGGCGACCGCGTCGCGCGCGAGGAAGTCTTCGGGCCTGTTGCGGCGCTGATCCCGTTCGCGGACGAGGCGGAGGCGGTGCAGATCGCGAATGACTCCGACTACGGGCTCTCCGGGTCGATCTGGACGCGCGACGGCGGGCGGGCGCTCCGCGTTGCGCGCGCGATCGAGACGGGGGTGCTGTCGATCAACTCCAACTCGTCGGTGCGGCCCTCGACGCCGTTCGGCGGGTTCAAGCAGAGCGGCTTCGGTCGCGAGCTCGGCATGCAGGCGATGGCGGGCTACAGCGAAGTGAAGAACGTCTTCTACTCGACGGAGGGCTAAGTGGCGGGACGTCTCGAAGGCAAGGTCTGCGTGATCACCGGCGCGGGTGGCGGCATGGGCGCCGACGCGGCGGAGGTGTTCACGCGCGAGGGGGCGAAGGTCTGCGTCGCAGACGTCGACTTGGGCGCGGCGGAGAAGGTCGCCGCCGGGGTCGGCGGGCTCGCCGTGCAGGTCGACGTCGCCGACGAGGAGTCGGTCGAGGCGATGTACCGCGCCGCGGCCGCCGAGTTCGGCGGCATCGACGTGCTCTACAACAACGCAGGCATCTCGCCGGCCGACGACGACTCGATCCTCGAGACGTCGCTCGAGGCGTGGGAGCGGGTGCAGGCGGTGAACACGCGTGGCGTCTTCCTGTGCTGCAAGCACGGGATCCCGTACCTGCTCGAGCGGGGCGGCGGCTCGGTGATCAACGTCGCGTCGTTCGTCGCGATCGTCGGCGCGGCGACGTCGCAGATCTCGTACACGGCGTCGAAGGGTGCGGTGCTCTCGCTCTCGAAGGAGCTCGGCGTGCAGTTCGCGCGGCAGGGCGTGCGCGTGAACGCGCTGTGCCCTGGGCCGGTCGAGACGCCGCTGCTCCTGAGGATCTGGAGCGAGACGCCCGGCGCCGCCGAGCGTCGCCTCGTGCACGTGCCGATGGGCCGGATGGCGAAGCCGCGCGAGATCGTGAACGCAGCGCTCTTCCTTGCGAGCGACGAGTCGAGCTACGTCAACGCGGCCACGTTCCTCGTGGACGGCGGTCTCACGGCCGCATACGTCACACCGGAGTAGGCGGCGAGCCGGGCGGGCCGCGCGGCCCGGCTCGCAGCCGTCGTCGCTAGCTCGTGCGGATCGTGAAGATGCCCTTCTTCAGGGTCGAGTGCGCCGCGACGCACGCATACCTGTACGCACCGGGGCGGCCGAGGTTGGCGACGAGGGTCCCCTCCTGGTGCGGCTTGATCAGCGGCGAGTGGAATTTCGCCGTGATGTCGAAGCCGTGGGCCACGCTGCTGTTGTTGATGATGTGGAACACGATTCGCGTGTTCTGCTTGCTCACGGACTTGTAATTGAGGACGCAGCTGCTGTTCGTCATCGTCACGTTGACGGGGAAGGACAACGTGGGTCGGGCGAACGCTGGGGCGGCCAGGAGCGCGGCGACGGTCGCCGCGAGCAGTGCCACACCGAGAAGGTGGACTCGCATAGGACTCCTCCCAGAGTCGAAGTGTCGAACCCTGGATGTATGCCCGAAACG
>Ga0207657_10004060_pt1 | contig 15540 bp, 12 predicted proteins | sample KBSC33metaG_FD_184316 | JGI IMG/M metagenome (GOLD analysis project Ga0207657, IMG submission 184316) | Corn rhizosphere microbial communities from Kellogg Biological Station, Michigan, USA - KBS C3-3 metaG (SPAdes) (version 2) | ecosystem: Host-associated > Plants > Roots > Rhizosphere > Soil ... | reverse complement strand
AAAAAGTGAGAACGATTATACGCTTTGCTATTGACGGGAAAGATATAAAAAATTGTGAAGTGATAGAATTGTAGGAAGACGCTTAATGCAGTTTGTTTGATACTGATTGGTAGTTCCAGATTTACAATTTTTTGCAAAAATGGATTTCAATTCCAGATTTACATATTTTTAAAAAACAATTCTGGAGGTCAGGGATTATTAATCTATGGCGGAGAAAGAGAAGATAACCTGGAAGAAGGAATTCACACCGTAAATTGGAAAAGAGTAAGCGATATATAGTCGTTAAGAACATAACAAAAGCCAAATTCTATTATCAACTTCAATTTTGAAATCTTTTACAGTAAACCAACAAATTTCCTTAATATTCAATTAACAACACGGAACATTACATTTGCAACATGACTCAATCAAAAAAATTTTATTTTATCCCGGTTTTAATATTCGTTTTTGTATCATGTACTTCTAATGATAAAAAAGTAACTCATTTTGGAGATCCAAATTCTATAGAAGCTATTAAGAACACTATCAAGAAATATCCTGATTCAGTAATATTGAAAGAAAATTTAATTGAAGCCTACCGAAACAAAGGCTATTATGATTCAGCAATTGCTATCGCTGACCAGGAATTGGCAAAAGACAAAGGCAGCGCTTATTTATGGAATATAAAAGCAACTTTGTATTTTGAAAATAATGATACGCTCAAGGCGATTAATTCTCTGGAACATGCAATAGACATATATCCGCTTCCGGAATACCTGGTGGCATTGGGAACCGTGTATGCAGAAATTAAAAATAAAAATGCTTTACTGATAGCCGATCAATTATTGGCGAACAATAAAGCCAAATCCGGCAAGGACGCTTATTTTATAAAGGGGCTTTATTATAATTATACAAATGATCCTCAAAAAGCAATTGTAAATTTGGACAGTTGTCTTCGTCTCGATTTTACTTATATGTATGCGTATCGCGAAAAAGCCATAGCGTTCTATGATCAGGCGAATTACCAGGAAGCTTTAAAAGTGCTGAAACGCGCGGTTACGATTCAAAACAATTTTGATGAAGGCTATTACTGGATGGGGAAATGTTATGAAAAATTAAACCAAAAACAGGATGCAATTCAGAGCTATCAGAATGCTTTACTGTATGATAAAAATTATGCTGAAGCCAGGAGTGCTTTGGAAAAATTAGAAAGCAAGAGCGAGTAACAAGAAACAAGAAGCAAGAAGGAAATAACAAAATCATCAATTTTCAATTAAAAAAAATGCCCATCTTAGCGCCATCAATATTAACAGCCGATTTCTTACATCTTGAGAAGGATTGTAAAATGCTTGATGAAAGTAAAGCAGACTGGTTTCATCTCGATGTAATGGATGGCCGGTTCGTTCCTAATATTAGCTTTGGAATGTCTATCATAAAACAAATCCGGAAAACAAGCGCTAAATTTTTTGATGTTCACCTGATGATACTGGAACCGGAAAAATATGTGGATGAATTTAAAGATGCAGGCGCTGATAGCTTAACGGTTCACCTGGAAGCATGTCCTCATTTACACAGAAATATTCAACAGATAAAATCGCTCGGAATGAATGCCGGCGTTGCTATTAACCCGGCAACTCCCGTGTTTCTTTTGCAGGATATTATTAAAGATATTGACTTGGCGTTGATAATGAGCGTAAACCCCGGCTTTGGCGGACAATCATTTATCCCGCAGTCCATTCAAAAAATTAAAGAATTAAGAGAATTAATTAATAACTCAGGTTCTTCTGCCAGGATAGAAGTGGATGGCGGTATTTCATTAAAAAACGCGGCTGAAATTATTAATGCGGGCGCCGATATATTGGTAACGGGAAGCGCTGTTTTTGACTCAGAGAATCCTGCTGAAACTATTGCAAAGTTGAAATCAGTGCAATAACGGGAAATGACTTCTGAAGATACTCTTCTTTTTTCATTACCTGCCCGTCACAACGAACAAACAAAAAAGGCTAATTCTTATTTTATAATTATTACAAACTATCCCTCATCTGCAACAATACAGGCACTGATTGTTTTATCCAATTGGTTTCTTTTTCATCCCATTTATATTTTTTAGAGATAATATCTTCTATCATTTGCCTGCCTGTAAATGCCTGCTGTTTTGAATAGAAGCAATTAATCCATTTCGGGTCAAGCTTGTTTTCATTTTGTATAGAGATGCCGCCCGAATACCAATGGAAACAACATGGCATGCCCCTGAAATCTATCTTGGTGGCGCCTCCATCTACATATCCCTGGAGATAATAAGCATAAAATCGCATACAATCTTTTACCCTGCTTTTTATTTCTTCGTCAGTTTCAGGCTTTTTGGGTTTAACAGTCCAGCTATAATTTTTTCTTGAAAAAGGATTTTTATTGGCATCAGCCCAATAAGTGTTGGTAGAGGCATAATCCAAATCAGACGTGTGTTTATCTTCAGTTCTTTTAAGTTTTAATTCATCCTTATTTAAAAGCCCAATTTGATATTCAGCTTTTTTGCCATTATCAAAAACAACATGAATGCTTTTTCCATCAAGTTTAAACTTTCCATACTGCATCTCTCCCAAAGGATTTTCGAGCAAGGACGAATCTGTCATAAACACAATGCCGGGAAGAAATAACATGCTATCCTCTCCTGTAAATGAAACATCTTTTCCGGCAGGATGATCTGCATCTGACAATTGCCAAAACTGGCATAATAAATGAAAGGTATCTTTTGGAACACGCCCTACCGGAGCATCAACCATTTTCTCGTTGTTATTTTGAGATGGTGTTCCACATTGATAAAAGAACAGAGAAATCAGAATAAATAACAGCCAATTTTGTTTTCGCATTTTTCAAAAATAATAAAATGAATCAAAAGAAATCTGATTTATTAATGGTTTGCTATTAATGCAGTAAACGAACAATTATTGTGTATTTCTATTTTTATAAAATATTTTTCTGTTGGTGTTTTTTTATGATGAGAAATCAGGGTGAAAAGAAATGCAATATTTCGAATTTCCATTCACAACTAATTTTATTTATTACTTTCACCTTTTTTAAATTATTGATATGAAAAGATTATTGATCGCCGCATTTCTAATGATGATTGTCAGCGGCCCAGCATTTTCTCAGTCTGACAGTGAGATTCACTTTGACCAACACAAAGCATTTGCTCCATTTTTTTATTCTTCTAACGGCAACGAATATCGAAGCGCAAGCGGGCAACCGGGCCCGAATTACTGGCAAAACCGGGTGGATTATAAAATCGCTGTTTCTTTGGATACCACAAAAAAAGAAGTAAAAGGATCCGTTGTGATAGCTTATAAAAATAACAGCCCCGATGGCTTAAAATTTTTATGGCTGCAACTCGATCAAAATATTTACAGGGAAGATAGTCGCGGCCAGGCTACCAGCCCCATTTCCGGCGGACGCTGGTCGAACCGTGAGTTTACCCAGGGAGATGAATTAAATTCTGTAGAAGTAGTGATGGATGGCAAAACCACGAAAGCAAAATATAAAGTATCTGACACAAGGATGCAGATATGGCTGCCAAAACCACTCGCCGCCAAAACAGGAAAATTGGAGATAAAAATTAATTATGCTTTTTCTATACCAAAATACGGAACCGACCGCATGGGGAGAGTGGATACAAAAAATGGATGGATATATGAAATAGCGCAATGGTACCCCAGAATGTGTGTGTATGATGATATTGACGGATGGAATACCCTTCCCTATCTTGGCCAGGGAGAATTTTACCTTGAATATGGAAATATAGATTACTCCATCACGGCTCCTTCCAACATGATTGTTGTTGGCTCAGGCGAGTTAAAAAATCCATCCGAATGTTTAACAGCTACTGTACAAAACAGGCTTAAGCAGGCTAAGGCAAGTGATAAAACAGTTACGATCGTAAGCGCTGATGAATTGAACGGCAATTCATATCACCCAAACAAGGCCAATCTTACGTGGCATTTTGTATGCGATAATACGCGGGACGTAGCATGGGCGGCTTCAAAAGCATTTATTTGGGATGCGGCACGGATCAATTTACCAAGTGGCAAAAAAGCGCTCGCACAATCTGTATATCCTGTTGAAAGCGCAGGAGACCAGGCGTGGAAAAGATCCACAGAATTTGTAAAAGGCGCCATAGAATTGTATTCCAAAGAATGGTACGAATTTACATATCCGTCGGCTACAAATGTTGCAGGCATTGTAGGAGGAATGGAATATCCCGGTATTGTTTTCTGCTCGTGGACAAGCAGCGGCGAAGGTTTATGGGGTGTTACCAATCACGAATTTGGCCACAATTGGTTTCCCATGATTGTTGGGTCGAACGAACGAAAATTTCCCTGGATGGATGAAGGTTTTAATACTTTCATCAACGGCGTGGATACTAAGGTATTTAACAACGGAGAGTTCTACAAAAAAGAGGATGTTCAAAATAAAGCGCCATTTATGTTTAGAGACGAAGCAGATCCCATCATGACTTTTCCGGATGTAACACAGCCTGATTTTTTAGGAATGGCCGCTTACGAAAAACCGAGTGATGGCTTGAATATTTTACGCAATCAGATTCTTGGCAAAGAACGTTTCGACTCAGCTTTCCGGATTTATATAGATCGTTGGGCTTTTAAACATCCCACGCCATGGGATTTTTTCAGAACGATGGAAAATGTGAGCGGCGAAGATCTTGCTTATTTCTGGAGAGGATGGTTCTTTACAAATTCAAAACTGGACCAGGGCGTTGAAAGCGTAAAATATGTAGATGACGATCCGTCAAAAGGGGCATTGATTACCGTTGTAAATAAAGACCAAATGGTATTGCCTGTTCCTATGAAAATAGAACAGGAAAATGGCAAAACAGATTCCATCATGCTTCCTGTAGAAGTTTGGCATGGCGGTGGAGAATGGACTTTTCATTATCCATCTACTTCAATAATCAAAAAGATTACCATCGATCCTGATCATGATTATCCTGATATTGATCCTTCCAACAATACTTTTACAGGAGAACCCCTGAAGCCAATACCACAGGGAATGAATGCAAAAGATGTAATTGATAATTATTTAAAAGCGATTGGCGGAGTAGATAAAATCAAAGGAATAAAAGATTTTTCTTACACAGAAAAAGCAGACGTCCAGGGACAGCAAATTGAACTGGTAAACAAATACAAAATGCCGGATCGTATGCTTTTAACGGTTACTTTAACTTCTTCCAATACACAGATTCAAAAGGAACTTGTTAAGGGCGATAGTGTAAGTTTATTATCTATGGGCAACGCTCAACTTCTCGACGAAAATACAAAGAAACGCATTAAAGAATCTGCGGTGCCTTTTCCTGAAATTCAATATTTAAATCCAAATTCAGGGGTTCAATTATCGTTATCTCCTGTGATGGCAAAAGTTGATGATAAAGATGCTTATGTTTTAGTTATTTCTATTGATTCAGGAAATCCTACGAAAGAATATTTTGATGCAGAAACAGGCCTGAAACTAAAGAAGGAAGTAACCTCTGGGGGCACCTCGCAATCAACTACGTACAGTGATTACAAAGAAATAGATGGCATTAAATTCCCTTATTCCCAAACAGTATCAACATCGGTAGAGATTCCTTTCAAAGTGACGGATATAAAAATAAACAGTGGCTTAAAGGATGAAGATTTTAAATAATGCAACGTGAAATCAAAAGCGTTATTGAACGGACTTAAAAGTGCATTTGATATAAAAAAAGCAAGAGCATTCAGCAATGAATGCTTTTTCTTTGTAAACAGTAAAAGCACAAAAAAAGGTTTTTCTATTTTTCTACATTGAAAATAAAATTAGCGCTTCCTGCCTCGCCATTGGCGGAAATTCCTTGCATGTCCACAATATATTTTCCCGGAACATCGCCCGTGTAAAAAGAAAAGCGTGCAGCTCCGTTTTTATCTGTGATGATGCCTGGCGACCAATATAAAAGAGTTCTAAAATCGGGCAGGCGACTATGCAATTCTTTTTCAGATGAATAATCAGGGGAGAAAAATACGCGCTGTTTTTGTAAACCATCGTAGTCCATAATCAAATCATGGGGATTTAATGTAAACCCTTCAAGGCTGCCTTTGTAAGTAGTAAAGCTTGCAATGCCATCGGCTGTGATCGGCCCCCAATAATATCTTGAAGCTACTACTTCGAGCTTTTGTACTTTTAAAGGATCATAAGCGATGAGCTTATTAATATCAAAAACCGGAACGCCATCTAACAAAACGAGAGGATTATTCTCAAGAATTTGTTCAACAGTTTGTTTGTCATGTATTGGAAATGCAGGAGCATTAAAAGTCATCAAACGAAAATTAGTGCCCTTTCTTCTCACGTTTATTTCATCTACATATTCCCTCAATACTTCTTCCATAGTAGTAAAGCGTGTATAATTATCCAGCATATAAGTTTTGTAAGGCTTGTCGTAAAAAGGCAATGAATCAATGGATGGAGTGGCTAATTTTTGCAAATCTTTTTCATGATAAGCATTTTCTACCTGTACCCCCAGGTTTGCTTTTTGCAGGATATCACTTTCATTCTCTGAAACATAAAATGAAGGAAATGAATTACTGCTATAATCTTCTGAAAAGGGACTAAAAATTTCCAGGTGATAAATATTGTCATTCCCATCATTCGCTTGCACCACAATTTGACCAGCGCCAACAAAATCTTTCATATCGAAATGAACCATTCCTGCACTATCACTAACACAACCTTTTAATTGAACTCTGCGCCCCGGAACAGACAGGTAAACAATCAAACCAGAAACAGGCTTTTTTATTGCTTCACTGGTAACTCTTCCCGTAATTATATGTCCCGAATATTCAGGCACATATTTAAAAGCAGGCGCTTTATTTTGTAATACTTTATCCCAATCAAATTTTCTCCAACCTTGCGCCAGCAGCAGATTATCAAGCGCTTCACCGGTTTCAGCATTTTCATTACTAAAATAATAATCAGGATCTTCAATATGTCCGCGCAGGTTAGATGACAGCCATAAATAACTGAGTATATTTTCATCCGGGGATTGGTGCAAGCTATCCAAACGATACACAGCAACAGATAAATTGCCCGGCAATATATGCTGCGACTGATCAGTAGTAGCAACGCTCATCAGAACCTTGCTGCGAAGCTGGTAATTCTTTTGATCGGCATTTACATTCACCAGCAATTTATTTTTTGGTCGTTTAAAATAAAGCCGTTCGCATTGAGGTTTTTTATCAGCATCAAAGACCGTTATTTGTGATACGCCATCTTTCAAACTTTCTTTATTTATTATCAATATCGCATTGCCATTTCCGATATCCTGCGTTTGTGCAAAATTGATAATCCTGTTGTTCTGGATAATGACATAGATTGTTGCATGTTCCCTTTGTTGCAGTCCGGCAGCCTTTATCGAAATTTTCAAATCATTCAATCCTGTATCGGCTACATGCATTACGTAGCCTGCATTGTAGGCTTTCGGTAAATCCTTTTTGATTGACGCACCATTTTTACAGGTAACAATAGCCGTATATTCTTTCCCCACTTCAGGATTTAAATAAAAATGCCCCATACCGAAACGAAGCGTTTTAAACCGGGTAACCGTATCATGCATTTGATCCAGTATTACACCTTCAGCATCAATTCCTTTATCTTTATTGTCATTTATTTTAAAAGCAATTTCACTTTGCAATCCATTTACCAAATTACCACCTTCAGGAAAAAAATCTAACTGGTAACTTATTGATTCGTGTCTCGCAGTAGAGTCGAGATTTCTTGTGGTATTGATGATTGTTATATTTTTTTTGAAATAATTATCAGCAGAGAAATTTTTCATCCAGTTTGTATAAGCCCTTAATTCATAATTTCCTGATGACAAAGAAAAAGGGAGAAAAACAGATCCGCTGCCGTAACCTTCTGATACAGCTATTTTTTCCTGCAACACGGGTTGATGTAATTTATTAAGCACTTCAACATAAATTACCTTACTCAGCGATAAAGGCTGGTTGTTGGCAGCGTTTGTTAAGTAAGCTTTGAACCAAACTATTTCGCCGCACAGATAAGAAGATCGATCCGTATGCACATAAATTTTTTCATGTAAATTATTCTGGTTAAACCGTGCATAGCTATTCTTTATTTCGGTTATCTGTCCAAAAGTTGGCGCCGCAGTGAAATAAAAACTCACGAATCCAATTAAAGTGAACACAAGGAATTTACGTAAAATGATTTTCATCGCAGATAATTATTTATGGCCAGAAGGAAGGTTTTATATTAGTACCTTGTAACGTACAATCCACACAACTGGCGTTAGACCCCGTATATGCGGCAGGAGGAAATGCAGGAGGGCCAGAAACGTCAATAGGTGTATAGCCGCCTCCAAAATAATGAGCCAGGCTATCTTTATCATTTGGAACAGTAATTAAAAGGCAGGCATCATATAGATTCCATCCGGAAGGCAAGGAACTGTTACTAATAAATGCTCTTTTTTCATAGCTATTTCCGGCACTAATATAACCCACCACATTTTCAGTGGGATTGGTAACGCAATGTATATTACCAACAGTCTCGTTTGGCTGGGGATCAAAGATGGAGCCTAAGTTCTCCGTGTTATTTTTCATAGCCAGCCAATAATTATAACCATTCAAATCCAGGGCAAATTGTTTTACCCAAATACTGTAAAGCACACTTAATTTTTGATCATGAGGTGGAATATATGGAAGTGGCATCTGATAAATTACGTCATTGGAAAGTTTTGCAGAAGATCCTAAAAAAATATTCGTAGAGTTGTCAGATCGCCAACAAACATTCACTTGTTCAGTCCTGGGAATAATAGTTGAATCGCTTGAAATATATTTATAGTTGGAATAATACTGGGTATGAAACTCCCATGTTTCACTGTATTCCCAACGATAATACCTGGTGGAATTATTGGGGTCGTGAGTATTTACATAAACCTGTACGCCTCCATCTTTGATATTCCATCCAATACTATCTATGGCTGGTGCAGATTTGAATGGTACCAGATCCGATAAATACTCTTCGTTACCGGAAGTAAAAATATGCAGGCGGTATTGATACGCAGCGTTCAGTGACAAGGTACTAAGGCTGCTGTAATTTCCCATTCCTGTTTCATACAATGGATAAGAGTTTTGGTGGTCATCTTCTACGATTACTTTTGCGCCTAATTCAGGTTTGCGCGCAGCCGTGTCTCCATTTGTCAGCATCCTGGAACGGCTCAACTTGATAATAAAAGGAGATGCGCCGTCAATATTTCCTTCTACCACAAGCGAGTTGGTGTCTGACGTTTTCAAAGTAGGTTCATAAGGTACTTTGCAATTAGAAAGCGCCAGCGCTAAAAGGCAGTAAAGCAACATTTTCATCGAAAAATATTTTTGTACCATTTTAAAACCGAATATTATAAGTTATGAAAGGAATAGCGCTTCCGAAGATGGATAATTTATATCCATTGACAGCTCCATTCTCGGAAATAAAATAAACAGAATACGCATTCTTGCGCCCCAGCCAGTTGTACACACCGAATGTCCATGAATTATGAGTACGCTGATGTATTTTATGATCTCCAAGCATATTTACTGAGAAATCTGTCCTGAAATAATCAGGAATACGATATGCGTTCCTCTCCGAATACAATAATCTTGCGGAACCTGCATAATCAAAAATGCCTGTCGGGAGTGTAATAGGCCTTCCTGTACTATAGACTACATTCAATGAAACGCTGTACCGATGGGTAATTCTGTAATTGCCAATTAAATTAAAACTTTGTGGCTGGTCAAAATTGGTGGGGTAATACTTTCCGCCATTTATGATTTCCCCTGCCAGGGGATCATCTTCACGTATTAGCGCTCTCGAAAAACTATAGCTAAACCAGCCATTGAGTTTGCCCGTCGCTTTTTTCAAAAGAAGTTCTACTCCATAAGATTTTCCTTTTGTGGTAAATACATCTGTTTCGATATGGTGGTTCATCGTAAGTATCGCGCCACTTTTATAATCAAGATAATCCTGTATCCATTTATAATATACTTCTACCGATGCTTCTATGGTGTTTGATTTAAAATTTTTGTAAAGCCCCAGCGAAAGCTGGCTACCCAGTTGTGGTTTAATATTAGGATCGCTAAGCTTCCATACATCAGTTGGCGAAATGGTAGCCGTGTTGGAAATCATTTGCACATACTGCCGAAGGCTGTTATAAGATGCCTTAACGGAGGTATTTTCCGAAAGAATATATCTGGCAGATGCACGATATTCCGGACCTCCATAAGTTTTTATATTTTTCCCGGAAGGATAATAATCATCGCCTGTGAGGCTACTTTCCTGGCGGGGCAAACCGGGCGCATAAGTATTCACATGCTTTGGCCCGAGATAATTATACAATGAATACCGGATACCAGCCTCTACAGAAAACTTGGAAGTAATACTATAATTATCAGAAAGATAAATTGCACTCTCGCGCGCGTTCTCTGTTTCAATAGTATCGGGAATTACCAAAGATTCTTTTCCTAAAGGATCGAAAGTGCCGGAATGAATTTTATAATACAGCGTACTGGCCCCAAAAGCAATTTTATGTTTGTTATTCAGGAAATAACTGAAATCAGCATTCAATTTATATTGATTAATATTATACGCAAGCTGGTAAGCATTTACCGGATTGGCCTGGGATGAAACCTTATAATCATAATGATCTATTCCCGCGGCCACGACTCCGTAAAAACGATTACTAAAATTATGTTTCCATTGTATGTTGGCATTTTTATTATGATAGGCATACTCCGTATCGCTGTTCAGATTAAACTTATCTCCACTGAGATAGCCATTCAGATAAATATTATTTTTACTATTGAGTTTATGGCTGATGTGAACGGTAGCATCCTGGAACGACGCGCTGCTTTTTTTATAGTCTTTCGGCAATGCTTTGAACAACCAATCGGAATAAGTACCTCTGACGCCAGCTACAAAAGTGGTTTTATTTTTTATCAAAGGGCCTTCGATGGTAAACTTACTCGTTAGCGGGCCAATCCCGGCCGATCCGGATATTTTTTTATCATTTCCATCCAGTGAAGTAATATCAAGAACAGAAGAAATGCGTCCGCCATAATTAGCAGGGATACTGCCTTTATAAAGTGTGACATCTTTTATTAAATCAGGATCGAAAGCGGAAAAGAATCCAAAAAGATGAGAAGGATTATAAATGTTCAAGCCGTTAAACAGGATAAGATTTTGATCCGTAGCGCCACCTCTTACATTTAATCCCGTACTGGCCTCGCCCACAGATTTCACCCCTGGTAAAGTGAGTATCGTTCTTAATACATCTACCTCGCCCATTACTGCAGGCACCTGTTTCATTGCTACAATACTCAGTTTGTCCACGCCCATTGCAGTGCTTCGCACATTTCTTTCCTTACCGGCCTCCACTAACACTTCTTTAAGCTTCAGCACTTTTTCATCCATGTTAATATCAAACTTTCCGTTTGAATAAAGCATTACCTGGCGCTTCGTATCGAACATTCCGGGCGCAATGATGTGAAGCGTATGTCTGCCTGCCGGCAATATGATTGAATAGTAACCAAATTGGTCACTGCTCACTTGCACATGAGGATTGTCTTTATAAATAAGCGCGCCTGAAATAGATTCACCCGTTTGATCATCCCGAATGTATCCGGCAACATTTACATTTCCTTTTGGTGTTTCATTTCTTTTAAACCCGATGTCGTACAATTTATTTTCTACTGATATTTCAGTGTTTACTTTTTTGGCCTGACTTACATAAACTAAATTCTCCGATTCTTTTTTCGCAGTTATTTCCGAAGTATCAGTTTTTCCGGTAAAAAAACCATAAGGTAAATCGGCAGCGAGAGAAAAACCTTTTGTAACGAAAACGTGATTTTCATCATCAATTGTATAGCGCCACCTGGTACCATTGAACACTTTATCCAACACGGATGTCAAATGAGCATTGCTGACAGAAATAGTAATAGTCATACTATCAAACTGTGAAGCATCATAAAAAAAATGGTAATTAGTTTGGGCTTCTATTTTTTGTACAAATTCAGAAAATGTTGCTTCATGAAAACTTCCTGAGACCATATTATCTCCTGATTGCTGTGCAAAGGCGGCTGATGTAATCAGTAACAGGATAAATGTAATTAATAAATTTGCTCGCTTTTTCATAGAGGGTATTTCAAATTGTCGCATGGGCCGACTGACTATGGGCGGTGGGGACACCGCCCACGGCGCGCTGCCCCGGTTGGTGTCCTCACCAACCGGCGACAATTTGAAATGCATTTTTTTCATATCAGTGAATAAGTTGGTCATAAAATGCAGTTACTTTTACAAGAGAACTTTCAAAGGTTTTCCGGTTAAGTTTGATATGATTTTTACGCATCATTTTCTTAATATCATGTTTCTTATCCGCCAATAACCGAAATACATCTTTTTTGTTAGTTACTAAGTAATAGAGGCCATCTTTGTGAATATAAAACCGATCTCCTGTACTAAAGACCCTTATTAACATACCGAAATCTATTTTATCCTCCATAGTTTTAATTCTTCTTGCCAACAACTGAACATGGCCATCGTATAACAAATCGTAAAAGCCTGTATTGAAAAGATTTTGTTTACGGTCTTCTTTAAGAGAAATAAAAGTATGCCCCGATAAGTAAAAACTATCCACAAACTGATTGAGCATTACGATGTTTGTTAAACTATCAGCATTTAAAACAACTAACTGATCCCGTTGAATATCATAAAACATAGAAACCGAATTATACACGCGGCCACTATATCCTATCCAGCCTTTTGAAAAGGCGCCTTGTATAAAATAAGGATCTCCTTCCATCTTAAAGATGTAATAAATATATTCCGGCCCGTTGAATATTGGCGCATTTCCATCTGTATAAACATCGTATAGGTGAATTGCATTTTTTATCTGCAAATCGGAGATTGAATCTTTTTTCACATTCTGCGAAAAAGAGGAAGCGAGCGAAAAAAAACCGCATAAAAAAAGCAAAACATTTTTCATCAATGTGAGAAATTTATAAACAAAATCCTTCCTGAAAACAACTGCAATCAATAATAAGACAGATTTAAGTTTTAGCAGGTATGACTACGCAAAGTAAATTTTTGTTGCTTCAAAATAAAAAAAAATATGGCAATAGCCTGATTGGCCGGGAAATCTAACTGATTATTTTTCTTTAAGTGCGCGGCTGATTGCATTTACAGCCAAAGGTTCCATCACCGCATATCCTGCCGCAGTCGGGTGTACGCCGTCTTTAGAATATTTTTCGGGTAAGCCTTTTCTTTCATCCACCATGGCAGAATAATAATCGAGATAAATGAAATTATTTTTATTAGCAAACTCCTTTATCCATTTATTAAGATCAACAATTTTTTGTACCGGTTCAATACCCTGCCGCCACGGAATGGTATAGGCCGGAAGCACAGAACAAAGAATCACCTTAATACCGTTAGCCTTTGCCAGTTGCGCCATAGAAGCAAGATTATTTTCAACCATATCAAGCGTTGATGGCCCGGTATTTCCTGCAATGTCATTAATGCCGGCCAAAATAAGTACCACTTTCGGATGCAGATCTATAACATCTTGCCTGAAACGGATAAGCATTTGAGGTGTTGTTTGTCCGCTGATTCCCCTATCCAGGTAAGAAGGATGCTTTTGAAAAAAATTCGGGCTTACATTAATCCATGCATCGGTAATGGAATTCCCCATAAATACTACCCCCTTCTTTTCGGGTTTCAATTGGGCGTTTTCACTTCTGTACCTGCGTAGATTAGGCCAGTCGTTGGTTTCATTCAATTCATTTTTCATAGAATCTTTCTGTGCTTTTAAAGAAGGAGCTAAAAATGAAAAAGTCACACTTAAGAAAAACAGCATTCCAAAATACTTCATTGTTATTTTTTTTGTTTTTGATAATTGAATATTGTGATGATAATGGTAGATCAAAAATATAATTGTTATTCCACAGTAAAAGAATAAATATCAAAGATTCTGTATTTTTATTACTTGACAGCCACATATTGAATTATTATCTGAATAGTTTGAAAGTATATCTTTAATTGAAAAATTATGCCTACTATCTTTTTTAAATTCGGATTGCGTTTTTATTTTGTAAGTTACGATTGTATTGAACCAGCCCATATCCACGTAGGCGATGATACAAAAAAAATTTGTAAATTTTGGCTAAAAAATAATCAGGTAATTTTGGCAGACAATTCTGGTTTTACAAAAAAAGAATTAAGTAAATTGGAAAAAGTTGTAGAAGAAAATTATTTATTAATTATAACAACATTCAATGAATTCTGCAAAAAATATAAAAAATAAAATACCAGCGGCAGACTGGGTAAATAATTTATCCTTTAATCAATTGCCTAAAATAAAAAATGTCGCCTTTATTAAGGATGAAATTGCTTTCGTTTTAGATGATGGCAGAGTTGTTTATATTCCTATCAACTGGAGTAAAAAATTATTAAAAGCTACTCCTAAACAAAGGCAAAATTTTAAAAATAACGGCATCCATGTTTTTTGGGATGAGGTTGATGAAATTATTGGCGTGAAGAATATTTTATTTGGGAAAGAATTGTTTTTGTAATCTTTTAAGGCTTTTCAGGTTTGGTATATGATTCATGAGGATACGAAAGTAAAGCAACCCTTCCCATGCGTCGTTTCCTTTAAATTGAAATAGTCGCATGAAAACAGAAATGTCTTTTATTTCCTGATTTACTGCAATAACAGAAATAAAATCTGCATTTTCCCTTCATCAATTTCCCATTTTTCCTTTTACCTTTGCGCAACTAAAATTTCATATAAACCTAATGAAGGTTTTAATAAAAAACGCAACTATATTTTGTCCCTCCTCTCCTTTTCACGGAAAAAATAAAGATATTTTTATTAACAAAGGAATCATTTCCAAAATAGGAAATAATTTAAAAGCAACTTTAAAAGAAACAATTGACATCAAAGGATTGCATGTTTCTACCGGATGGATGGATTGCTTCGCTAATTTTTCAGACCCGGGCGAAGAGTTTAAAGAAACGCTGGAAAGCGGCGCCAATGCTGCATCTGCGGGAGGCTTTACAGATGTGATGCTGATACCAAATACAAAACCCGTTGTTTTTAATAAAAGCCAGGTAGAATATTTGATGCAAAAAAGCAAATCGCTAACGGTTACTATTCATCCGATTGGCGCCATTACTAAAAATGCGGAAGGCAAAGAACTCAGCGAAATGTTTGATATGAAAAATTCGGGCGCTATTGCTTTTTCTGATGGCATTAATCCTATTCAATCTTCAGGAGTTTTACAAAAAGCGCTGGAATACATTCTCGCTGTTGATGGCACTATCATTCAACTTCCTGATGATAAAACTATCGGCGCGCATGGATTGATGAATGAAGGTAAAATCTCTACCAGGCTTGGCTTACAGGGAAAACCTGCATTATCAGAAGAACTGATGATAGCAAGAGATATAGAATTGGCGAGATACACGAATTCAAAAATTCATTTTACGGGAGTGTCC
>Ga0207657_10004057_pt1 | contig 15549 bp, 16 predicted proteins | sample KBSC33metaG_FD_184316 | JGI IMG/M metagenome (GOLD analysis project Ga0207657, IMG submission 184316) | Corn rhizosphere microbial communities from Kellogg Biological Station, Michigan, USA - KBS C3-3 metaG (SPAdes) (version 2) | ecosystem: Host-associated > Plants > Roots > Rhizosphere > Soil ... | reverse complement strand
CATAGCCGTCGATCTGCATGACGGCAGTATGACATCACAATGACATCATTGTCAAGTCATTGCGATGCTATGGCGATGTCAGATCAGCCCGCAGGACCTCGCCGTATTCGGCCATGGATAGAAACCCCTGCTCCTGGCGGCTTTCTCCGCCGTCCAGATCTGCTCGAGGGGCGTCCAGTGATCGGCCGTCCCCTTCGCGCGGAGGAGCTGGGGCCCGTACGTGCGCTGGAAGCCCAGGTCCATCTGCAGACCGCCGTAGTACGGGCCGCCCCGGTCGCGCCAGCTCCCCTCGAAGCGGTGGATGCAGAGGAAGGCCGAGAGATGGGGCGGCCGCTCGGCCCGCCGCCGGGCCGCCGCCGCACGCCGCTTCCAGAGGAGGACGGCCCGCTTGACGTCGGGCACGCTCATCTCGCGAAGGACCCGACCCTCGGTCGGCGTCCTCGGCGCCCCCATCAACCGCTCCCAGCGCCAGGTCGCGTGCTGGTAGCCGGCCACCTGGCCGCCGAGCCATTCGATCGCCGCAAGGCGCCGTGCCTCGGTTGCCTGAGCCTCCGCCCTTGCCGCAGATGCCTGCGTCCCCACAGCAGCCTGTGGGGCGCCGGCTGCGCTCGCGCAGCACGCGAGCAGGCCGGCGCAGGCCAGGATGAAACGCCGCAAAAAAACACCACCCCCACTGTCGATTGCACTGTCGTAGGCCGGAGCGGGTGGAGCCGCAGGCCCTGGGCGGGCCAGACACCGCGCCGGCGCGGCTATGCGTTACGAAGAGATTAGACGGTCTGGTCTCGTTAGCGGTTTGTGAATGTTGTCGCGATCTACCGCGAGCGGCCGCAACGAAAACCTCGAAATCGTTCGATCTCGGCTACAACGGAGGCCGTCTCCGGGGCGTCTTTCCAGCATGCGGTGCGACATTCGGATCATCTGTGCGCTCGTCGGCGCGCTCGTCTTCGCGGGCGTCGCGGCCGCGGCGCCGCCGAACGAGCTCGCCGCGGCCACGAACTACACGCGCGCGCAACGGCCCGAGAGCGCGATCCGCTTCATCGTCATCCACGTGAGCGAGGGCTCGTTCCCCGGCACCGTCGCGTGGCTCCGCGATCCCCACGCGCACTCGTCCGCGAACTTCGTCGTCGGCCGGGACGGCGACGTCCAGCAGCTCGTGCCGCTCCACGACATCGCGTGGCACGCCGGCAACTGGGCCTACAACGTCCGCTCGGTCGGGATCGAGAACGTCGGGTACACCGACGACCCCGCCGGGTTCACGATGCGGGAGTATCGCGCCGCGGCCCGGATCGCCGCCGTGATCGCCCGGCGCGCCGTGATCCCGATCGACCGCCGCCACGTCATCGGGCACTCCCAGGTGCCGGACCCGAACGATCCGCTCCAGGGCGGCGGGATCGACAACCACACCGATCCGGGGAAGTACTGGAAGTGGGGCCTCTTCATGAAGCTCGTCGAGCGGTTCGCGTACCCGCAGCGCTTCGTCCGGCACGAGCACGTCGGGCTCCAGATCCGGTCGAGCACGCTCTCCGACCGCCAGGTCGTGGCCGGCAAGGTGCCGTGGCGGACCTCGATCGGCGGGCCGGTGCGCCGTGTCAGCTTCCTCGTCGACGGCAAGGTGCGCTGGACCGACCGGATCGCGCCCTTCGCGTTCGCGGGCGGCCGCGCGCTCGACACGTTCCCGCTCTCGAACGGCAGGCATCGCCTCGAGCTTCGGGCCTACGGCTCGAAGTCGTGGACGCGGCACCGGTTCACCGTGCGGGTGAAGAACGAGCCGTTCGCGCTCGCGCCCGTCGGGCTGAAGCCGAAGCAGAAGGTGCTCGGGGTGCTACCCGTGCAGGCGCTCTTCACCGGCGTGCCACCCGCGCGCGTGCTGCTCTATCTCGACGGCAGGCAGATCGATCACGACACGTCGCCGCCGTATCTCTTCAAGTGGGACACGCGGCGGGCGAAGGACGGCGCGCACGTGCTGACGCTCGCCGGTCGCGCACGTGACGGGCGCATCGTGCGCTCCCGCATCCCCGTCGTCGTCGCGAACCGTGCGGTGTCGCCCGCCGCGATCGTCGCCGACTCGCTCGTCGACGCGCAGACCGTCTCGGGCGTGCAGCACTGGCTCGTCGGCACGAGCGGCACCGTGACGAAGGTCGACTTCGTCGTCGACGGCACCGTGCTCGGCAGCGCGGCGCAGGCGCCCTACGCGTGGGACTGGGACACGACGACATACGCGCCGGGACCGCACACGCTCGCGGTACGGGCGACGGGCGCCGACGGCGGCGTCGCGGAGAAGACGCTCACGGTGACGGTCGCGCAGCCTGCCGCGGGCTGAACGTGAAGCCCGCGTAGAGGAGCAGCGCGCCTGCGGCGATGCCGACGGCCGCGCCGCCCGCGCCGAGGCCCGCGACGCCGCTGCCGATCGCGGCCGCCGCGACGCCGAGCACGATCAACGAGTTCCCGACCGGCCGCCGCCGCAGCGACCGGATCGCGATCACGACGACCGCAAGCGTGCCGACCGCGTTCGCGACGACCGCCGCGAGACGCGCCGGCAGGAAGGCAAGGTGATCCTGCGCAGGCGGGATGCCGTGCGCCGCGAACGCCCCGTGCACGGGCACGGCGAGCGCGATTCCGATCGCGAGGCCGGCGTAGGCGAATCCGACCGCGGCCGCGCGTCGGACGCCGGCGAGGAGGAGCGAGCCGACGCCGAGGAGCGGCGCCGTCAGGAGGGCGCCTGCCGCGTAGTAGACACGGAACGCCCTCGCGTCCCACTGCGCCGCCTCGCCCCAGGCGATCGCGGCTGCCGCAACGGCGTAAGCGGCGAGCGAGAACGCCCACGCGGCGAGCTCCGGACGGCGGCTCCGGCGCCACCGGTGCGCCAGCGCGCCCGCGAGCCGGAACGCGACGAGTGCGGCGGCGAATGCGAGCAGGGCGTTCACGTGCGCCGAGCGTAGTGGTCGCAAGCCCGGCGGGAGGGCCCGCTGGAAGGACGGTGGCCTTCCGCCCGCGTGGCTAGCCTGCCGGGGGTGCCGCTGAAGACGTACCTCTTCACGCCCGGGCCAACGCCCGTGCCGCCGCAGGTGCTCGCGGCGATGGGCGAGCCGGTCGTCCACCATCGCAGCCCCGACTTCAAGCCGGTCTACGAGCGCTGCCTCGCACGGCTGCGCGAGGTCTGCCGCACCGAGCGCGACGTCCTCCTCTTCGCCGCCTCCGGCACCGGCGCATTCGAGTCCGCCGCGGCCAACCTCGTCTCGCCGGGCGACCCGCATCTCGTCGTGTCGGCGGGCAACTTCGGCGAGCGCTGGGCGACGCTCGTCGCCGGCTACGGCGCGGAGCTCGACCACCTGCGCTACGAGTGGGGCGAGACGCCGGACCCGGACGACCTGCGCGCGCGGCTCCGCGAACGCGAAGCGAAGGCGGTCTGGGTCGTCCACTCGGAGACGTCGACCGGAGTCGTCGCCGACGTCCAGGCCCTCGCCGCCGCCGCCCGCGAGGGCGGTGCGCTCGTCGTCGTCGACGCGGTCTCGAGCCTCGGCGCCCTGCCTTGCGAGACCGACGCCTGGGGGCTCGACGTCGTCGTCTCCGGCTCCCAGAAGGCGCTCATGACCCCGCCCGGCCTCGGCACGTGCGCCGTGTCGGAGGCCGCGTACGCAGCGACCGGAAGCGCTCCTCGCTTCTACTTCGACTGGGAGCGGACGCGCGCCGCGCAGGCCTCGCTCGACGCCGCCTTCACACCGCCCGTGTCGCTCGTCGCCGCCCTCGACGTCGCGCTCGGTCTCCTGCTCGAGGAAGGGCTCGACGCCACCTTCGAGCGGCACGTCCGGCTCGGACGCGCCGCCCGCGCCGGCGCAAAGGCGATGGGGCTCGAGCTCTTCTCGCCCGACGAGGACCGGAGCGCGGTCGTGACCGCGGTGCGGACGCCTGACGGCATCGACTCGAGCGCCGTCGTGCGAGGCTTGCGCGACCGCTTCGGCATGACGATCGCGAACGGACAGGGCCCCCTGCTCGGCAAGATCTTCCGGCTCGGCCACATCGGGTGGTTCGACGTGTTCGACATCACGACGATGCTCGCGGCCGTCGAGATCGTGCTCGCGGACCTCGGCGCCGATGTCGAGCGCGGCTTGGCCGTGACCGCGGCGCTCGAGGCGTACGAGCACTCCGCCAGCGTTCGATGAGAGTCCTGGTTCGCGAGGCGATCGCGCCGGCGGGGCTCGACCTGCTGCGCGACCGCTTCGACGTCGACGAGGACGCCGTGAGCGATCTCGCGGAGATCATCGACCGCTACGACGCGATCGTCGTCCGCTCCGCCACGAAGCTCACCGCCGAGCTGATCGAGCGCGCCTCGCGCCTCAAGGTGATCGGCAGGGCGGGGGTCGGTGTCGACAACGTCGACGTCGACGCGGCCACGCGGCGCGGCATCGTCGTCGCGAACGCGCCGGAGTCGACCGTCGTCTCCGCGGCGGAGCACACGATCGGGCTTCTCGTCGCGCTCGCTCGCAACATCCCGCAGGCGCATGCGGCGCTGAAGCAGGGGCGGTGGGAGCGTACGTCGTACGGTGGCATCGAGCTCGCCGGTAAGACGCTCGGCGTGCTCGGCTTCGGCCGCATCGGGCAGCAGGTCGCGCGCCGCGCGGGTGGCCTCGGGATGCGAGTCGTCGCGTACGACCCCTTCGTGTCGGCCGACCGCTTCCGCGAGCTGGGCGTCGAGCGCGTCGAGACGACGGCGGAGGTCTACGCGGCCGCCGAGTTCCTGACGCTGCACCTGCCGCTGACGCCGGAGACGCGACGCTCACTGGACGCGGCCGCATTTGCCGCGATGCGCGACGGCGTGCGCATCGTCAACGCGGCGCGCGGCGAGCTCGTGGACGAAGAGGCGCTGGTCGCCGCCGTCACGAGTGGGAAGGTCGGCGGGGCCGCGCTCGACGTCTTCTCCGAGGAGCCGTACACCGGACCGCTACTCGAGCTCGACAACGTCGTCGTCACGCCGCACCTCGCAGCGTCGACGGACGAGGCGCAGGATCGTGCGGGCCTGATCGTCGCCGAGCAGGTGGTCGCCGCGCTCGGCGGCGGCCTCGTGACGAACGCGGTCAACATTCCCGCGATCGGCGCGGAGGAGCTCGAGGCGCTCGGTCCGTACGTCCCGCTCGCCGCGAAGCTCGGCCGGATCGCGATGGAGCTGACGGCGGGAAAGGCCGACGAGGTGACCGTCACGACGTACGGCGGGCTCGCCGACTACGACACGCGGCTCCTCACGGTCGCCGCGCTGAACGGGCTCTTCCAGGGCCGCGCCGACCGCCCCGTCAACTACGTGAACGCGCCGTCGATCGCGCGCGAGCGGGGGATCCACGTGAAGGAGGAGCGGTCGCAGGCGGCGCGCGACTACACGAACCTCGTCCGCGTCGAGATTCGAAACGGCGGCGAGCAAACCCGCGTCGCCGGGACGCTGATCGGGAGCGACGACCGGCAGTGGCTCGTGCGCGCGCTCGGGTTCGACCTCGAGCTCGAGCTCGCCCCGCTGCTCGTGCTCTTCCGCTACGACGACGTGCCCGGGGTGATCGGCAGGGTGGGGACGCTCTTCGGCGAGGCGGGCGTCAACATCGCAAACATGACCGTGTCGCGAACCCGGCGCGGCGGGAAGGCGCTGATGGTGCTGAGCGTCGACTCGACGCCGCCGCCGGAGCTCGTCGAGCGGATCCGCGCCGAGGGCTTCGACGACGCGCGGGTGCTCGAGCTCGGCCCCGAGTAGTCGGGTTCTGGGCGCGCATGCGCTTGCGGTTAAGCTCGCCGCGTGCACACGTGGCCGGAGCCGGTCGAGCGGGTCGCGGCGGTGCTACGTGCCCAGGGGGTCGACGCGCGCATCGAGGAGTTCGCGGAGGGAACCTCGACCGCGGCCGCCGCCGCCGAGGCGGTGGGCTGCGAGGCGGCGCAGATCGTGAAGACGCTCGTCTTCGTCTGCGACGGCCTGCCGGTGCTCGCACTCGTGCCGGGCGACCGTCGCGCCGATCCTGCGAAGGTCGCCGCCGCGGCCGGGGCGGGCTACGCGCGGGTCGCGAGCACCGACGAGGTGCTCGCGGCCACCGGGTTCGAGCCCGGAGGCGTCGCGCCGTTCCCGGCGCCGAGGGTCTCGCGCGTCCTGATCGCGCGCGAGCTGCTTCAACACGAGACGATCTGGGCCGGGGCCGGATCGTCCCGACACATCCTCGGAATCGCACCCGCGGACGCCGTCCGCCTGACGAACGCCGAGCAGGCGGATCTCGCGGAGGCTTGACGACAGGCCGCCGGGGTACCATTTCGGCCGCTGCCCGCCAATGATGAGGGGAGACCCGATGGAAGAGACCTCGAAGATCTGGATGAACGGCGAGCTCGTGGACTGGGCCGATGCGACGGTGCACGTCGGCGCGCACGGGCTGCACTACGGGTCAGGTGTCTTCGAGGGGATCCGCGCCTACGAGACCTCGCGCGGTAGCGCCATCTTCCGGCTGACCGAGCATGTCGAGCGGTTGCAGAACTCGGCGAAGCTCCTCTACATGGACCTGCCGTACACGCGCGACGAGCTGAAGGCGGCGTGCTGGGACCTCATCGGCGCGAACGGGCTGCCGGAGTGCTACCTGCGCCCGATCGCGTTCTTCGGCTACGGCGAGCTCGGCGTGTCGTCGCGCGGCAATCCGGTCGACGTCGCGATCATGTCGTGGCCGTGGGGCAGCTACCTCGGGGCCGAGGGTCTGCGCAGCGGCATCCGCGCGAAGATCTCGAGCTGGGAGCGCATCGGCGCGAACGTCATCCCGCACGTCGCCAAGGCGACCGGCGTCTATCTGAACTCGATGCTCGCGGTGCTCGAGGCGAATCGTTCCGGGTACGACGAGGCGATCCTCCTCACGCACGACGGCTATATCGCCGACGGCTCGGGCGAGAACATCTTCGTCGTCAAGGACGGCGTCATCTTCACGCCCGACCTCTCCGCGTCGATCCTGCCGGGCATCACGCGCGACACGCTCATCCAGATCTCGCAGGATCTCGGTTACCGCGTTGTCGAGAAGAACCTCATCCGCACCGACCTCTACCTCGCGGACGAGGTGTTCATGTGCGGAACGGCCGCCGAGGTGACGCCGATCCGCGAGATCGACGACCAGCCGATCGGGCCTCCGGGACCGGTGACGCTCGAGCTCCAGGAGGCGTACCTCGATACCGTGCGCGGCCGCACCGAGCGGTGGGCGCAGTGGCTCGAGTACGCGCCGGCAGCGAAGACGACGAAGGCGTGAAGCAGGAAGTTCGAGGGGTCCCGCTCTCGGGCCCGTACCTCGACGAGCGCGAGGAGGAGCTCGTGCTCGACGTGCTGCGTTCGGGGCGGCTGTCGCTCGGGCCTGCGATCGACCGGTTCGAGGAGCTCTTCGCGGCGAAGGTCGGCGCGCCGTACGCTGCGGCCGTCTCGTCGGGGACGGCCGGCCTGCACCTGCTCTGCGTCGCTGCGGGAATCGAGCCCGGCGACGAGGTGATCACGTCGCCGTACTCCTTTGCGGCGAGCGCGAACTGCTTCGTCTACGAAGGCGGCGTGCCGGTGTTCGCGGACGTCGACCGGCGCACGTTCAACCTCGACCCGGCGGCGGTCGAAGCGGCGGTGACCGAGCGGACGAAGGCGATCGTCGCAGTCGACATCTACGGGTATCCCTGCGAGCTCGATCCGCTGCGAGAGATCGCGGAGCGGCACGGGCTCGCGTTCGTCCAGGACTCGTGCGAGGCGCTCGGCGCCGTGTACAGGGGCGCGCCGATCGGGTCGCACGGCGTGCCGGCCGTGTTCGCGTTCTATCCGAACAAGCAGATCACGACCGGCGAGGGCGGAATCGTGACGACGCACTCGGAGGAGGAGTGGCGGCTGCTGCGCTCGCTGCGGAACCAGGGCCGCGGCGACTCCGGCGGCTGGCTCGAGCACGTCCGGCTCGGCTTCAACTACCGCCTCGACGACGTCAGCGCGGCGCTCGGCATCGGCCAGGTCGAGAAGCTCGACGAGATCCTCGCGCTCCGTTCCGAGGTCGCCGAGCGGTACGGCGAGCTGCTTGCCGGCATCGAGGGGGTCGAGCTGCCGTGTGCGGACGACGCCGATCACGTGCGCTCGTGGTTCGTGTACGTCGTCGCGGTGCCGGACAACGACGCGCGCGAGCGCGTGATCGCGCGCTTCGAGCGGGAGGGCATCGGCTTCAACCGCTATCTCCCGTCGATCCACCTGCAGCCGTACATGCGCGAGCGCTACGGGTTCCGCGAGGGAATGTGCCCCGTGTCGGAGGACCTGAGCGCCCGCACGCTTGCGCTGCCGTTCTTCACGGCGCTCGAGCGCGACGCCCAGGAGCGCGTCGCCGAGGCGCTCGCGGCCGCCCTTTGAGGGCAAGGCCGTGAAGATCGCGTCGATCGCGCGCGCGGAGCCGTTCGCGACGAAAGACGGCTCGACGATCCGCGAGCTGCACCACACGGAGCAGCAGAGCCTCGCCGAGGCGACGCTCGAGCCCGACCAGGCGACCGAGCGCCACTATCACCGCCTGACCGAGGAGATCTACTTCGTCGTCAAGGGCTCGGGCCGGCTCGAGGTCGACGGCGAGACGCAGTCCGTCCGCCCCGGCGACGCCGTCCTCATCCCGCCCGGCGCGTGGCACACGCTCGAGAACAACGGCACGAGCGAGCTGCGCATCCTCTGCTGCTGCTCGCCGGCCTACAGCCACGAGGACACGTACTTCGAGTAGCCGTCCTTCGAGTGGCCGTCCTTCGAGTGGCCGTCCTTCGAGTGGCCGTCCTTCGCGTCGCCGTCCTTCGCGTCGCCGTCCTTCGCGTCGCCGTACATCGAGTAGCCGTACATCGAGTAGCCGTCCGGCGGGAACTACGGCGGGCGTGACCCGCGCGCTTCGGGAGCCACGGCCGGCGGAGCCACGCCCCTGACAGACCGCGTCACAGAACCGTCACGTCTTCGTCACGGAAGGCGCACGGAACTGTCACGTCTGACGAGGGGTCATGTCACGGCGGGTCGTGTCGCCCCAGGGCTTGGATCGTCCGAAGCGAGTCAGTCCATTTCCGCCGTGGCGCGAACCTGGCCGTTCAAACTGCAGGGTGCGACGCGGGCCAAGCCCCGTCACGGAACCGTCACGCCTTCGTCACGGAAGGCGCACGGAACCGTCACGTCTGACGACGGGACATGTCCGCTCTGTGCAGCGATACTTCGGCCATGGCTCAGCGGATGGTGTTCCTCGGCTTCGGCAAGTGGGCGCGTGCCGACCGGATCTACGCGCTGGAGCCGCTCGAGGGCGAGGACCGCGGGCACGGACGCCGTACGCGCGTCTGGGTCGACGGCGTGCCCGACCCGATCGTCGCCTCGCGCACCGAGCGGACGATCCTCGCCGAGATGGGGCAGGACACCTCCGCGGCGATGAGCCCGCTGCTCGACGACGCGTTCGACCTGGCCGAGCGCCTCGCGGCCGCCGCCGAGGAAGGACGCGTCGACCTCGGCGACCTCGGCCGGCGCGCGCGACGGCTGCTCGAGAGCACGGCGCGTCCGCCGGAGCCAGAACAGCTCTTTTGACGAATCCCGTTTCGGCCAAGCCCGCGGCGCTCACGCGCGACTTCTTCGCCCGCTCGGTGCACGAGGTGGCGCCCGACCTGATCGGCGTCACGCTCCTCGTCGACGGCATCGGCGGCGTGATCGTCGAGGTCGAGGCGTACGACCAGGAGGATCCCGCGAGCCACGGTTTCCGCGGCCCAACCCGCCGCAACGCCGTCATGTTCGGGCCGCCCGGCCACGCGTACGTCTATCGCTCGTACGGCATCCACTGGTGCGTGAACGTCGTCTGCGACCGAGAAGGACGCGCCGAAGCCGCGCTCATCCGGGCACTCGAGCCGACGCGAGGGCTCGACGCGATGCGGGCCCGTCGCGGCGTCTCCGCCGAGCGCGCGCTCTGCTCTGGCCCCGGCAAGCTCTGCCAGGCGCTCGGCATCACACGCGACCACGACGGCCTTGCGCTCGACGAGCCGCCGTTCATGCTCCTCGCCCGGTCGGAGACGCCGCCGATCGCCACCGGGGCGCGCGTCGGCATCACGCGCGCGACTGAGCTCTCCTGGCGCTACGGCCTCGCCGGCTCGCCGTTCCTCAGCCGGCCCCTGGGCGAAGGAACGGCCGCTGTCAGGCCCTAGCCGGACTTGCCGACGCGCAGGTGGATCGTCATGCCCGGCGCGGCTGCGACGCCGGCGCGAGGCGCCTGCGAGACGACCCGCCGAGGCTTGCCGTCGGCGAAGCTGACGGCCGTCTGCAGGTGCACCTTGCCGAGCTTCGCCCGCGCCTGCGCGAGCTTCAGCCCGACGACGCTCGGCACCCGTCCGTGCAGCGGCTTCGCGAGCACGAGCGTGACCTTGTCGAACGACGACAGCGTTCCGCTCGCAGGGTACTGGCGCAGCACGACGTCGGTGCGCTGCCCTGCCGCCGCCGGCTTGTAGATCACCTGGGCCGTCAGCGGCTGCGCCGACAGCCGCGTGCGGGCGGCGGCGACCTCGAGGCCCGTGACGTCCGGTACGTCGACCTCGTGCAGCTTGCAGTTCGCGGTCCGGCGCGGCCCGTGCCCGGAGAAGTAGACGAGCAGCGAGACGTTGCGGCAGCGGCCGTTGTCGAGCTCGATCTGGCCGTTGCGGTACGTCACCCGCTTCGAAGCAACCGAGAGATACGGCGGCGCCGGGAAGCTCGAAGGCTGGGCGCCGATCGTGTCGAGCGCGGACTCCATGAACGTCTTCCAGATCTGCGCGGGGAACGTCCCGCCTGCGACCGGGCCGCCGTGGTACTCCGTCAGCATCGGCCGCAGGCCCTTCGGGTAGCCGACCCAGACGGCGGTGACGAGCTGCGGCGTGTAGCCGACGAACCAGGCGTCGCCGTAGTTCTCGGTCGTGCCGGTCTTGCCGGCGACGGGCTGGTCCGGGAGGGCCGCCGCGGTGCCGGTTCCGCCGGTGACGACGCCCTGGAGCAGTTGTGTGAGCAGGTGCGCGTCCGTGCTCGAGAGGACGCGCCTGCGAACGGGCGCGTTCTCGAACGCGACCTTCCCGGTTGCGTCGTCGATCTGCGTGATCACGCGCGGGCGGTTGCCGAACACCTTCCCGTCGACGCGTTCGCCGCCGTTCGCGAACGTCGCGTAGGCGCGCGCCATCTCGAGCGGGTTCACCGCCTGCGAGCCGAGACCGATCGAGAAGACGCCGTGCAGCGGGCTCGTGATTCCGAGCCGGTGCGCGGTGCGCACCACCTGTGTGGGCCCGACGACCTTCGTGAGCTGCGCGAAGACGGAGTTGTCCGACGCCGAGATCGCCTTCACGAGGTCGATCGAGCCGAGGTACTCGCCCTCGTAGTTGTGGACGTTCCAGTAGCGGTTGCCGAGGAAGATCGACACGGGTGCTGACCGGAACGTGGACGCCGGCGCGATCCCTTCCCTGAGTGCGGTCGCGAGCACGAACGGCTTGAACGACGAGCCCGGCTGCCGCTCGCCCTGGACGGCGAGGTTGAACTGGCTCGCGTGGAAGCTCCGGCCGCCGTACATCGCGAGCACCGCGCCGTTCGACGGATTGATCGCGACGAGCGCCGCCTGCGGGCCCTCCGTGCCCGGTAGCCACTTGTCGATCGCGTCGCGTGCGAGCTTCTGCAGGCGGAGGTTGATCGTCGTGTGCACGCGGAGCCCGCCGCCGTACACGCGCTTCGCGCCGAACTGGTCGTTGGCCAGGAGTTGCTGCTTCACGTACTCGCCGAAGTACGGCGCCTGGCCCATCACACCGGAGAGGTGCACCTCCTGCGCCTTCGGCATCCTGGCGCGGAGTGCCCTGCGGTACTGCTTCGCGTCGATGATGCCTTGGCGCAGCATGAGCGTCAGCACGGTCGCCCGCCGCTTCTGCGCGGTGCGCGGATGCGCGACCGGGTCGTAGCGGCTCGGGTCCTCGGGGATGCCCGCGAGGAGCGCCGCCTCGGGAAGCGTCAGCTTCTTCGCGTTGTGGCCGAAGTACGTTCGCGCCGCGCGCTCGATCCCGTACGCGCCGTTGCCGAAGTAGATCGTGTTGAGGTAGGCGGTCAGGATGTGCTCCTTCGACCAGCTCTGCTCGAGCCGCCAGGCGAGCGTCGCTTCCTTCAGCTTCCGCGTGATCGACCGGTCGGCGCCCGTCAGCTCGTTCTTCACGAACTGCTGCGTGATCGTCGACCCTCCCTGTACGGCCGACTTGTGCTCGATGTCGGCCAGGAGCGCGCGGCCCATGCCGCGGATGTCGATACCGCGGTGCTCGTAGAAGCGGCGGTCCTCCGTCGCGACGATCGCCTGCTTGATCCACGGCGAGATCTCGCTGCTCTCGACGAGCACCCGGCTCTGGCTGCCGCGGAGGACGGCGAGGATCGTATGGCCGTCGGCCGCGTAGACGTAGCCGTCGACCTGCTGCTGCGCCGCCTGCTTGAACGGATCGAGCCCGCTCAGCTGCTCGCCGACCGCGACGACCATGCCGTAGGCGAACGCCGTCGACCCCAGCACGCCCAGCACTCCGACGAGGGCGAGAAGGCGGAGCTTGCGGATCCGGCGCCTGGGCCGGCGCGGAGCCGGCGTTGAGCGTTTTCTGCGAAGCAGCACGGAAGCGGGCGGATTGTATCGCCGCCCGGCGCCGCCTACGTCCGTGCAGTCAGGATCGGGGCTGCGGTCGGAGCATCGACTCCTCCGGCCCGCTCGATCGTCGCCGCAACCGTTGCCCCGGCAGGGATCGGCGCCTCGAGCGGCACGACCGTCGACGGGTCTCCACCCGCGAACGTGCCGGCCGGAATCGGCTTCACGCCGGGAGCGATCACCCAGGCCTCGTAGGTCATGCCGGGCGACGCCGCCGGCAGGCGCCTGACGACGAGCGCTCCGCGTCCGGCGCGATCGACCGCGAGGGTGCCCGTGCGGCCGTGCAGGGGAATCTTCGCGGCCGCGGGATCCGTGTAGATCGCCATCGCGCGCGCTTCCGCGGCCCGCGCGGAGCGCTCCGCGTCGAGCGAGTGGGAGAGGCTCACTGACCAGGCGCCGAGGCCGACCGCGACGCACGCAGCGACCGCCGCGGCGGCGGCCGCGACGCGGAACGCCCGCGTCCGCCGAGCCGGGAGCGGGACGACGTTCGCCCGCTCGGCGCCCGCCGCGTCGAGGATCCGTGCGCGAAGCTCGGGCGGCGGCGCCGGGGAGCGCACTCCGAAGGCGAGCGCTGCGGTCGTGTCCGCGAGCTCTGCGAGCTCTTCGCGGCAGCGCGCGCAGTGCGCGAGGTGCGCCTCGTACGCGTCACGGTCGTGCGCGTCGAGCGCGTCGAGCGCATAGGCGGCGGTCAGCTCGTGGAGGTCCACGACACCTCCAATCCGGGTTCGCCGAGGAGCTCGCGCAACCGCGCGAGACCCAGGAACATCCGGCTCTTGATCGTGCCGAGGGGCTGCCCGAGCCGCTCGGCGAGCTCCGACTGTGTGAAGCCGCCGTAGTACGCGAGCTCGATTGCCTCGCGTTGCTGGTCTGGGAGCTTCTTCAAGGCGTCCTGGACCCGCTCGCGCTGGAAGCGCAGCAGTGCCTCCTCCTCGACCGAGCCGCCGCCCTGCTCGGGCGCCTGCTCGATCGTGTCGGCGCGCCGCCGTTCCTCGCGCCGGACCAGGTCGACGGCGCGGCGATGCACGAGCGTGAAGATCCAGGTGCTCGCCTTGCCGCGCTCCGGGACGAACCGGGCGGCCGTCCGCCAGAGGGCGAGGAACGCGTCCTGCACGGCGTCCTCCGCGAGCGCGTCGTCGCGGAGCACGCGCAATGCGAGGCCGTACGCCGGCCGGCCGTAGCGGTCGTAGAGCTCGGCGAGGGCGGACTGCTCCGATCGCGCTGCGAGCGCGACGAGCGCCTCGTCCGAAAGATGGGCGAGCTCCCGGTTCACACCAGGCGTTCGCCGGCGCGGCCCGTTCGGTTCACGATCTGACCCTATTACTAGACTCGCCTGGCGATGGAGGGCTTTGCACCGACGAGACTCGCCGTGCACGTGCTGCCGGCGGGCGGGCTCGAGGAGAAGCTGAAGGAGGGGCGCCCGCTGCGCGTGAAGCTCGGTGTCGATCCGACCTCGCCGGACGTCCATCTCGGCTTCGCCGTCGTGCTCGACCGGCTTCGCGAATGGCAGGACGCCGGCAACGTCGTCGTCCTGATCGTCGGCGACTACACCGCGCGCATCGGCGACCCGTCGGGTCGCTCGTCGGAGCGGCCGGTCCTCCCGGACGAGGAGCTCGACGCGAACGCGCGGCGCTTCGCGGAGCAGGCCTTCCGGATCCTCGACCGCGAGCGCACCGAGGTGCGGTTCAACGGCGAGTGGCTCGCGAAGCTGAGCTTCGCCGAGGTCGTGCGCCTGACCCGGATGCTCACCGTTTCGCGTCTTCTCGAGCGCGACGACTTCGCGAAGCGGTTTGCGGCGCAGGAGCCGATATCCCTCTCGGAGCTGCTCTACCCGCCGATGCAGGCGTACGACTCGGTCGCGATCGACGCCGACGTCGAGATCGGCGGCACGGACCAGCTCTACAACCTCCTGACCGGCCGAGACGTGATGGAGCGCTACGGCAAGGCGCCGCAGCTCGTCGTCACCTACCCGCTCCTCGTCGGCCTCGACGGCGAGGAGAAGATGTCGAAGTCGCGCGGCAACTACGTCGGCATCCTCGAGCCGCCGGAGGAGATGTTCGGGAAGACGATGTCGATCCCGGACCCGGCCCTGCCCCAGTGGTGGGAGCTCGTCGCGGGCGGCGGCGAGCACCCCGAGAGCCCGCTCGAGTGGAAGCTCGAGCTCGCGCGCCGGATCACGGCCCGCTGGCACGGCGAGGAGGGCGCGCGCGCCGGCGAGGAGCACTTCACGCGCGTCGTCCGGCGGCACGAGGTGCCGGACGAGGTGCCGGAGGCGACCTTCGCCGGCGGCGCGGAGGCGGTGTACCTGCCGGCGCTCCTCCAGGAGGCGGTCGGCGGCTCGGGCAGTCACTGGCGCCGCCAGATCGACCAGGGCGGCGTGAAGCTCGACGGCGCGCCGCTCGACGGCTACGACGTCGAGCCCGGGCGGCTGGACGGCGCCGTCGTGCAGGTCGGCAAGCGCCGCTTCGTCCGTTTTCGTCTTGTTTGACAGGGCTCCGCGCAGTGCTACTATTCCCCGGCTGCCCGAGCGGGCGGCGTAGCAAAGTCCCTGCAATCGAGCACAACGGAGCGCCTCAGCGAGCATTCGGGAGCTAGAAGTCCGAGCAAACTGTGGCCTTCGGCGTCAGTCGGGGCCTTTTTTACGCCGTCGTTCCTGCCGGCCTGGTCTTTGAAAACTCAACAGCGTGCGTTTACGTCGAGACCTCGACCGTGCAGCGGCTTGCCGTTGAACGGACGAGGAATCAACCTGTCACGCCCGAGCAACGGCTTCGGCCTGCGCGACGGCGGACTTTGAGCGCAAGCTCGAAGTGAAAAGACCGTCGGTTCTTCGGAATCGGCATTCATCTTCACGGAGAGTTTGATCCTGGCTCAGGACGAACGCTGGCGGCGCGCTTAACACATGCAAGTCGAGCGAGAACCAGCC
>Ga0207657_10004053_pt1 | contig 15559 bp, 9 predicted proteins | sample KBSC33metaG_FD_184316 | JGI IMG/M metagenome (GOLD analysis project Ga0207657, IMG submission 184316) | Corn rhizosphere microbial communities from Kellogg Biological Station, Michigan, USA - KBS C3-3 metaG (SPAdes) (version 2) | ecosystem: Host-associated > Plants > Roots > Rhizosphere > Soil ... | reverse complement strand
CGCGTTCCGTTAACCATGAAGCGGGCGTTTGAATTACTGGATCAGAGTGGCTTGCCCAAAGGGGTTGTGAACCTGGTGAATGGCGGAAAGTCTGCCGTCGACGCCTTGATTGATCATCCCAAAGTGCGAGCCATCAGTTTTGTAGGATCGACTCCCATTGCGAAATATGTGTACGCGCGCTCCGGCGAGCGAGGAAAACGGGCTCAATGCCAGGGGGGAGCCAAGAACCACGTAATCGTTCTGCCGGATGCGGACATGCACATGGCGACGCAAATCATTGGCGACAGTGCATTCGGCTGTGCGGGGCAAAGATGCCTTGCCGTGTCGGTGGCTGTGACTGTCGGAGAGGCGCAGAAGACGTTTCGCGATTCCATTTCGGAAGCTGCATCTAAACTTAAGGTTGGTAACGGTCTCGAAGACGGTGTACAGATGGGACCGGTCATCACCAAGCAAAGCAAGTCGCGCATCGAGTCGTTGATTGCTGCCGGCGAGAAAGAAGGAGCAAAGGTCGTCGTTGATGGAAGAGGGGCCAAGATTGCAAAAGGTGAAGCAGGGAACTTCGTTAAGCCAACCATCCTCGACGGTGTTTCGCCTACCAGCCAACTGTCCGACACGGAGATTTTCGGCCCTGTGCTCAGCCTCGTTCACGTTGATGACATGGATGAAGCCATCGCATTTCTGGAACGGAGCTCCTACGGCAATCAGGCGTCCTTATTCACATCCAGCGGCTCTGCCGCGCGACGCTTCCGCTACGAGGCCCCAGCCGGCAACATCGGCATTAATATCGGAGTGGCCGCGCCAATGGCGTACTTCCCGTTTAGTGGGTGGAAAGACAGTTTCTTCGGGATCATGCATGGACAAGGGCGCGACGCCATCGAGTTCTACACCGAGAAGAAGGTCGTGATCGAGCGTTGGGCGAAGGAGCACTCGCGAAAATTCTAGTGTTGTTTTCCTATTTGCGCCTTCCGTTGTTGGGTTTTCACTCGACGGGCACAAAGAGATACAACGGAAGCTGACGTATCGAGGGTCCCATATGACAACTACTACTGCAGTTCCGACGATGACCGGACAAGAAATTGTTGATCTAACCAAGAAACACACACTATTTGAGTGGTCGGCGCAATCGAAGGTCGATCCTATTCCAGTGGCACGTGCGAAAGGAATCTATTTCTGGACGCCGGAAGAGAAGCGCTATATCGACTTCAACAGCCAGTTGATGAGCGTGAATATTGGACACGGCGATGAACGCGTAATCCAGGCAATCAACGAACAGGCAAACACGCTGGCATACGCCAATCCATTCATGGCAACGGAGCCACGAGCGCGCCTAGGCGCGAAGCTCGCCGAGATCACACCGGGTGATATCGACACGTTCTTTTTTACTAATGGCGGTGCCGAGGCAAACGAAAATGCCATCAAAATCGCCCGCTTTTTTACCGGCCGGCACAAGATCATGGCGCGCTACCGTTCCTACCACGGCGCTACAGCCGGAAGCATCACTCTAACGGGTGATCCCCGGCGCTGGGCCGCGGAGCCCGGTATTCCGGGGGTAGTCCGTGTGCTCGATCCTTACCATGGCATTGAGCGCGGCTGGGAATCCGCTGAGACCTCGCTCGCGATGATCGAGGAAATCATTCAGCTCGAGGGCGCGCATACAATCGCGGCATTCATCCTCGAAACGGTAGTTGGAACGAATGGCATTTTGATTCCTCCCGACGGATATATGCAGGGCGTGCGTAAGCTCTGCGACAAGTACGGCATCCTGATGATTGCCGACGAGGTAATGGCTGGCTTCGGGCGCACCGGCGAATGGTTCGCGATCGACAACTGGAAAGTTGTGCCCGATCTGATTTGCATGGCCAAGGGGCTGACGAGCAGCTATCTGCCACTTGGTGCTGTGGGAATGCGTCACCACATCGCTCAACACTTCCAGGACAAGGTGTTTTATGGAGGTCTGACTTACAACAGCCATCCTATGGGATGCGCCGCTGCCCTCGCCACAATCCGAGTCTATGAAGAGGACAAGCTAATCGAGAATGCAAAAAGAATGGGTGCGGTTATGAAAGACCTCGGAGCCGAACTCAAGGCGAAACACCGCTCGGTGGGCGCTGTCCGTTCGATCGGATTATTTGGCATTGTTGAACTCGTCCGCAGTCAGCGTACGATGCAACCGATGGCACCGTTCAATGGAACCTCGGAGGAAATGGCTGCGCTTGGCAAATTCTTCCGCGAGCAGGGCCTGTACACTATTGTCCGCTGGAACACGTTCTATACCAATCCGCCGCTATGCATCAATGAGCAGCAATTACGAGAGGCATTTGCGATTATTGATCGAGGATTGGAAATTACAGACAAAGTCGTGAAGGATTAGCTTCAAAAGCGTAGCTCCTGTTTCGAAACTGGACGTGCGTGGGCAGCCTGCCCATTGCACGTCCATTTTGACTCCGCGACAACAAATCAGATCATAGACATCAAAGCTTCCGAACCGTTCGCAGAATCGCAATGCGAAGTTCGGCATCGCTTGAGAGTAGAATGACTGCAACTTTGTTGCGCAATCTCAAATCGCCTTCATACATCGGAGTCATCGTTGAAAATTAAGCAGAACCTGCCTCGTGTCGCATATTTCTCTATGGAAATTGCCTTAGCGGAGGAGATTCCCACCTATAGCGGCGGTCTCGGGATCTTGGCCGGCGACACATTGCGCTCCGCCGCCGATTTAGGCGTGCCCATGGTTGCGGTCACGTTGGTATACCGCAAAGGCTATTTCCGCCAGTACCTCGACACTACCGGGAACCAGTTCGAAGAGCCTCAGCAGTGGAGCCCCGAGCACATGCTCGAAGAAGTTCGCGAGCGCGTTACCGTTGCGCTCGAAGGTCGGCAGGTCTGGATTCGGGCCTGGAAATACACGGTGAAGGGCGAGGGCGGCGACACCGTTCCTGTCTATCTGTTGGATACGGATCTTCCCGAGAATTCCGCGTGGGACCGAACCTTGACTGAATCTCTTTACGGCGGAGATGAGCGCTACCGCCTGTGCCAGGAAGTTATTCTCGGTTCTGGCGGATTTCTCATGCTCCGCAAACTCGGACACACTGACTTGCAGGCCTATCACATGAATGAAGGCCATTCGGCTTTGCTGGCTTTGAGCCTGCTCGAGCGACGCTTGGATCAAAGTTTTGCGGGACGGGTGAAGGAACTCGATGTCGTAGGCATCAGGCGCATGTGTATCTTCACCACACATACGCCGGTGCCGGCAGGGCACGACCGTTTTTCGCGCGAGCTCGCTGTGCAGGTCTTAGGAGAAGACCGGGCAGGTTTGTTGGATCAGGCTGATGCCTGGCACGGTGACTACCTGAATATGACCTATTTGGCGCTTCGCTTCTCCGGTTATGTGAACGGGGTTGCCATGCGTCATGGCGAGGTTTCGCGTGGCATGTTCCCCAGCTACGCCATCAGCGCGATAACCAATGGAGTGCACGCGGTTACCTGGACATGTCCTCCGTTTGCCGCTCTCTTTGACCGTCACATATCAGGGTGGCGAACTGATAACAACTACCTCCGTTACGCAATAAGTATTCCGCTGGAAGAGATCCGTCAGGCTCATCTCACGGCCAAGCAGGAACTGTTCCGCGTAATTCGCGAGAAGAAGGGAATCACGCTTAACCCCGACGTTCTCACCTTCGGTTTTGCGCGCCGAGCCAGCACCTACAAGCGCGCCGATTTCCTCTTCCAGGATCTAGAACGCCTTAAACACATCGCTCGTGATTTGGGACCGATTCAACTGGTGTACGGCGGAAAGGCGCACCCCAACGATGGCGGCGGGAAAGAACTGATCCGGCGCGTATTTGGCGGAGCGGGCGCCGTAGCCGATGTGATTCGTAGCGCGTACGTTGAGAACTACGACATGAACTGGGGCAAGCTTCTGACCAGCGGCGTGGACGTGTGGCTAAACAATCCCATGCGGCCCCAAGAGGCTTCAGGAACCAGCGGCATGAAAGCGGCACTGAACGGAGTGCCCAGCTTCAGTGTTGTCGATGGCTGGTGGATCGAAGGCTACATTGAGGGCGTAACTGGATGGGCTATCGGAAGCAGCGATATCGCCGAGGATCTTGCCAGCGAGGTTTCAGGCCTGTACGACAAGCTCGAACGGGAAATCGTGCCCATGTTCTATGGACGGCCTACCCGGTTTTTGGAGGTGATGCGCTCGGCCATCGCGCTGAATGGGTCTTTCTTTAACACTCAGCGAATGGTGCAGCAATACGTCGCCAATGCATACTCTTCCAGCAATGTATCGGACACAGTGCGCACGACGGTCCTGCCAACTCGCGATCAAAGCGTGAGATCGTGACTACGAATTCTCTTACGCGGCAGCGCTCGGCAACAGCTGGTAGGATTGTTCCCGATCGTCGATAGCCTTCTGCACTTCGCGTAGCAACCTGCCCTTAAGGTCGGGATCACGCTCGGCCAAGGCTGCTCTATAAAGGTCAGAGAAGTCTCTGAATCGAGTGGACGGTTCGGCTGGTTTGAAATCCATACATCCTCACTGATTACTGTAGATGGACAGTACCCGATCAACTGTAGGCATTCAATACTGTGATCACTGTATTGCTGACAAGCTTACGTAACATCCCGTACATAAGAGAGCGCTCCGCAGCAGTTCGACTATCTGGGCGAAAGGGCCAGAGACTCTCCTGAAAATTCGGGGATCCGACCGCGATCTTTTTCGTGCACTCAATGAGACTATCCCGTCAAACAACTTCCTCATTTTGAAACATACCTAACAAATTTGTCTCGAATGTCTTCAGCAGCCACGCAGCTCGAAAGTTTAATATCAGAAATACGCATTCACGTAGCAGCGCGCTGCCGTGAGTTCCAGAATTCATAAGCTCTCTCCTGTTGCTCCGTCCCGGAACACGTGCCTAAATCTGACCTTCGGATTTCACTTCGAAAGACTCTCGTTGCTCGCTCGGTTGCCCAGGAAACTTGGCGCACGAATTGCCTTATCACTTCCAGTCCTTCAGGACTGGGGCGTCAAGACTTAACAGGCGCAGAATGATCAGGAGACTACACATGCTACGCATGCGGTTTTTGTTGAGTTGTGTTGTTGGAATGCTCTGCTGCTTATCCTCGATTGCGCAAACGGGGGCAGGCTCAATTCAGGGAACGATTACCGATGGCACGGGCGCTGTCGTCGCCGATGCCAAGATCACGGCGGTGAATACGGCCACGAATACAACCCGCTCAACCGCGAGTTCAGCGTCAGGCGCATATGCGCTTGCGAACTTGCCGGTCGGCTCTTACAACGTGAGCATCGAGAAAACTGGGTTCGCGACGAGTCAGACTAACGTGAAAGTGACTGTGTCGGAAGTCACGCCCGTGAATGTGGTCATGCAGGTCGGGCGTGTTGAGAACAGCGTCACAGTTGAATCCGAAAGCTTGGCACCTATCGAAACGGAGACCTCTCAGATCAGCAATCTGGTGGACTCGCGTCGCATCAGAGATCTGCCGCTGCTCACGCGCAACCCTTACCAATTGGCATTGTTGTCGCCCGGAGCGAGCACCACGACGTCAGGCAACGGCGGGTTTTCGGTAAACGGCGCGCGCGATCGCAACAACAACTTCCTGCTCGATGGCGTGGATAACAATGACACCTCGGTACCCGGAATCCTCGGTGGTGCACTGGGAGCGAATCCGGAATCCACCGAAGAGTTCCGCATCATCACGAACTCATTCGCTGCCGAATATGGACGTAATACGGGAGCCATCGTTGACGTAGTAACGAAGAGCGGCACCAACAGCTTCCATGGAAACGCCTACTGGTTCGGGCGCTGGAATTCTTTCGGCGGCGCGCGAGATTGGTTCAACCACAATACCGATCCTCTGACCGGCACGGTGGAAAAGCAGAATCCCTACGTGCGTAATCAGTTTGGTTATTCCATTGGCGGTCCAATCATCAAGAACAAGACTTTCTTTTTCTTCAATCATGAAATCCAGCGTTTCCGGACCACGCTGACCTCCCAAGCGACTGTTCCGACGGCTGCTTTCAAAGCAGGGAAGTTCACCTGGCATACGTCAGACGCAAATGGAAATCCTGTCGATATCCCTATCGACCTGTCACAGGGCTCAGCGCAGAACCTGAATGGCCTTGTGCCCGATCCAACCATGCAGAACGTTTTCGCACTGTATCCCAACCCGGCATTGCTGAACGGCGACGGCTACAGTGGCACGGCATTTTTCCCAAGTGCTTCTAAGCAGGACAGCTACCAGACGGTCTTCAAACTCGATCACCGCTTTACAGATCGGCATTCGGTGACTTTGCGTTATGGCTATAACCACTTCAACGATCCCAACCCATTTCACGACGATATTCTTCCGGGGAACGTCGGAGCCGTTGGCGAGAAGAGTATTACTCAGGGTTTCGCCGGAACTTTGAATTCAACCCTGACCAACACTTTGCTCAATACATTCAGCGCGGGTTGGAACAAGCTTTATATTCCGTTCAAATGTCAGGGACTGGATGTCCTGGATGATCCCAGCGTCAACGTAGTCGACCAGTTCGGTTCTGGACGCGAATACATCTTCAACACATTCACTCCATTTGCTTGCGGCGCCGATACCTTTCTGTCCAATGGTCAGAACCGCACGACGGGAACAACCAGCTTTGGCGACAGCCTGAGCTGGGCCCGGGGGTCGCATAACCTTAAATTCGGGATGGATTTCCGCAACATCCGCGAGAGCGGGTTCAACAACTTCAATTCTCGGCGGCAAGTTGATCTTCGCGCCAACTTCAACGGCTTCAGCGTGCTGGATCCTACGTTTATTGATCCCACGCTGACCGGCTTCCCTGAACTGGAAGATGATGCCTCCGCTTTTTGGGGATTCGTCGGCTTCGATAACTATGCCGAATTCTTCGACAAGACCGCCGCGCGACAGGCCACCGACAACAAAGACTTTCGTCAGCATGAGTATGACTGGTACGCGCAGGACAGTTGGAAGATCCGCCGCAACCTCACCTTGAATCTTGGATTGCGTTATCAATTCAATGGCGTGCCTTACGAGGAGCATGGCAACCTGTCGAACCTGTTCGAAGATCCATCCGGCGCACCTTTAACCTTTGTGAACGTTGGCCCGGGCACCGGACGCATGCTCTACAAGAATGACTTTTCCAATATCGAGCCGCGCATCGGCTTCTCATGGGATCCGAGGGGTGACGGGAAGATGGCTATCCGAGGCGCATATGGAATCTTCCACGATCGCGTTTTCGGAAATCTATTCGGCAACGCTCGCGGCAATCCCCCATTCGAGCAAGACTATGCCGCTGCTCCGGGGGACACCATTAACGGCGCCCTGGGGACGGGAGGGTTTCCGGTCCTGCCGCCACAGACCACGCCTTCAGCAGTCGTGCCCGATGGTTCACTCCTGTTCGCCACGATCTTTGATAATAACTTCAGAAACTCGTCGAGTCAGAACTGGAACCTTGGCCTTCAACGAGAGCTGGCCGGCAACTGGGTGCTCGATGCCAGTTACGTGGGCGCAAAAGGTACCCATATCTTCCGTCTATTCGAGGCGAATCCACCCGATCCCGCGCTGGTAAACAACCTGGTAGCACAATGCGGAGGAGATCCCGCATGCGAGCAGTCCTTTGCGGGCGCGGGACTCTGGTTCGACGGCGGTGTCGCGCATAACGCTTTATTCCGTGGTTCGGCGCTGAACCGCTCGAATGGAAACTCAAACTACCACTCCTTGCAGACGAAGATCACGCATCGCTTTACCCATGGGGTGCAAATCCAGGGTTCCTACACCTGGTCGCATGCCATCGACGATTCCAACGATCCTTTAACACCGGGCAATCTCGGTGGAAATCCTGGATTCGCGCGCGACTCGCGGCATCCTTCATTCGACCGCGGCAATTCGGACAATGATGTCCGGCATGTCGGAACCATCAACTACATTTGGGAATTGCCCTTTGGCAGGGGACGGCAGTGGGCCAGCGATGGCGCAATCGGCCGTGTCCTCGAAGGACTGCAGATTTCCGGGCTCGCCAGCTTACAGACGGGACATCCCTTCACCATGCTCAGCGGAGTCGACACTGCTCGAACCGGCCGTATCGGCTACACGGACCAGGTCGGAGATCCTTATTCCCAAGGTCCCAACAATGGAAGTCCAGGCGCAAAGGTTTGGATTACGAATCTCAATGCCCTGCAGGTTCCCGCATTCGGATCGATTGGAAATGCTGGGAAAAACCAATTCTATGGCCCATCTTATGTCGACTTCGACGTGAGTATTGCCAAGAAGATGCAGATCACCGAGCGCATTGGTTGGGAATTGCGGTTTGAAGGATACAACATCTTCAACCACCCCAATTTCTTAAACCCGGGCGCGGACTCGGCCCATCAAGGCAACGTGTTGACATCGGGATTGGCGGGTCTTATTACCGGTACCATCGCGAACTCCGATGGAACGACCTCCGCCCGGCAGGTACAAGTCGGAATGAAAGTCACGTTCTAGATAGCAAGAAAGCGAAAAGCCGTGCGCAACAGATGCGCACGGCTTTTTTATTACGATTCCCTACTGCACCGTGACTGTAAACAGTGCCGGGGTGGCAACCCCACTCACTGTGGCGCTCACCGTCACAGTTCCGGAGCTGGAAGAAGTTGTATAGCTCACCGCAGCCGTGCCGTTGGCCAAGGTGGTTACGGGATTCGCGGAAAAAGTGCCGCCAGCCCCCGCGTCACTGAAATCCACAGCGGCGCCTGAAACAGGATTACCGTATTGGTCCTTCACGGACACAACCATGGGCTGCGGTACCAGCGTCGCTGGTGGAGCAGTCTGGTTATTGCCAGATGAGACCGCGATGGTTGCTGCGGGGCCGGCGACTACCTTTTCCGAATATTTCAACACGGAAGTCCCACTGGCTGTCGCGGCAATGGTCACAGTGCCCGCCTTCGTCGAAGCTGTATACGACACGCTCGCTTGACCTTTGCTGTTGGTTATCACCGGATTGGCTGAAAATGACCCGCCCGCGGTACCATCACTGAACGTAACGCTAACCCCGGGCACCGGGTTGCCATAGGCGTCCTTCGCAACGCAGATGATGGGGTTTGGCAAGGTATTTGTGACGCTGGTCGTCTGCAAGTTGCCGCTCCAGCGTGCGAGCACGGTCGCGGGCCCGGGTTGCGCCGTTTCACTGAACAGCGCTTTGCCATATCCCGGCGCCGTTGCCGTCACCGTGTAAGTCCCGGATTTCGTAGGCAAGGTGTACGTCGTTGATGCCGACCCTGTACTGTCGGTCACCGCTGTGGCATTGCTGAAGGTACCGCCTTTCCCGCCGTCACTGAAAGTGAGGGTTACTCCCGAGTTGCCGGTGCTAGCGTATGGATCCTTGATCTGAACTGCAAGAGTGACTGGCAGGGTCGTCGCCACCGTGGCGGTTTGGCCGCTTCCAGCCGTCGGGAGGACAGATGGAAAGAGACCATAAGCGACAAAACTGGTCTTTGTACCCACGAATACTTTGCCGTCAGCCTCGATGGGGGTAGCGAAGTGCGCGAGTCCACCGGTCAAAGAATCTCTTGCGTTTGCCGCTTGCGCACTCGTATACAGCACTTTCAGTGTGTTCGCATCCATTGCAGTCAGAGTGCCGCCGCTAATTACCCACAGGATGCCATTTGCATTCCCGTTAGAGGTGATCAGTGCGTGCCCACCACCGGTCATCTTGATGGACTGAGCTACGGGCGGGGTCACCAGGCTGCCATTGTTCATGGCGTACGCCTGGACGGGAGTGTGCTGCGCAGTGAAGTACACCTTGTTGTTCCAAAAGAGCGGCGTGCCGCTTTGTGGCCCGACTTGTTTTGGCAACTCCTGCACGATTTGGGTATCGCCGCTGGTGCAACTCGTGCATAGGTGTCCCATGTTGTCGCGGTCGAGTAAATAAACCGTGCCTTCTTTGCCGATACCAATTGCTTCGTGGGTGTGCGCCCCTGGCTGGTCAGGCAGGATTAATACGCCATCATTAAGATCAAGATCATTTTGATTTAGGAATTGCCAGTTATAGGGCGTAAACCAATCAGCCAGTTGTAGAGTGCTCCCGACCTGCGCGAGCTTGATCACACTGCTTCCTAATTGGACTCCGGGGTTGACCGCGCCTTCCCCCGTTTCGCCGTAGATATTTCCCGCAGCATCAGCCGAGAGTCCCGCACCTTTCTGCCAGAAGGAGGCATAAAACCCTCCGGGTTCACTGTCGAATGCACCTTCAAGCTGGAGGTTTGCCGCGTTGTACGAAAGAATCCAGCCCTGATTGCTGTTGTTGCAACCATCGGAACCAAATGCCGCATAAACGTGTCCGTTCGCGAGCAGGAGACCAGGGCGGTTAATCTGGTTGGAGCTATTGAAGGTTGATGTACCGCCATTTAAGGAATAGGTTGCGGCGACCGTGGTCGGCCCACCAAATTTTTCAAATCCGCTGGTAATGTCGAGCGCATGAAGGCGATGCACGAGCTTGCCATTCTCGGATGTTTCCGCCACCAGGTAGATCGTATTCGTCTGTGCATCGATTACAGGGGTAGAGATGATTCCCACCTCGGTCCAGGCTGTCACTGCTCCGCAGCCCACGGCGGAAATCGGGGCGGGAGTCGCGCCCGCAGGGCTATTACTCAGAAGACTCGTCATCCACAGTGGTGAGGCATTTGGTCCCGTTGCATTGTCCGCATCGAAAGCATAGACCGAATCGTGCATGGTCGCGACAAACACCACATTGTGAACACCTTTGCCTTGAACATTTACACCTTCGACGTACAAAGGATGACCAACAACGTAACCGTCCACGGGTTGACTAAACAGCTTTCCGAACCCGCTGCTCACAACATTCGAAGGAGTGAGCAGAACTTCGTTTGAGTTGACGCTGGATCTGGCGTTGTCGTAGTGCCATGTCAAAACGTTTGTTTGGGCGTGCGCCAGCGTGAACGGAAAGCTGCACGCGTACAACAACATTAAGATGATCAGGCGATTGGCCACACGACAGAGACGATGCGTCGGACAAGGCGACAAAGGGAGGGTCCGCGGTTCAGTATGCACAGTTACCTCAAAAGCAATTCGTGTTCGATATTGGGTCGAGTGTATTGGGGGACTGGGGTACGCCAGATGTCAAGAGGACACCACGACTCTGGTGATTGCAGCAAGTTAGTTTCCATTGAAAGGGGTGGGTTTCAGGTCGGTTTAGACGTTCGGCCCACGCCCGGCTGCAAAAGATTTCACCTTCGCCGCGGAGCGTGCCTGCAGACTGGCGGTCGAAGGTTCTCGCGGCCCACCTGCAGGCGGGAGTTTAAGTCGCGTGCGTCACTGCACAGTCAGTGTCGCGCTATCGCTCTGCGTTATTGAACCCTGGCTCGCCGTTACAGTAATAGTTGTGGTTCCGGTACTGGCAGTCGTAAGCAGACCAAAGTTGTTGATTATTGCAACTCCCGTGTTGCTGGAGTTCCAGTTCGAAAAGATAGTCAAAATCTCAGTTGATCCGTCGCTGAACGTCCCTTTTGCCGTGAACTGAAGCACAGAACCGAGCGCAATGGGACTCGGCGACTTTGGCGAGATGGTGACACCCGTAAGAGTTGCATTGGTCACCTGTAAATTGAGCGATCCGTTCGCACCTGCAAAGACCACGGTAATGTTCGTGGTTCCTGGCGCAACGCCGGTCGCAATACCGCCATTCCGACTTACGGTGGCGACACTCGGAGCCGAGGACGTCCAAGTTGCGATGTTGGTTAGGTTCTGCGTACTGCCGTCGGCAAAATGCCCAGTGGCTGTGAGCTGAACTGAGGTCTGCTCCGCAAGCTTGGAACCCGCGTTGGGAGCGCTGATCGTAATTGAAGTCAATTGTGAAGATGTAACCAGCAATCCTTGCGTTCCGGTGATGCCACCCTGGGTGGCGCTGATATTGGTGGTTCCCGAACCTTGTGCTGTTGCTACGCCGTTAGCAGCGATCGTGGCAACCGCATGATTCGACGAGCCCCAGGAAACGGCTTTCGTAATATCCTGGGTCGTGCCATCGCTATAAGCACCTTTTGCAGTGAAGGCGACGGTTCCACCGGGAGCGGTGAATGGGTTGCCGTTGCCGCTGACTTTAACGGCAATCGACTGCAAAGTCGCCGTATTCACCGTCAAAGTGGCGGAACCAACCACGCTGCCCAGACTCGCGGGAGCCGTCGCCGTGATAGTAGTCGAACCCGGTGAAACGGATGTGGTCAGCCCACTGCTCGCACCCGAGTTACTCACCGTCGCAACACTCGGGTTGGTTGACGCCCAGTTTGACGGAACTGTCAGATCTTGAGTGGTACCGTCGCTGAAGTTTCCGACCGCATTGAGGTTGAGTTTTACCCCAACTGGGATGGACTGACCGGAGGGAGCCACGGCTATTGAAGCCAGCGTGGCGCTGGTAACAGTCAATGGGATCGATCCCGTCACCGCGCCCGTTGTGGCGCTAATGGTCGTCATTCCAGGCGAAATGCCTTGAGCGGTAGGATTATGCAGTCCTATGGTCGCAACGCTTGGAGTCGATGAACTCCAGGACACCAACGTGCTCACGTTATGCGTGCTGCCGTCCGTGAAGGTCCCGATCGCTGTGAATGCCTGCGACGTATTTACCGCGATACTGGGGTTTGCAGCAGTTCCCCCACTGCCCGGATTGACGGCTTTGATACTGATGGACACCATGTTTGCCAGCGTCACGGTCAGCTGTGCGCTGCCCTGAATTGACAGTGACCCTGAAGTGAACGTTGCCGTGATAGTGGTCGTGCCGATTGTATTACCGGTCGCTACGCCGCTCCGGGTAGCGATCGACGCTATACCTGACGATGAACTCCAGTTGACGACATTGCTGATGTCTTGCGACGTGCCATCGTCAAATTTGCCAAGCGCGGTGAATTGTTGCTGCGTTCCCACGTCTATCGAGGCAGTGGCGGGTGTGACCGTGATCGAAAGCAGTGTCGCATTGGTGACCGTCAACGTCGCCGATCCCGAAACGCCGCTCATGCTGGCGCTGATTGTTGCGGAGCCCGCTGCGACAGCTTTTGCCAGCCCAATCACTCCATTGAAATTCATGGTCGCGACAGAAGGGGCGGACGACTTCCACGTGACTTGCGACGTCAGATCCTTGCTGCTGCCATCGCTAAAATTGCCTTTTGCTGTGAATTGGGCTGTCGTCCCAGGAGCGATCGAGGCCGTAGCGGGCGAGACTGTGATTGAGGACAGCGTCACAGGGGGTGGGTTTCCACCACCGCCGCCATTCCCGCCTGTTCCACCATTGTTGGAACTGCCGCCACCGCAAGCAATGAAAGGCAGACTAATGCCTGCCAGGAGCACCGACGCACAAAGCTTTCTCATACTGCCACCTGCTTTGGGTGAACTGTAGGGTAAGAATGTGGGAGGGTCTATTCCACCGAAGTGTTAGTACCAATGTTCTAATCCCGGTACACTCAATGTCCCTGATGCCGCCTAAGCTAAAGCTTGGGCGCGCAGTCGGCCCATCAGGTTGGGAGCGACAATGAGCAATGCATAACCTCAGAGCGCTGCTGAAAATGAGGGACTTATAGGCTTCGTTTCGCAAAAACTCGCCCTTGTTCACAGCCCGCGCTTAATAGCGCGGAACATCGAGTGAAATGCCCGGCTGGACGTGATTAAAACGAACGCCGCCGCATGAGGGGAGAGGAGGCCTCCCCAGCAAGGCAGTGGGGTAGTTTGGGGGCAGACTTAGGCGGCAGTTTCTAGTCTTCGGGGTCGCCATCAATGAGCGGTGGCTCTGTTGGGTCCGTCCATTCCTCGGAAGAACCAACATCGGGTTGGTCGAAGTCCGCAACAGCGGGTTCTAATGACTCTGAGGTAGGGCACAGTTTTTCCAGTAGTTCTAGGTTTTTCAAGAGTGCACGCCGATTTGCCGTGTTGTATCGCTGGATGGTGGGAAGGGAATCTTGAGGGCTAAAAGCCCATCTTCCTTGGGAAAAGAAGGACAGTTCTGCCTCAACACCCTTGTTTTGGCGCCAGAAGTCGGCAGCGATATTGTCGATGAGAAGTTCGGCCAGGATGTTGTCGGCCCCATAGCGATCCCGCAGAGCTTCGATTATTTCCGTCACACCGCCTTCACTGGGTTCACCTTCGTGGTCGTACCACAACAGTCGTGAAGTTAGTCCGTGCTTGACGGCATTGAAGCGGCTGTGGTTCTTGCCGTGAGGGGTGTTAGGCCCAGTGGATTTCTTCGAGTTTTGTTGGTTTTTCTGACGCACAGCATCAGAAACGTTCTTCTTGAGTTTCATACAGGTTCCCCGAATTAGATTTTTGGCCCATGAGCTTTGGCTCACGAGCCTCTACTTAGGGGGAAACGTAGTCAGGAGACCTGTTTAACTTGCGTTTTGAATTTTTGTTACTCAGAACGTCGCGGAGCTTTGCCAAATGTTCGCGAAGTGCTCGAGCAAACCGGTGGGTGCCAGTGCACGACACGGCGTCGCTTGTATCTTGTCGAGGAGGGGTTGAGAACGGCCTGTTCACGCTCTCGGCGATCGGTTTTCGGGACCAATGAATCGGAAGCTTCAGCGTTGCGGCTATGCGAGTCGGGCGCCGGCGTCATTGGACGAGGATGCTGAAGGAGGTTCCAAAGCATGGCGGACTAATAGGGAATAAGGGAAGAGAACAGCGTTCTAACTCTGCACGTTCTGTAACCTGCTGGTTCGCAGATTTGCTGGACGACAGGGGACCTGCGAGTGCCTGGCAGCATCTCGCTTTGCAAACACGTTCTCGCAAATGAGACAACGGCGTAGTTCCCCTCTGAGTACAAGGAACAATTTGCCCGCTCGATCGGTTCTCGTGCCTGCGATATCATCGAGAGCTAAGTCTGGTTTCGGGGTCATCAAGCAATTATTCATCGACTTTCATTGGTGATAGTGGGATACGTAGAAGTTTGAGCAATGCGCTAATGGGGTACGGTTTTTGTAAAACGATGCAGGGCGCGGTAAGCTTCCGCTCAGAAGTGTGAATCACTGACCGCTGCTGAGGGTTGATCAGTAGTATCTCGCGCATCAAGTCCAGCCCATTACGTATTTTCTCGCCCGGGTAGAAGTACAAATCCGACAAGACAAAGTCCCATGGGCCGCTCCGCCGGTACCGCGCCAGAGCTTCGTCGCCTTGGGACTCTTCCCAGACGTCGAATCCTCTTGATTCAAGCTGGGTGCGTAGCCAGCGTCGCAAAACGTCATCGTCGTCGATTATGAGAATGCGGAGTGCTGGAGCGACTGATATTTGTAGATTCATCCGAGTCTATAGATCCCCAGTCTGACGAACCCATACATGAGAATGGAAGTTGCAGCGAACACAAGAAATTGATGTAAATAACTCGATCGTCGGTGAGCGATTAAGCGATGCAGCACAATGAACCAGAGCACTGCGGAGAATGGGGATAAAAAGGGAAAGCAGACGCGCAGCAGCCACGCCTCGTCTGCCAGCATACCAAGGATCAAGGGCAAGAACATGAGGAGAGGGAGTAGGAATATGAAAAGGGGGAATGCAATGGCAACAAAAATCTCCA
>Ga0207657_10004052_pt1 | contig 15563 bp, 18 predicted proteins | sample KBSC33metaG_FD_184316 | JGI IMG/M metagenome (GOLD analysis project Ga0207657, IMG submission 184316) | Corn rhizosphere microbial communities from Kellogg Biological Station, Michigan, USA - KBS C3-3 metaG (SPAdes) (version 2) | ecosystem: Host-associated > Plants > Roots > Rhizosphere > Soil ... | reverse complement strand
TCGTTCGCCAGACGTCGTCGTCGACCGTCGGCACCGAGAACGTGACGGAGACCTCGGCGCGCTTCGCGGCCTCGGCCAGCAATTCGGTGTCACGGACGACCAGCGGGCCACGGGTGATGATGTCGAACGGGTTCGACGCGTCGCGCAGCACCTCGATGCATGCGCGCGTCAACCGATAGCGACCCTCGGCGGGCTGGTACGGATCGGTGGCTGCGCCGATCACGATGTGCCCGCCCTTCCAGCTCGCGCGCGCGAGCTCTGCCCGGAGGCGCTCCGCGACATTGACCTTCACACGAATGGACGTGCCGTACCGATGATCCGACGGACGATCGGCCCGCCGCTCGAACGCCCGCACATAACAGAAGGTGCATTGGTGGACGCAGCCCATGTAGGGGTTCAGCGACCAATCGAAGGGCATGCCCTTCACATGGTTCAGCGCGATCGTGCAAGGCTCTTCCCGGTACTCGACTCGCACCCGTCCATGATAGAACATATGTTCGTTCCGTCGTGCGCCCGGCTATACTCCTGCGACTGATTCGCGTGGACGACGATCTGCCGCCCAGTACGCGCGCGTCCACGGGACGCTCCCTATGACGTTCGCCTTCGAAATGCTCGCCCTTGTCGGGCTGATCGTCGCGAACGCGTTTTTCGTCGGGGCCGAGTATGGGCTCGTCACGTCGCGCCGCACGCGAATCCTCGAGCTCGAGCACGAGGGCAACCGCCGCGCGCGGCAGGTGATGAAGATCACCGGCGACCCGCCGCGCTTCATCGCTGCGATGCAGCTTGGTGTGACGATGACGAGTCTCGGGATCGGTGCGCTCGGCGAGCAGGTGCTCGCCCACAAGTTCGACGCTGTGATGGCGTCGGTGCTCGCGGTAATCGTGGCGCTGCTGATCGTCACCTACCTGCACGTCGTGATCGGCGAGCTCGTGCCGAAAGGGATCGCGCTCAGTCACCCGGAGCGCACGGCGCTGGCGGTCTCGGCGCCTGTGCGCGGGTTCTTCGTCCTCTTCCGGCCGCTCGTCTGGCTGCTGCAGGGTTCGTCGTCCGCGATCCTGCGCTCCCTCGGGCTCCAGCCGCCCGGCGCCGAGCACGAAGCCCACTCGGAGGCAGAGCTCCGCATGCTGCTCTCGTCGTCGGCCGAGCAGGGCGAGATCGAGCACGAGGAGCAGGAGATGCTCTACAAGGTCTTCGACTTCGCCGACAAGGAGGTCGCGGACGTGATGGTGCCGCGGCCCGAGGTGGTCGCGATCTCGATCGCCTTGCCGCCGGAGGAGGCGCTGCAAGCGGTGCTCGAATCGCCGTACACGCGCTATCCGATCTACCGCGAGTCGCTCGATGACATCGTGGGCGTCCTGCACATCCGCGACCTGATCGAGGCGCTCCACGACCGCGGGATCGTCTCGGTCGACATGGAGACGCTCGTTCGGCCCGCGTACATGGTCCCCGAGACCAAAGACCTCGGGGCGCTGCTGACCGAGTTCCGGCGGACGAACCAGCACCTGGCGATCGTGATCGACGAGTACGGCTCGATGGAAGGGATCGTCACCCTGGAGGACCTGCTCGAGGAGATCGTCGGTGAGATCGAGGACGAGTTCGATCTGCCGGACGAGACGATCGAGCGCATCGACGAGGACACGATCCGGATCGACGGGACGTTCCCGATCGACGATTTCAACGAGCAGTTCGACTGCGACCTGCCCGACGAGGACTACCACACCGTCGCCGGCTTCGTGTTCGGCGAGCTGGGTCGTACCGCGGAGCCCGGCGACGAGGTGCGGCACAAGGGCCTGCTCTTCGCCGTGGACTCCGTCGAGGGTCAGCGTATCGACCGGCTGCGCGTGACATTCCAACCCTGGCGCCGGCAGCCGGAGCAGCAGGAAGACAACGACGCAGCGGCGTAGGTTCTTCGCGCCCGGACGCGTCAACCTGATCGGCGAGTACACCGATCTCGTCGGCGGCCTCGCGCTGCCCGCCGCGATCGACCTCGGTGTAACGCTGACGATTGAGCCCGCGGACGACTTGTCGATCGTCTCGGACGCGGGAGATCTGTCGGGGTCGGTCTCGGCGGTGGTTGCAGAGCTCGGTGGGGCGGTCGAGCCGGGCCGCGGCGTCCTCACCTCGACGGTGCCGATCGGCGCCGGGCTGTCGTCGTCGGCGGCGGTGCACGTGGTGCTCGCCCTCGCGCTCGGCGATCTCGAAGGCATGGAGCTCGCGCTCGCCGCGCAACGCGCGGAGCATCGTGCGCTGGGGGTCCCGAGCGGGATCCTCGACCAGGCGGCATCGGTGCTCGGTCGCGACGGCCACGCCGTGCTGCTCGACTTCGATGTGCTCGCTTTCGAGCACGTTCCGGTCCCGACCGGTCTGGCGATCGTCGTCGTCGACTCCGGTGTCGCGCGGCGGAACGCCGAGACCGGCTACGCGGCGCGCAAGCGCGAGCTCGAAGAGGGAATGCCGTCTCGGCTCCGTCACATCGAGTCCGAAAACCGCCGCGTGCTCTCGGTCGCCACGGCGCTGCGCGAGGGTGACGTGGACGCACTCGGCGCGCTGTTCCGGGCAGGGCACGAAAGCCTACGGGACGACTTCGAGGTGACGACGCCGGAGCTCGACCGACTGGTCGAGCTCGCCTATGCAAACGGCGCCGTCGCTGCGCGGATGACGGGCGGTGGGTTCGGCGGCGCGATCGTCGCGCTCATCGACGAGCAAGATGCGGAACGTTTCAGGACGCACATGCCGGGCGCGTCGTGGGTCACGAAAGCGTCGGCCGGAGCGCGCGAGCTGTAAAAATGCCGAGCGTGGGTCCTCTCGAGTCGTACCTCGACAAGGTTCGGGCGCGTGCGTACTCGATCACCGATGCCGACATGCAGGCGGTGAAGGACGCCGGTGTGAGCGAGGACGAGATCTTCGAGCGCACGGTCGCCGTCGCCGTCGAAGAAGGGCGGCGCCGGCTCGCCGCGGCCGAGAAGGTCATCGGATGAGGCTCGAGATCCTGAACGGCGACCACGCGCCGCCCGAGGCGCTCGGTGTGATCAAGACGCTGCTCTACCGGCCCGACGTATTCGGCGCGTGGTTCTCCGACGAGCTCGACGGGGTCATGCGCGGCCCGTCCGAGTGGAGCGCGGGGGAGCGCGAGCTGTTCGCGGGCTTTGCGTCGCATCTCAACCAGTGCCTCTTCTGACTGAACTGCCACGGCGCGGTCGCGTCGTATGCGCTCGGCGAGGACGTCTGGAACCGGGTGAAGGAGGACTGGCGCACCGCGCCGGTCGACGAACGGCTGCGGGCGGCGCTCGGGTTCATCGAGAAGCAGACGCTGCATCCCGACGAGTTGACGGAAGCGGATGCCGAGGCCGCGTACGCGGCCGGGGTATCGCGTGAGGCGCTGCATGACGCAGCGCACGTCTCGGCGCTGTTCAACATGATCGTGCGTCTTGCCGACTCCTTCGGCTGGGAGGTCCCCGACTGGGACCGGCTGATGCAACGGGCACCCGCGATGCTCGAAGGCGGCTACGCGATGCGTGCGGTCGAAGAGCGCGTGGCGAAGTAGCTCTCCGGTGGGCGAAGCGCGGCTCGAGGACTTCGGATCGGGGCTCGCGCCCGTCACCGAGGGCTGGTTCGTCGTCAACGTGCGTGACGCCGAGTGGTGGTTCGCGGAAACGCGAGGAGCGAGGTGCGCCTTCGAGAACGAGTACGGCGCCGCGCCAGTCGAGTTCGCCCAGCTCGGGATCAACATCACGATCCTCGAGAGCGGGCAGGCGAGCCTCTACCACGCCGAAGCGAATCAGGAAGCGTTCCTCGTCGTCCAAGGGGAGTGCGTGCTGATCGTCGAGGACGAGGAGCGCCGCCTAGGCGCCTGGGACTTCTTTCACGTTCCTCCGTGGACGGAGCACGCGTTCGTCGGCGCCGGCGAGGGGCCGTGCGTGATCGTGATGGTCGGTTCGCGCTCAGACCCGGGAGTCCGGTACCCCGCGTCGGAGGTCGCGGCGCGCCACGGCGCGAGCGTTGCGAACGAGACTTCCGACTGGCGGGAGGCGTACGCGACGGTCGAGCTGTTCAGCCGGAAGCGGCCGCCGAACTGGGCGCGCCTGCCGTGGGTGCTCTAGAACTTCAGCGCGGGATACAGCGAACGAAATCGCCGGTACTGCTCGTCGTAGTTCCAGACCGGCTCGACGCGGGAGTGTGTTCGCACGCACCGCGCGACCGCCTCGCCCGCGTCCGCAAACGTCCCGGCCCGGATGCCCGCGAGCAGTGCTGCGCCGAAGGCGGATCCCTCCTCGGTCTCCGTGCGCTCGAGCGGCAGTTGCAACACGGACGCGACGATCTGTAGCCAGAGCTCGCTCCGCGCGCCTCCGCCCGAGACGCGTCCGACGGCAGGTTGTGCGCCGAGCTCACGCAGCAGCTCGAGCGAGTCGCGCAGGCCGAAGGCGACGCCTTCGAGCATCGCGCGCCACAGCGCGCCGCGGTCGTGGCGGAGCGACAACCCCGTGAATGCACCGCGCGCGTCGGGATCCGGGTACGGCGTGCGCTCACCGGCGAGATAGGGCGCGAACAGCAGGCCTTCAGCGCCCGGCTTCCACCGCTCCGCCGCCGCATCGAGCTCGGTGAACGGCGCGCCGAGCGCGTGGCGGAGCCACGCAGCCGAGCCGGCCGCGCTGAGCATCACGCCCATCGCATGCCAGGTCCCCGGTACCGCGTGGCAGAAGGTGTGCACGCGCGCTTGCGCGTCCGGCGCGTATGACGGCAGCGCGGTGAAGACGACGCCCGACGTCCCGAGGACGACCGACACCGGTCCGGGCGCGGCGATGCCGACGCCGAGCGCTGCGGCGGCCTGGTCGCCGGCACCCGCGATCGCCGTCGACTCGTGCGCCGGCGGCAGCCAGTCGAGCGGGATCTCGAGCGCATTGCAGACCTCGGCCGACCAGCGCCGGTGCGCGACGTCGAACAGGAGCGTCCCCGACGCGTCCGCGGCGTCGATCGCGTGCTCGCCGGTCAGCCGCAGCCGGACGTAGTCCTTCGGCAGGAGGATGCCGCGGATCTCCGCGTATGTCTCGGGCTCGTGGTGGCGGAGCCAGAGGAGCTTCGGCGCGGTGAAGCCGGTGAGCGCACGGTTGCCGGTCAGCTCGATGAGGCGCGCGAGCCCGACGCGCTCCTCGATCTCCGCGCACTCGGCACCGGTGCGCTGGTCGTTCCAGAGGATCGCGGGGCGGAGGACACGGTCGGCCGCATCCAGCACGACGAGTCCGTGCATCTGCCCGGAGAAGCCGACCGGGCCTTCGGGGAGCCGCGCGAGTACCGCCTGCGACGCGCGCCACCAATCCTCTGGATCCTGTTCGGCCCAGCCGGGGTGAGGCGTCGAGAGCGGGTAGCCCTCTTCCGCGACGGCGAGCACGGCGCCGTTCTCGTCGATCGCGATTCCCTTGACGCCGGACGTTCCGACGTCGAGCCCGATGAGCGTGCTCACGCCCCGAGGGCTGCGTACACGAGCTCGTACGCGCGGACCGCGTCCTTCGCCTGCTGGGCCTTGCGGAGCTCGGCCTCGTCGATGCGGGCGGCGACACCGTCGATGAACCGCCACTGGAGCACGGATCGCTTCACGGCGCCGACCGCGTCTTCGGTGTAGGGGTACAGGTCGAAGCCGAGCCGCTCGCCGTTGTCGCCATAACCTGCTCGACGGAGCTCGATCGCGAGCTCGAGCGTCTCCATGAACGCTGTCGCACCGACCATGTTGTCGTCGTCGAAGGTGCCCCAGCCCGAGTTCGCGTGCTGGTGGCCGAGAAGCCCTTCAGCCGCGAGCAGGGCGGCGTACTCGGCGAGGTTCTCGCCGTTCATGATCAGGTGCTGCCAGTCCATGTTGACCTTCACGTTGTCGATCCCGCGCGCGCGCAGCGTGTGGATCACGTGGAGAGTCATGCCGACGTTCCGCATGAAGATCTTCATCGCGGGCTCGGAGTTCTTGTGCTCGAGGAAGAGCGGAGTGCCGCTCTCGGCGCAGCGGCTTGCCACCTCGCCGACGCCGTCGATGAAGCGCGCCCACGACTCGGCGTACGGCGTCTGGAACGGGTAGTTGTAGCCCTCGACTCCCGGCCACAGGATCATCGTGGAGCCGAGCTCGCCGGCGAACGCCGCAGCGTCGAGCGCCTCGGCGAGCGCTGCGCTCCGCACCGCGTCGTCGGGGGAGGAGAGGCCGCCCTTCCCATAGCGTGGATTCAGGTGCGTTCCGGTCGCGACCGCGTAGATCCCGTGGCCGTCGAGCGCCTCGCGCACGGCGTCGACGTTGTCCCGTGAGAGCTCCTGCGGGAAGTGGAACTCGTAGTCGTCCATCAGGTCCCCGAGCCCTTCCACGGCCGTGCGGACCTTGTCGACCGTCGAAGCGCCGACCAGTTCCGGCTTGTAGCCGCCGGGGTTGAACCGGGTCGCCATCGCTCCGAACGCCCAAATGCCGAGGCTTGTCTTCATGTGACGACCCTATCTCAACGGATTTATGCCGGATCCGACTTGACGTGAACCGCTGAATCCGCGAGCGTTGAGGGCTCACGCGCCCCGTCAGCGAACGAAGGAGAGATTGACCTTGAGGAAGGTTTTCCGCAGGTCTACGGCGACCGTGCTGAGCGGTCTTGCCGTTTTGGGCCTCGCCGTGTTTGTCGTCGCGACTGCGACCGCGAGCACCAAGCACCGGACGGCGTCGGTTGACGTCTGCGTCCTGCTGCCGGACACGAAGTCGTCAGTCCGCTGGGTGCAGTTCGACGCACCGGCGTTCAAGGCGGCCTTCGCCAAGGCAGGCGTAAAGGCGTCGATCAACAACGCCCTCAACGACCCGCTGAAGCAGAAGGCACAGGCTCAGGCCTGCCTCGCTGCCGGCGCGAAGGTCGTCATCGAGACCTCGCTCGACAACGGCTCGGCCTCGTCGATCGAGAAGCTGTTCACGTCCAAAGGTGGTAAGGCCATCGACTACGACCGTCTGGTCCTCGGCGGCACCGCCTCTGTCTACGTCACGTTCGACGGCACGTCCGTCGGCAAAGCGCAGGCGAACGGCGTCATCGCTGCGATGAAGGCGAAGGGCACCTACAAGCCGAGCAGCACGATCGCGCAGCTCTGGGGTGGCCAGACCGACCAGAACGCGTTCTGGTTCAAGAGCGGCAACGACGCTGTCTTCAACCCGCTCTTCAAGGCCAAGAAGTTGAAGAATGGCCCGCATCAGTTCGTCCCCGACTGGGATGCGAACAATGCCGCGACCATCTTCAGCCAGATGCTCGTGAAGACGAACAACAACATCCAGGGCGTCCTCGCGGCGAACGACAACATCGCGGGCGCCGTGATCGCCGACCTGAAGGCAAAGGGCCTGCCGCCCGTTCCGCTGAGCGGCCAGGATGCCTCGGTTCAGGGCGTTCAGTACATCCTCGCCGGCTGGCAGTCGGGAACGGTCTACAAGTACGTCCCCGATGAGGCGAACGCGGCTGCTGCTGCAGCCGTCGCGCTCCTCAAGGGCCAGAAGCCGAAGACGACCACCACGCGCAAGAACGGCGCGCGGAACGAGCCGACCGTTGCGCTCCCGGTCGTCTGGATCACGAAGGCGAACTACAAGCGACTCTTCACGGACAAGTTCCTGAAGAAGAGCGACGTGTGCATCGGGGCGTACGCGAAGTACTGCAAGTAGCATCTCGCGCGACCTGCGTTGGGGGCGTCCTTCGGGACGCCCCCAACGCGACTTGACCTGATGAGCGACACGCCACTCCTCGAGCTCCGAAACCTCACCAAGTCGTTCGGCTCCGTCCAGGCGCTGAGCGGCGTCGACATGGAGGTGAAGAGCGGCGAGGTGATGGCACTCGTCGGGGACAACGGTGCCGGGAAGTCCACCCTCATCAAATGCATCGCCGGAACGCATTCGGCGGACAGCGGCGAGATCGTCTATGAGGGCCGCGAGGTCAAGATCCACGGGCCGAAGGACGCCGCGCGCCTCGGGATCGAGGTCGTCTACCAGGATCTCGCGTTGTGCGACAACCTCGACGTCGTGCAGAACGTGTACCTGGGACGCGAGCTCAACCGGTTCCAGATCTTGAACGAGGCGGCGATGGAGCAGACGACATCGGCCACGCTGAAGTCGCTCGCGGTGACCACGATCCGGTCGGTGCGCCAGCCGGTCGCCACGCTCTCGGGCGGCCAGCGGCAGTCGGTAGCCGTCGCGAAAGCGGTCCAGTGGAACTCGAAGCTCGTCATCCTCGACGAGCCGACGGCCGCTCTCGGCGTCGCGCAGACCGAGCAGGTGCTCGCGCTCGTGCGCAGACTGGGGGAGCAGGGCCTCGCCGTGATCCTGATCTCGCACAACCTGCACGACGTGTTCGAGACGGCGGATCGCATCACCGTGCTTCGGCTCGGCCGCAACGTCGGCCTGTTCGACCGGCGCACGACGACGCAGCAGGCGGTCGTCGAGGCGATCACCGCCGGCGTTCCCACGAAGGTGTCGGGCATCGCCGAGTCGACGGAGACGCCGGCGTGACGACTGCAGACGTCGTCGGGCCTGACCGCGCGCCCCCGCCGCCGGAGGAGGAGCAGCTCCCGGGCGGCATCGCGGGGCTCTATCAGCGCGGCTGGCTCAACCTCCGCACGGGCAACCTCGGGCCGTTCCCGATCATCGTCGGCGAGATCATCGTCGTCTTCATCTTCGGGCTGACGGCGACGAACTTCTTCACCGCGGTCAACTTCGTCAACCTGATCACCCAGACGGCCGGGACGGCGATGCTCGCGTACGGCGTCGTCTATGTGTTGCTGCTCGGCGAGATCGACCTGTCGATCGGCTACCTGGCCGGCATCGGCGCGTTGATCGTCGCTGAGCTCCAGTTGCCGGGCTCGAGCTGGCACATGAACGGCATCCTCGCGATGCTGATCGCGATTGCGGCGTGCGCTGCGATCGGCGGCGTTCAGGGCTCGATCGTCGCGTTCGTCGGTGTCCCGTCGTTCGTGGTCACGCTCGGCGGCTTCCTCATCTGGCAGGGCGTGATCCTGAACAAGCTCGAACAGCGCGGAACGATCATCATCCAGGACCGCTGGATCAATTACACGGACGCCTACATCTTCTCCCACACCGCCGGGTATCTGATCGCCGCAATCCTGACCGCGCTGTACCCGATCAGCGTGCTCTACAAGCTGGTCGTCGCCCGCGGGACGCAGATCGCACAGCAGAACTGGACGATGGTCGGCGTCAAGGCAGCCGGGATCGCGGTCGCTGCGTTCGGAACCGTTGCGATCGCGAACCACGGGAAGATCATCACCACACCCGAGGGGCTGCCACTCGCCGGCGTCATCATCGTCGTCGCGTTCGTGGTGCTGACGTTCCTCGCGAAATGGACGACGTTCGGCCGGCATGTGTACGCCGTCGGCGGGAACGCCGAAGCTGCGCGCCGTGCCGGCATCAACGTTCCGCGCATCCGCGTGCTCGTCTTCATGATCTCGGGCGCCACGGCCGCGATGGGCGGCATCATCTTCGCGGCCCAGGTGAACTCCGTTGCGCTGACGTTCCCGCCGGGCAACCTGCTGCTGAACGCGATCGCGTCCGCCGTCATCGGCGGCGTCAGCCTGTTCGGCGGCCGCGGTGAGGTGCGCGGCGCGCTGCTCGGCGCAGTCCTGATCGGGACGCTCCAGAACGGCCTGAACACCGCGAACGTCTCGAACGGCTGGATCTACATCATCACGGGCCTGGTGCTGCTCGGCGCCGTGACGCTCGACACGTTTGCGCGCCGCCTGCAGGCCCGCAGCGGGCGCTAAGGGGCGCGCCAGGTGGCCTTGCGCCGGCTCGGCCGGGCGAGGGCACTACCGAGCGAGAACAGAATCATCACGCCCGCGGTCCCGCCGATCGCGCCCGCTGCGAGCTCGATCGTGTGCCGCGACGACCCCGACTTGTGCGTGGGGCGGTAGACGGTCTGGTTCAGCTCCGAATCCTTGCCGGCGAGGCTTGACGACGCGGAGTCCACATGGCGCCCGAGCTCGTACACGCCCACACCGACGGCGGCAACGAGGACGCAGATCATCAAGAGATCCCGCAGACGGAGCACTACCCGTCTACGTCGGCGGTCGGCAGTCCTCCTGCAATCCCCCGATTAGGCGAGTGCGCGTTCGAGAGCAGCGCGGTCGGCAGGCTCGCCGTGCGTCGGCAACACGATCTGCACGGGCTTGTCGAGCAGTGGCCGCAGCCCGGCCGCGACTTGCTCGACGGTGACGCCTTCCGGTAGCCAGCTCGCGGGGATTTCGAGCCCGTTGCCGAGGTCGATCAGCGTATCGCCGGCGATCACCGCGCCGATTCGCTCGCTCCAGAGCACGAGGTCGAGCTCGCCTTCACGGCCGGCATATGCCTCCAGCCCGAACAGCGAGTCGCCGATCGCATACCGCGTCGCCGGGACGAGCTGGTCCTCGGGGCGGTCGGGTGCAGGCGCCCACACCGGAAAGCCGAGCTCGGCGGCGTCACGCTCGTGCCACGTGGAGGTGAGTACCGTGACCACCTCCCGCGATCCGAACAGCGCGCGCACGTCGTCCGGAACGGCGATCGGGTCGATGAGGATCAGCAGCGCGCCGTCGTCGATTGCGTACGCCGACACCGGCCCTTCCCACTCGGGATGAGTCGCGGTCCAGTGGTGCACGCCCTCGGGAAGCAACCGGTGGATCGTAGGAGATGCGGTCTAGACGCGGGGCGCGTACTCGACGGTTGCGAATGGCCAGTCTGATGCGAGCCACTCGCTGACGGCGCGCCAGAGCGGAGTGTCTAAGTGCGCTTGACTCACCCGCACCCAGGAGAGCGCGCTCGCGCCGTCAGTGTCGCGCAGCGGGTAGATGTAGACGCACCCGATCACGTCGCTGCCGGCCGGATCGAGCACCGTGTACGTGAACCCCGTGCGGTTGCGGAAGTCGTCGGCGTGGCGCTCCAGGTCGCCGCGGTTCTCGTCGCTTGTCATCTCTCGAGGCCACGAGCCGTCGGCGAATCCGGGCGTCTGGGCGATGTGCTCCATCGACGACGTCCAGGCGTCGTAGTCGCGCTCGTTGTGCTCGGCCCCGAGGGGCTCGAGCACAAACTCGGACGTCTCGAGGCGGAGCGGGACCTCGAACTCGGGCGGAACGAAGTCGGCCACTCGGTCGATCGTAGAAGATGGGCGAATGCCGTCGCCGCCAACGATCACGCCGCTGCTGGTGGCCGAGCTGCTCGTCGAGGGCGAGCGCTGGCCGGTCTGCGTCCACGTCATCGACCATCCCGACGCCCGCGTGCTGGTCGACACCGGCATGACGGAGGTGCGCCCAGAGGTGCTCGACATGGACCCGCAGCTGGTCCCGCTGAGCGAGCAGGCATTCGATCTCGCCGGCATCGACATCGTCGTCAACACGCACTTGCACTTCGACCACTGCGGCGGCAACCACCTCTTCGCCGGACGTCCGATTCACGTACAGCGGCAGGAGCTCGAGGACGCGCGCACGCAGGACGACTACACGATCCGCGAGTGGGTCGATGCGCCCGGCGTGAGCTACGAGCCGGTCGACGGCGAGCTCGAGCTGCTGGCTGGGCTGCGTCTGGTTCCGGCGCCGGGCCACTCGCGCGGCATGCAGGTGGTCGTCGTCGAGACGGGCGGGCGTCCGGTCGTCGTCGGCGGTGACGTGGCTGTCAGCTTCGGCGAGCTCGATGACCCGAGCACGGAGGGCCAGCTGCGCGTCCGCGCTCTCGAGCCCGAGCTCGTCTGGCTCGCCCACGAGCGTGAGCCCTGGCGGCCCCGACCCCGAGATCGGCGGTAACGGCGTGGACGTAGTCGTGATTGGGGCGGGACAAGCCGGTCTGGCGGTCAGCTACGAGCTGACGACGGCCGGTGTCGAGCATGTGGTGTTGGAGCGTGGGCGAGTGGCGCAGACCTGGCGGAACCGTTGGGACAGCTTCTGTCTCGTGACGCCGAACGCGACGATTGAGCTACCGGGAGGGAGCTACCGCGGCGACGATCCGAACGGGTTCTTGCGGAAGGAAGAGCTCGTCAGTCACTTCGAGCGGTGGGCCGGCTCGTTCGAGGCTCCGCTCCGTGAAGGTGTCGCCGTTTCCTCGCTCGAAGTGGTTGACGACCGAGGATTCCGCCTGCAGACCTCCGAGGGCACGATCGACGCGCGGTCGGTGGTCGTCTGTACGGGTGCCTACCAGCGCCCGTATCGGTCGGCTGTCGTCACGTCCGGTCGTCTCGTCGAGCTCGACGCCGATGACTACGCGAACGAAGCGGCATTGCCCGCGGGGAAGGTGTTGATAGTCGGGAGCGGGCAGACGGGTTGTCAGATCGCGGAGGAGTTGAACGAGGCAGGCAGGGAAGTCGTGCTCTCGTGCGGTCGCGCACCCTGGGCGCCACGCCGCCCCAGCGGCCGCGACATCATCCTCTGGCTGATCGACGCAGGCTTTTACGACCAGTCCGTGGCGGAGCTCCCCTCACCGGCGGCGCGGCTCGTCGCGAACGTGCAGGCAACCGGTCGCAGCGGCGGCCACGACCTCAACGTCCGCACCCTGCGCGAAGCCGGCGTGACACTCGCGGGTCGCCTCGTCGGGGCCGAGGACGGGCGACTTCACTTCGCTTCGGATCTCGCCGACTCGGTCGCCTTTGGCGACGCGCGCTACGCAGAGGTCCGTCAGTTCCTCCTCGACTACTGCGTGAGCGCGGACATCGACCCACCCGAGCTTCCCGACGCGCCGCCGTTCGACCCGGCAGCGCCCGAACGTCTCGACCTGGACGACTTCGGCGTGATCCTCCACACCTCCGGTTTCCGGCCCGACTACAGGGCGTGGATGCATGTAGACGCGTTCGACGACATGGGCTTCCCAGTCCAAGTAGACGGCGCAAGCCTGACCACCGCCGGGCTCTACTTCTGCGGCGTGCACTTCCTCCGCAAGCGAAAGTCATCGCTCCTCATGGGCGTCGGCGAGGACGCCGCGATCGTCGCCGAAGCGGTCGCCACTCGCCACAACTGACGCGGCTGGCCGGCTCAGCCGGCCAGCCGCGTGTACCTCAGGTCGAGCGTGTCCCTACGACCTGACCACGTGAGTGTGAGCCGCCAGCATCCGGCAGAGGGCACGTCGACGTCGGAGGGCCCTGGCCCATTCCTGATGATCGTCCGTACCGGCGCGCCGACAGGTTGTGCTCCGTTCATCTTCTGGAGCTTGATCCAGAGGGCGGCGACGCCTTTCGGAGCCTGTCTTGACACCCAGAGGATCTTGTTGTTCCTGTTCTTCGCGGGCGGAGCGTTGAGAGGCGACGTGAAGAGCGCGCCGCCGATGAGGCCACGTTCGCCGAGCACGTACGGAATGCGTGGCCGCGGACCGCTGAACCCGGCTCGCATCCACACCGGCAGCACGTCGTGATGGACCACGGGTGAGCAAGCGACCGAGGAAGCTGCATGCGTCCGACTTTCGGAAGCAGCAAGCGTTGGCGCGACCAACCCCGCAATGATCGCGAGCCCAGCGGCGAATGAGGAGTGCCGAACCGTGACTTCAGTCTGCAAATGCGACTTGCCGCCGTCAACCGTTCGCCCGCCGGCTTCGCATCCGATTAACGAGGGCCTCGCTCGGCTGCGACAGATGTCCGGAACGACGCTAGAACCACTTGCTGAGCTGCCGGTCGAGCCAGTCGAGGGTGACCGCAAGCTGCTTCCGTTGTACGTCGCGTACCTGTGGGGCGGTCGACGGTGGGGGTAGACCTGCGACCGCGGCCCAGACGCCGCTGAGTAGCGCGACGATGCCGAGGTTCTCGCCTGGAAGGAGCTCCCACGGCATTGGCCCTCCTTCGCCCGCAAGGCTTGGAAGCCAGCCGACCATGTCCAGAAGCGCGTTTGCTCGCAAGGCCCAGTTCCAATCGACCAACACGCAGACCCCGTTCCGAAAGCAGATGTTGTCGCTCCGCACGTCGAAATGGCAGAGTGCATCGCCGTCCACCGGCGCCGACCTCGCGGCCGCAATGATCGTCGGCAGGTTCCGCTCCAGCCAGCCTTGATCACGGATCCCGAGCGAGAGAAACGGCCGAGGGTCACGTTCCACCTCGCCCCATTGGGCGAACAAGCCTGGATGAGCCTCCCGAATCGCCGGCGTGTTCGGAGGAAGCTGCGCGAGCGCAACTTCGCCGACAGTCGCGATGACCGCATCGATGTGGGTCGTGTCCCACGACCAGCTCCACTCCGCGCCACTCAAGTCTTCGAGTACGAGTATCGACCGCTCACCGTCGTCATCCCATCCTTCCAACCTGGGGATGAACGCCGCGTCGAGCGCGGAATACACCTCGTACTCGCGTCGCAGCCACTCGACGAGGAGAGGCTCGACTGCGGACTTCACGAAGACTCGTCGGCCATCAGCGAGACCGACCGAGAACCTGTCGGCCGTGGTGTAACCGCCCGGCCGCCGGATGTATTCGACTGGACGTGAACCAGCAGCTCTCGCAATCCCGCCGTCCAGGTCCTGCATCCTCAGATCCTGCATGGTCGAACGGATCGCGTGGTGAACGACCGATGGTCGCCTGGGGCAAGCGTGCTTACGCCAGAAAGAGCGGAACGCGAATCGAGATGAGCGGGCGCTCTCTTGGTGGTTCGATGCCCGCCGTCCTGCGCCAGTGTTCACGGATGACGCCTGGACCGCCGATGCACAGAAGGTGATCCTTGGCACGCTGATCGCCGTCTCCGTCGGGGTTGGGCTTGCACTGGTCTGGTGGGTATTTGACTCTGCGCCGCCAGGATCGCGTCGCGCGTTGTTCGAGGCGCGAGGCAGGGAGTGGGCGCGGAGAGACCTGGCGCGACCGAATCGTCAGGGCACCCGAGTTTGGCTGGTGATGACGGTCGTCGTGATCGCACTCCTCATCTGGATAGCGATCCAGAGCCGATAGGCGTCGTGGCGCGAGCCTGCTCTGGCCTGCGCCAGCGTCCTTATGTCTGACGAACCCAGAGACTTCCTAGCGGAGCCGAGTGAGCACTCGCTTCGCGACAGCGGAGCCAAGCTGCTTGCCCGCTGCGACATCCGCGGGTAGCTCGGTGCCCTGCTCGACGCCGATGCTCTCGGCGCGCGCTGCCAGCCCGGCGAACGTCGCACCCAGCACTGACTCGGCTGCGGCTGCGAACGCCGCGTTCGACGAGGGATACCCCGGAGAGGCAGGCGTCGGAGCGGGAGGGGCCCATTGGTCGCCGCGCACCCAACGTCCACCGAGCCGCACTTCGATCGTCTTTCCGGACCGCCGTGTCAGCCCGGCGACGATCGGGAGGCGCCCGTTGAACGCGAGATAGCGGATCATCGAGATCGGGCGCGGCGTCTGATACGTGCGCTTCGCCCCGTATGCCGAGACCGCCACGTCGTTCAGCGCGGCGTTGAGCGCGAGGTCGATCTCGACGTCGCCGCGGAGGTCGCCGCGAGGCAACCGGTCGAGCGCCGCGTTCCACCCGGCGGGCGACGGATCGACGGTAGGTGAAGAAGAAGAGGTCGCTGTCGCGCGGATCGCGGCGATCGCCGCGTCTCTGTACGCCGCACCGTCCGGGTCGCCGACCTTCGGTGCCGCCACGGCGACCTTCCCGGCGAACGTCCGCACGTCGCC
>Ga0207657_10004051_pt1 | contig 15564 bp, 10 predicted proteins | sample KBSC33metaG_FD_184316 | JGI IMG/M metagenome (GOLD analysis project Ga0207657, IMG submission 184316) | Corn rhizosphere microbial communities from Kellogg Biological Station, Michigan, USA - KBS C3-3 metaG (SPAdes) (version 2) | ecosystem: Host-associated > Plants > Roots > Rhizosphere > Soil ... | reverse complement strand
TGCCGATATCCGCCGCCTCTGCAACCGCCTTCAGCAGCTTGCCGGACGTGGGCCCCTGCAACGCTAGCGCGGCAAGTTGTTCCGAAATGTCTTCGACCTGCACGTCCATGTTCAAGCCGTTTTGCCGGAACCAGCGCAGGCTGGGGTCGGCGGCGGTCCAGCGATACTTGTTTTCTTCCAGGCGCGTGATAGTGCCATCGTCGATCACGTTCCCCTGCTCGTCGCACCAGCAGCAATAAATTACCTGTCCCACTCTCACCTTGGTGATGTCGCGGGTGATGATGCGGTTCACCAGCTTGGTGGCATCTTTACCCGTGATCAGATACTTGTAGAGGGGCGAAATGTCGATGAGAGCGGCCGCGTTGCGGATAGCGTTGTACTCGTGCTCATGATGCACTTCATAAACGCTGACCGCGTAGTAACCCGACCACTCACGGTAGTTCAGGCTCTGGCAAAGCGGAAAAGTCCTATCGTGAAATGCGGTTCCGACTGGCAAAAGGCAACTCCTTCAGTCTCCGTGTGAGGAAACCTGCTCGTGCTGGATTATAAGCAGTGCCAGCGATGTCCCGCCAGTGCTCTGATGACTGCCGGTCACGCCAGGTGGCCCTTGGTGTTCCCCCCATCTTCGCGTCCTTTGCGTTAACTTTGCGACCTTGGCGGTCAAAATCTTTAACCGCAAAATCGCAAAAAAGGACCGCTTCAGGGCTCAATTTGCAGACAAGACCCGAACTTCCCGGTAGAATTACGTTTCGTTCAGGACTATTGAAAACCATGACATCACCCTGGAGCGTCATTCTTACCTGGACCGTCCTTCTCAGCGGGCTCTGAGCCCGCATCTCTTCGCAGCATTTTGGAAACTGTTAGAATCCTGGCAATCTTTTGTATGGCGAACGCAGTCCATTACGCGGACTGAGAATTGAAGCTGGTATGCCGTCCAATTCGAAATACGACGCAATCATCATCGGCGGAGGCCACAACGGCCTCACCACCGCCGCCTACCTGGCGCGTGCCGGGAAGAAAGTCCTGGTGCTCGAGCGCAGGCACGTGCTCGGCGGCGCCGCTGTCACTGAGGAAGTCTTTCCCGGATTCAAGTTTTCAGTGTGCTCCTACGTGGTCTCTCTGCTGCGCCCGGAAATCATTCGCGATCTCGACCTACCCCGCCATGGCCTGGAAATCCTGCCGCTCGACGGCACCTTCACTCCCATGCCGAACGGCGACTATCTGTGGCGGGTGAATGATCACGGCAAAACTCATCGCGAGATCGCGCGGCACTCGAAAGTTGACGCCGAAGCCTACGACGAATTCGGCAAGGCGATGCAGGCCATGTGCCGCTTCGTAAAACCGATTCTGAGCATGGTGCCGCCCGATCCGGCGACCCTGAATCCGAAAGAGCTGATGAAGCTGCTCTTCATCGGCCGCCGTTTTCAGGGCATGACCAGCGAGGACAAGTACAACCAGGTGCAGTTGATGACCATGAGCGCCATCGACTTCCTGGACCAGTGGTTTGAAACCGATGTGCTGAAGGCCACGATGTCAGCCTCGGGAATCATCGGGACGTTCCTCGGCGTGCGTTCGCCGGGAACGGCTTACGTTCTGCTGCATCACTACATGGGGGAAATTGACGGCGCCTTCCGTTCGTGGGGATTTGCCCGCGGCGGCACGGGCGCGATTTCGAACGCCATCGCCGATGCCGCCCGCGAAGCTGGGGCTGAAATCCGGACCAAGGCCGCCATCGCGCAGATCATCGTCAAGAATGGGAAAGCCAAGGGCGTCGTGCTCGCCGACGGCGACGAAATTTACGCGGACATCATCTCGTCCAGCGTCGATCCCCGGCTGACATTTACGAAATTTCTCGAGGCCGGCACGCTGCCGGCGGAGTTTCTGGAAGACATCAACCGGTACAAATATCGCGGCTCTTCCGGCAAGGTGAACCTGGCGCTCGATGCGCTGCCGAACTTCAAGGCCATACCCGGCCCGGGCGCGCATCTGCGGGGCGCGATTTCCATTTCTCCCAGCGTGGAATACATGGAACGCGCTTACGACGACGCGAAGTACGGCAACTTCTCCCGGCGCCCGTACATTGACATGGTGATTCCCACGCTGACCGATCCCTCGGTGGCGCCACCGGGCAAGCACATCATGTCGTGCTTCGTGCAGTACGCGCCCTACAAGCTACGCCCCGGCCTCAACTGGGACGATCAGAAAGAAGCCTTCGGCGACAACGTGATCAACACCATTGCCGAATACGCGCCCAATATCAAGGACATCATCCTGCATCGTCAGGTGGTCACGCCGCTCGATCTTGAACGCGAGTTCGGATTGAGCGAAGGCAACATCTTCCAGGGCGAACTCTCCCTGGAACAACTTTTCTTCCTGCGTCCGGTGCCGGGCTGGGCGCAATTCCGCACACCGATCAAAAACTTATACATGTGCGGATCAGCCACCCATCCCGGCGGCGGGATCATGGGCGGTCCGGGCAGGCTGGCGGCGCTTGAAATTCTGAAAGACTTCAAGGGGGCAGCCTAAGCATGTCTCGAAAGGCGAACGTGCCCGGGCAGCGCGATGTGGTCATCATTGGCGGCGGCCATAATGGGCTGGTTACCGCCTTCTATCTGGCTAAGGCCGGATACAAGCCGCTGGTGCTGGAGCGCCGCGCTCAACCCGGCGGCGCTGCCATCACCGAAGAATTTCATCCCGGCTTCCGCTGCTCTACTCTGGCGCACTCGGCCGGGCCCCTGCGTCGCGACATTGTCCGCGCCATGCAACTGGAGAAGCACGGCCTGAACATGATCAAGACGGACGTTGCGGTGACCGCATTGTCACCCGAAGGCCGGGCTCTCATTCTTTACAACGACACCGAAAAAGCCGCCCAGGAAATCGCGGATTTCTCCCAGAAGGATGCGACCAGGTATCCGCAGTTCCAGTCGTCGCTCGCTAAAATGGGCCGCGTTATTGGCAAAGCGCTCACCCTGGCCCCGCCCGACATCGACAATCCCAGTTCAGGCGATCTGTGGGGAATGCTCAATACCGGCCGCGCCCTGCGCAAACTGGGCCGGCGCGACATGTACCGCCTGCTGCGCTGGGGGCCGATGGCGGTGGCTGATCTGGTAGCGGAATATTTCGAGACGGAACTGCTGCGCGCCACCATCGCCGCGCGCGGAATTTTCGGGACGTTCCTGGGCCCCTGGTCCGCGGGAAGCAGTTTGGTGCTGCTCGTCCGCGCCGCCGGCGACGAACACGCCGCGGGTACTTCCTGGTTCGCCAGCGGTGGCATGGGCGCGGTGACGCAGGCCATGGCCGCCGCCGCCCAGCAGGCCGGGGCCGAGATTCGCAGCGGCGCCGAAGTCATCGAAGTTCGGGTGAAGGACGGCATTGCCAGCGGGGTCGTGCTCTCGAATGGCGAAGAAATTACAGCCAGAGCCGTGATTTCGAACGCGGATCCCAAACGCACGCTGCTGAAACTGGTTGATCCGGCGCAGCTTTCGCCTGATTTCGTCATGAAGCTGCAGCACTACCGCATGCCGGGCACGGTCGCCAAGGTGAATCTCGCGCTGGCCGGACTTCCCAAATTCACTGCGCTCGCGGGCGAAAATCACGATCGCGCGCTGAGCAGCCGCATTCATATTGGACCGGAAATCGATTATCTCGAGCGCGCCTTCGACGAATCCAAGTACGGCAATTTTTCCAGGCAGCCGTATCTCGAAGTCGCAATCCCGTCGCTCACCGATCCCTCGCTCGCGCCCGAGGGCAGGCATGTGATGTCGATCTACATGCAGTACGCTCCCTACAAACTAAAAGGTAGCGACTGGGAAAAACAGCGCGTGCCGCTCGGCGACACCGTGGTCAAGACCCTGGCGCAGTACGCACCCAATCTGCCCGAACTGATCTTGAGCCACCAGATCATCACTCCCCAGGACCTGGACGAAACCTACGGCCTCACCGGCGGCCACATCTTCCACGGCGAACTTTCACTGGACCAGTTCTTCACCATGCGTCCGCTGCTGGATTGGGCGCGCTATCGCACCCCGATTCAGAACCTCTACCTGTGCGGCTCCGGCACCCATCCCGGCGCGGGGCTGACCGGCGGCTCGGGAGCCAACGCAGCCCGCGAAATTCTGAAAGACCTCAAGAGATAGAGGAAAAGATCGATTTCAGACTCTAGATTGAAGATTCAGATTGAACCGCATTAGTAGCCGCTTCGGGGCAAATCTGAATCTGAGATCAGCAATCTGAAATCAGCACCCCCCTCCATTGTGACTTTAGTGCCATCCCTTCGGGAAAACGATTGTGCGGGACGCCTGCATTAGGTTTTACTAATCCAAACCTGTGTTCACAGCATTCCGCAGGCTCAGATCAGCGGGAGTGAAAGTGTGGTAGAGGATCCTAAATGGGAGTTGGCCATTCTGGCCACGGTGCAGGGCTTCTATGAGAAGCTCCTGCAGGACTCCATTGGCGGCGAAGTTCCTGTTCCGGCCGGTCTGGAGGCCATTTCGCTGCAGGAGGGTGATGGCGAAGTTCATGCCACGCTCGAGCGCATGCGGCGCTGGTTGCGCTTGCTCGATCAGGCCATTACGCCGGCTATGCTGCGGCGGGCATTCACGGCCGAGACCGACCCCGAGATCGCGGAAGCCGTCCTGCGCTATTTCACCCGCAAAAAAGATACCGACGACGTAAATCGCGACAAGACCGACCTGGTGGCCACATTTCTCTATCGCCATCCGCGCGTGCCTGGACAGTGGGAGCGCCGCGGCTACGGGCTCGATGGTTCGCTGCCGCTCTCGCCCTTCGAGATTGCGCTGATCGAAATCCTGGCCGACAGCGATGTCCCCTCGCTGCCCGAGGAGCATGTGCAATTGCTGCGGCGCTTCGATCCCCTGCAGGAACAGGCTCAGAACTGTCACGACCTGAACTCTCTGCTCGAGTCGGAGATAATCCCCCGCGTCCGGGAGCTCAAGCAATCGCTGGATTCGTCGTTCTACCATCCTGGGGTGCTGGCTACAATCGCGCCGTACAACGCGGCTTTCGGCAAAAAGTTTGACCAGTTTTTTCACGCCGCAGCGGCCGAAATAAGGGACTTCGCCGCAGCCTTACAGGAGCAGGGCGGAACGATTCTGGGCAATGTTGAAGGCGTGGACGTCACCGTCGAGCACGTGGCCGGCCTGGAAGAGAGCGAATTGCTGAAAGTGGACTACAGCACCGCGCTGGAAAAGTTTCGCCGTGTTTCCAAGCTGAAACAGGCATTGGAAAGGCGCCCGCCGATCCGACGGACGTCATATTTTGCAGTGGTCCCCACGCCAGCGGCGGACAGGACCTCTCGCACCACCGGCGCCAAGGCGTTGCCTGCTCGCCCCTCGCGACCGGCCTTCGATGTGCAGGCCATGCGTTCGGCGGTCACGCCGCAGCAGATTTCCACCGAAGAGACCAAGGTCCGCCAGGTCGAGGAATCCATCCGGGTGTTCGTCCGTGTTGCCGACCCGAAGTTTCGCCAGGTCGTGCCCATGCGGTTTTTCAATCTCACATTGACGCCGGCCGAAGCGGACGCCTGCAGCGCCGACTACCTGGAAGAAAAGAGTCCGCGCGGGGGCGTGGCCCGGGTGCTGGTGCGTATTGTGGCCGTGGTCGCTCGCATGACCACGGAAATGGAAGAACTCAAGCGGGCAGAAAACGCGCCGTCGCTGTGGAAGCTGCACGCCGACTCCCTTCTGGCGCTGCTGGAAGTGGCTTCTGCACTGTCGGAAAACGCCGCCAGGGTGGCCAGGGAAGCCGGCGCCGAGGGTAACAGCGCGGCCGGCGACACCATCAAAGTGTCGCTGCAGAGGCTCCGTCACCGATGCGATCTGATCGGCGACACCCTGGCCCAAACTGCACGCCGGGCCCAGACGGTCTGAACTTCGAAGCATGTCTGTCCGCGAATTAATGATCCAAATAGCCTCCGGGGCTCATTTCAGCATCCAAAGCCTGTTCATGCACTCGCTGAAACGACATTTCGCGTGGAGTTTTGCGCTGATCATATTTATCGGCTTGTGCTCTCCCTTCACGTCGGGCTATTCGGTGCTGACCCACGAGCAGGTCGTGGACCTGATGTGGAACGACCACATTCAACCCTTGCTGCTCAAGCGCTTCCCGGACGCCACGGAACAGGACCTGCAGAAAGCCCATGCCTACGCCTACGGCGGATGCGTTCTGCAGGACATGGGCTACTATCCGTTCGGCAATAAGTTCTTCAGCGATCTTCTCCACTACGTGCGCAGTGGCGACTTTGTGGAAGCGCTCCTGCGGGACTCCTCTGACCTCGACGAATATGCTTTCGCGCTCGGCGCCCTCTCCCACTATGCTTCCGATAACAGCGGGCATCCCACCATCAATCGTGTGGTCGCCCTGGAATTTCCCAAGCTGAAAAGGAAATACGGCGACACCGTAACCTATGGGAATGATCCCAAGGCCCACATCCGGACCGAATTCGGTTTCGACATGGTGCAAGTGGCCAAAAACCGCTATACCTCCGATCGCTATCACGACATGATTGGTTTCGAGGTTTCCAAACCACTCTTGGAGCGGGCCTTCTTTGAAACTTATGGCCTGAAGCTTGACGATGTCTTCGGCAGCGTCGATCTGGCGATCGGCAGTTACCGGCGCAGCATAAGCGTTCTGATCCCGGAAATGACCCGGGTGGCCCTACTCTCGCGGCGGGATGTGATCGTGAAAGAGACGCCCAACTTCAACAAGAAGAAGTTTCTCTACCACCTTTCTCGCAGCAATTACGAGCATGAGTGGGGCACGGTGTATCGCAAGCCCGGACTCGGAAGCCGGATCCTCGCGTTCCTTCTAAGGCTGATACCGAAAGTCGGCCCCTTCAAGGCGGTCAACTTCAAAATCCCCACCCAACAAACCGAGGACATGTACATCAAGAGCGTAAACGAAACGGTCGAGAACTATGCTCACCTGCTCAGCCAGGCAGACGACCCAAAACTTGACCTGCCCAACCGCGATTGCGATACCGGACGCGAAACCCGCGCCGGAGAATATGCGCTCACGGACAAAGCCTATGCCAGCCTGATCGACAAGCTGGCGGACAAGAACTCAGATCCGCTCAACCCGGCTCTTAGCGAAAACATACTTCAGTTTTACTCCGACCCGAATGCGCCGAATGCCGCCAGGAAGGATGCAACCGCCTGGCAAAAATTGCAGGATGAGTTGGAAAAACTGAAGCAGGCCGCCGCTGTGCCCACTCCCGAACCGCCGCCCGTCTTGAATCAGTAAACCACGCGAGAACACTTCCGACTTGCCATCCGCGCGCGGACTCAGGCACCTTATAGGCTCGCCGAACTCGAGGGACGGCCGCAATGAGCACTGCCGACGACAAGTTTTACCAGGCCAGAATCACCCAGCGCACGGACTTCGCCTCCGATCTGTGGATGATCCGCGTACAGCCGAGCGGCGAATTTAAATTCGCGCCCGGCCAGTACGCCACCCTGGGGGTGCAGCGCGCGGAGAAGCGTTCGGAGCGCCCGTATTCCATCGTGTCTTCCCCTTATGAAAGTGAAATCGAGTTCTTTTTTGAACTGGTCCCCCACGGCGAACTGACGCCCGACATTTACAAGCTGCAAGTCGGCGATGAAATGCTGATGCGAAAGGTGCCCAAGGGACGCTTCACCCTCGACACCAAAAGCGGCCGCACCAATCACCTTCTGATTTCGACTGTCACCGGCATTGCGCCCTTCGTGAGCTACGTGCGCACTCTCCACAAGGACTGGAAAGAAGGCAAGTTTGCCGGCGAGCAGAAATTATTTCTGCTCAACGGCGCTAGCCGGTCCTGGGAATTCGGCTATCTCGACGAACTGCGGAAATTTGCCGCCGAAGTGCCCTGGCTGAAGTATGTTCCCACCGTGAGCCGCCCCTGGGACGATCCGAAGTGGACGGGAGAGGTCGGACGCGTCGACGACTTGGTCCGCAAATACACTGACATGTGGGGATTGAACGGCAGCAACTCAGTCGGCTACCTGTGCGGGCACCCTCAGATGATCGAACATGGCAAAGGCATCCTGCAGCGCATTGGCTTTGGCAAGGAAGTGCTGAAGGAAGAAATTTACTGGATCCCGGAAAAGAAAGTCTAAGCGCGCAGCTTTAGATTGCATCTACGCCGTCTCCCGCTTCGCCACCGTCTCCAGGCCGCGGTCCGTAATCTCGATCTCCCGGATCCGGAACTTCTGGATCTTCCCGGTCACCGTCATGGGAAACTGATCCACGAAGCGCACATACTGGGGAATCTTGAAGTAGGCGATTTTCTCTTCGCAGAATTTCCGTATCTCTTCCTCAGTTGACGCTTGTCCCGCCTTCAACCGGATCCAGGCCACGACCACTTCGCCCAGGCGCTCGTCCGGAATTCCCACCACCTGCGCCTCCGCCACCTTGGGATGGGTATATAAGAACTCTTCCACCTCGCGGGGATAAACATTCTCGCCCCCGCGAATGATCATGTCCCTGGCCCGCCCGGTCAGGTGGATGTAGCCGTCTTCCCGCATCAGGCCGAGGTCTCCGGTGTGCAGCCAGCCTTCGGCGTCGATAGCGCGCGCCGTCGCCTCGGGCTCATCGTCGTATCCCTTCATCACCATGTAGCCGCGCGCGCAAACTTCGCCCTGCTCTCCGGTGGGCACAGTCTCTCCATCAAGCACCGAGACAATTTTCATCTCGGTGCAGGGCAATGCCTTGCCGATGGTTGAAACCCGGTGCTCCATGGGATCATCCGGCTGCGACATGGTCACCACCGGCGCGCTCTCGGTCTGTCCATACCCGATGGTCAACTCGGCACAACGCATCTCGCACATCACCCGCTTCATTACTTCCACGGGGCAGGGCGCGCCCGCCATCATCCCAGTCCGCAGGCTGGACAAGTCGTACAACTTGAAGTCCGGCAGTCCCAGCTCTGCAATGAACATGGCGGGCACGCCATAAAGCGATGTCGCCCCCTCCGCCTGCACCGCCTGCAGCGTCGCTCGCGGATCGAAGGTCCAGTTGGGCAGAACCATCGCAGCGCCGCTGGCCAGCGCCGACATGGTCCCGATCACGCACCCGAAGCAGTGATACAGCGGCACCGGCACGCAGATCCGATCGCGTTCCGTGTAGCGCATTCCCCAGGCCAGCATCTTGCCGTTGTTCACCTGGTTGCGATGCGTCAGCATCACTCCCTTGGGCTGGCCGGTTGTTCCCGAGGTGTACTGAATGTTGGCGACATCCGTCGGCTTTACGGCTGTACTGAACTCGGCCTTCGCCGCCAGCAATTCATTCCACCGGTCCGTGCCGAAACAAATGGTGTGCTCCAGGCGCAGCTGTTTTCCTGACCTCGCCTCGTCCAGAATCTGCACGTACTCTGCCCGGCTGTCGCGCTCCCACAGGAACAAGACTTTCATGCGTGACTTCTGCAGTGTGAAGGCCAATTCGTGGGTGCGATACGCCGGATTCACATTGACCAGCACCGCCCCCGCCCGCGCGCATGCCAGATGCACCAGCACCCACTCGACGCAGTTGGTGGACCACAGTCCCACCCGGTCACCGGGCTGAATGCCGAGCGACACGAGGCCGCGCGCCAGGCCATCGGCGGCGGCGCGTAGTTCGCGCCAGGTGTAGCGCTTCGATTGATGACAGGAAACCAGGGCCAGGCTGTCGCCCCAGCGTTCCACGGCGCGATCCAGCACTTGCGCGATCGTCAACTCCCACAATTCATCTTCGGGACCGCGCCAGTAGCTCAGCATGATGCCTTTTTGCCCGTGTGTTTTGCGGTTTTGCTGCTTCTAGGTTTCGGCGGGCGCAAAGAACACTAACACGACCAGCTCTTCAGCGATATCGTAGAAACGGTGTTCCACCTGTGCTGCCACAAAAACCACGCTTCCCTGGCTAACGGCGCGGTCTTCCGTTCCCAACTTCATGCGCGCCCGCCCCCTTACTACGTAATACATCTCGTCTTCCTGGTGAGGCTTCTGCAAGTCAGTGCCGCCGGCCGGCAAGGTATAGACTCCGACGCTCAGGGCCGGCACGCGCAGAAACTCCAGGTACGACTTCCCTGACCGCGCCCGCTCCTGCTCGATTTGATCAATCTGGAAAAAGTTCTCATCTCGCTTCATATCTTTTCCAATGTCATCCTGAGCGCAGCATGTCCGTTCGCTCGCGAACGGACATGCGGAGTCGAAGGACCCCTACCTCATATCTGCTCATTCCCCGAGCTGCCGGCGTTCGCTCAACCACAAGCGAACGAATATACAGCACGAAAGCGTGAAAAGCCTTTACCGCAAAGAACGCAAACCAAATCTCTGCTGGATGTTTCTCGCAGCGCCCCAGGTTTCTAACATGAACCCTTCTCTGTCATAATCTTTCTCTCATGGACCTCAAACACCGCAGTCACGGCATCACCGACGGACGCGATCGCGCCCCGTCGCGCGCTATGTTCAAGGCAATCGGATTCACCGACACCGATCTGAGCAGACCGCTGATCGGCGTGGCCAACACCTGGATCGAAACCATGCCCTGCAACTTCCACCTGCGCCGGCTGTCGGCCAAGGTGAAGGAAGGCATCCGCGCCGCCGGCGGCACTCCCATGGAGTTCAATACCATCGCCATCAGCGACGGCGAGACCATGGGCACGGAAGGCATGCGCGCTTCGCTGGTCAGCCGCGAACTGATCGCGGACTCGATCGAACTGGTTTGCCGCGGACAGCTGTTCGACGCGGTGGTCTGTGTGGTGGGCTGTGACAAGACCATTCCCGCCGGGGCCATGGCCCTCGCGCGGCTGAATCTTCCCGGCCTCGTGCTCTATGGCGGCACCATCGCGCCCGGCAATTATCGCGGCAAAGACGTGACCATTCAGGATGTGTTCGAAGCCGTGGGCGCTAACGCCGCGGGCAAGATGACGGACGCCGAACTCCACGAACTGGAAGATGTTGCCTGCCCCGCGGCCGGCGCCTGCGGCGGCCAGTACACCGCCAACACCATGTCCACGGTGATGGAGATGATCGGCCTTTCTCCCATGGGCTTTAACAGCGTCCCCGCGATGGACCCGCACAAAGACCAGATCGCGTATGACTGCGGCGCGGTGGTGATGAATCTGTTGCGCCGGGGGGTCAATCCCAGAGACATTCTCACTCGTGCGGCATTCGAGAACGCGATCGCTGGCGTCGCCGCCACCGGCGGTTCGACCAACGCGGTCCTGCACCTGCTGGCCATCGCGCGCGAGGCCGGGGTCCCCTTGCACATCGACGATTTCCAGAAGGTCAGTGAACGCACTCCGTTGCTGGCCGACCTGAAGCCGTCGGGCCGTTTCGTCGCTTCCGATATGCACCGTGCTGGAGGGATCCGCTTGCTGGTGCAAAGATTGCTGCAGGGGAAATACCTGCGCGAGGACACCCTCACGGTCAGCGGCAAGACATTGTTCGCCGAAGGCGAGAGCGCGGTGGAAACCCCGGGCCAGGAAGTGATCGCGCCTCTGGACAAGCCGCTGAAGAAAACCGGTGGCCTGGTCATTCTGCACGGCAACCTTGCACCGGAGGGATGCGTGGCGAAAATCAGCGGCCACGAACGCCTGAGCCACCGCGGCCCGGCGCGCGTCTTCGACTCCGAAGAAGACGCCATGACCGCGGTCACCGGGAAGCGCATCAAGGCGGGGGACGTGGTGGTGATCCGCTACGAGGGACCGAAAGGTGGCCCGGGGATGCGCGAGATGCTGAGCGTCACGGCGGCGATCGTCGGCGAGGGCCTGGGCGGGTCCGTGGCATTGTTGACCGACGGTCGCTTCAGCGGCGCCACTCGCGGCCTGATGGCCGGACACGTTTCTCCCGAAGCCGCCCTGGGCGGCCCCATTGCGGCCGTGCACGAAGGCGACACCATTCACTTTGACGTCAACCAGGGCGTGCTGGAGGTCGAAGTCAGCGACGCCGCGCTGCGCCAGCGCATGGCGCAGTGGAAGCCGCCGCAGCCCCGATATCCCACCGGCGTATTTGCCAAGTATGCGGCGCTGGTGTCCACGGCATCGGAAGGCGCGATCACCCGGCCCAAGTAGCCGCTGACGATTTGTGTGGCCTGTAGTGTGTGGTCGCGGGCGACCTCGCCCGCGACGGTTTGGGCTCCAGGTCAAAAGCCGCGGGCGAGGTCGCCCGCGACCACACTCGCCTGCCTTTACTTCAGTTCGTCGTTCAAAAGGTTTGCCAGCCTCGTGCCGGCCAGGGCCACACGCTCTTTGGCCAATTTCCGGGCGGCGGCGCGGTAGGCCGCCGTGGTCGTGAATGGCCCGTCGCCAGCGCCGATGGGTGTCACGTAAACAAAAGTCTTCGCGTCATCGAAGCTTTCCTTGATCCAATGCGTGACGTCCAGGTCGCTTCCGTCCGCCGCATTCACCGCGGCTAGTGTCTTGGCATACGCCACGGCGGTATTCGGGTCTGAGCCGGTGCCGGGAAGTCCGTCCCAGAAACCGTGCAACTCGCTCCGGCAGGGGGACGCGCACAGCTTTACATTGTTTCCGCCGCTGTCTCCATCCGGATCCGTCGAGCTTACCCGGGTCGAAGAGTGCAGCGGTTGATGCACGTCTCCCACCAGATGGAGCAGCCAGACCAAATCGTAAGATTTCACATCGCCCGCCGGACTCGTACCCAGCACCGCCCGAAACGTTGCGATTTGCGTCTCCGCGTTGGGTGAAGGGATTGCGGGCAGCGCCGTGCCATCCTGAGAAAAAGGTGTGTCCACGAAGTGCCAGTACTTGTGGTGCAGATGGTCCGAGTATCCAATGTTCAGGGAGGACGAAGCCCCGTCGGGACGATTGCCATGCGGATCAGGGCCATCATCCGTATAACCCGTCTCGCTCTTGATCTGGTCCGGCCACGTGGACGCGATCATGAAGATCATCCTGTACCTGAACTTCGGCGCGGTGCCGGCGGGAACCATCCCCACCCATTGGTTGTAATCCGGATTTTGTTTGAGCAGCGTCCTCACCCTGCTCTTGGTCGCGGGAGTCAGCCGGTTATACGCGATATACGCCACCGCCATGTGTCCGACTGCTCCCCAACCGAACAGTTGCGTGTTGAAGGCCAGGAGATAGACCAGACTTAGCGCTATTCCGTGGTTAATCCTCTTCATCAATCACCTCGTCGCCACGGGAACACCTCGCGTCGCAGAGAAGTGCCACGCGCGGCACTCATGGCGCACAGAACTCCGGTGGCAATTTTTGAGGGAAGAACAGGATAGTGCCATACGTCCTGTCGCTGGGCAAGCGAATACCGAGCCTCTTTTGCTAACTCTGCCGCTTTTCTTGGCGACCTTTGCGGTACGAGGTTGGACTTCTCTTGGCCCTCCTAAAGCCCGGAACCGCAAAGGGCGCAGCAGGGGCGAGTTCGAAGGCGGCTTGGCATAGAATGCGCGTCGTTCCGGCGGCCTCTCCAGCCCAGTCGTAAGCCCAGACCAGTGATCGCCACAGATGCGCAAATCTTTGCACAATTGTGACGCGGTCGGTCCCTTCTGCCGGTAGAAACCTCATTTCATCAGCCACCTACAGAGACCGCCTTTTGGCATTAAAACTGCCACTACACAGGTCAGGCACGCAGCACTCAGCGGTGTTTAGTACCCGCTGGATCTACCGCCAGGATTGTCTGGAGAACAGCTTTTCGGGGGAGAGGTTGTTCAACGAGCGCCCAGGACTTAACCGAGTCCGGGGCGCTTTGTTTTTGCCCGCAATGTAGGCGCGAGCGTCCCGCTCGTGCTGATCCGCGGGCGCTTTCGCGCGAGCCGGCCGCTCTTCCTTACTGCCGCTCACGGCCGGCGAGCTGGCGCGGGGCCCGGAGGCAAAATCTCAGGCTCTCCCGAATGCATCTGCTGGCGGGTCACAAAGAAAACCGCCGCCGTCCAGGTAGGAAACAGATCGAACCCAGGAACCAGCTCCGCCGCGAGGGTAGGCAGAAAGGCCCAATGCCATCCCAGCAACTGGATCAGAATTACGGCTGCCACGACATCGAGGATGGCATCCGCTGGCGACAAGCCCCCGGCGACAAAAAGCGGCAACGCACCGATCTGAATCGCGTCAACCGCGATTGCCACCAACCAAGCCAGGCGAAGCTCCGGAGACTTGATGGTTTTCAGATACTCAAACACCCGCATAAAAACCCTCAACTAGGATACACCTGGCCAGGCCGCCGGGACTACGTAGCGCCGGCATCCTGCCGGCTGTCCCGAGGGCGTCTCGCCCTCGGCGGTGCGGGCGGGACGCCCCACGACAGCCGCCGGGACGGCGGCGCTACCCAAGCACTTGATCTCGCTGGGTCCGTTGTTCAGGGACAGTCCACGCAGGCCCGGACAACCTCGTCCGGGCGGGTGAGGGCACCAGCCCCTAGGTGATTCTCGCGGACCTCAGTGCTCCGGCTTCGGGGCCGGCCGCGCCGGAGTTCCGTCGGCCTTGACGTAATGCGCATACCAGGCCAGGTAGCGCTCCATCCGGTCCTTGAGATGAGAGGGCGCCTTGAATTCGTGATACTCGCCGGGATAGACCACAAGTTCGGTGTCGCGGCCCAGGCTCTTCAAGGCCTGGTACATCTGCTCCCCGCCAAGGATGGGCACATTCCAGTCAATATTGCCGCCCATGAACAGCGTGGGCGTGGTGACGTTTTCAATCTTGTAGAAGGGCGAAACCCGGTCCCAGACCGCTCTGTCCTTCCACGGATATCCCAGCTCGTATTCGTAGTCGCGAATGTAGCGGTCGTGGCCGTACAGGGAGGCGAACAGGGCCGCGCCGGCGCCCGAAATGGCGGCCTTGAAACGCGTGGTCTGCGTAATGATGAAATCGGTGGAGATGCCGCCGTAGGACCATCCCCCAACTCCAAGTTTGTCGAAATCAACCAAGCCCTGCGCGATGGCGTAGTCCACCATGGCCATGTCGTCCTGAAAATCCTTGTTGCCCCAATCGGCAAAGATGGCTTTGGCGTAGTCCTGCCCCCGGCCGGTGGAACCGCGCGGGTTGGGGTAGAGAACCACGTAGCCGTTGGCGGCAAAGAGCTGCGCCAGGTGGGTGAACTCGGCGTAATACGCCCAGACCGGCCCGCCGTGCGGCCTCAGAATAGCCGGATACTTCTTTCCCGGAACATAGTCGAGCGGCTTGTAGAGGTAGCCGGAGACAGTAGTACCGTCCTTGCTCTTGAACTTGACGTATTCGGGTACGGTGAGTTTGAGCTGCGAAATAAATGCGTCGTTAACGTGTGTGATCCGAGTGAGCTTGCCATCCGGGATGGTGAAAACCTCGCTCGGGCGGTCAGGAGTAGTGATCAGCGCCGCCACGTCGCCGGACTTGGCGACGGAATAGGAATACAGCATCAGGCGGCCGCCGACGGGCCGGGTGATTTCGCCGCCCGCGGAGGGGACGCGGCATAAGTTCTGCGTGCCGTCATCGTCAGCGATGAAATAGATAAACTTGCCATCCGGCGAAAAGCGCGGCTGGGTGGACATGCGATCCAGGGCCCGGGTGAGGATTCTGGCTTCGCCGCCGCCGGCGGGTGAGATGCCAATGTGACCCGTGCCGTAGATGAAGAGCTTGGGATCGGG
>Ga0207657_10004049_pt1 | contig 15569 bp, 20 predicted proteins | sample KBSC33metaG_FD_184316 | JGI IMG/M metagenome (GOLD analysis project Ga0207657, IMG submission 184316) | Corn rhizosphere microbial communities from Kellogg Biological Station, Michigan, USA - KBS C3-3 metaG (SPAdes) (version 2) | ecosystem: Host-associated > Plants > Roots > Rhizosphere > Soil ... | reverse complement strand
TCGGCCATGTCAGGCCGCGCCGACGACGCTTTCAGGAAGGTCGCTGCCGAAGACTCGCTGGTAATATTCCGCCACGATCGGCCGCTCCGCCTCATCGCACTTGTTGAGGAACGACACCCGGAAGGCGAAGCCGATATCGCCGAAGATGAGTGCATTCTGCGCCCAGCTGATCACGGTACGCGGACTCATCACCGTCGAGATGTCGCCATTGATGAAGCCCTGGCGAGACAGATCGGCCACCTTGATCATCTTCTCGACCGCGGCCTTGCCGTCGGGATTGTCATATTCGCCGGACTTGGCGAGCACGATCTGCGCCTCGACCGCTGCCGGTAGATAATTGAGCGTGCTGACGATGTTCCAACGGTCCATCTGGCCCTGGTTGATCGCCTGCGTGCCGTGATAGAGCCCCGTCGTGTCGCCGAGGCCGATGGTATTCGTCGTCGCGAACAGCCGGAACCAGGGGTTCGGGCGGATCACCCGGTTCTGGTCGAGCAAGGTCAGCTTGCCTTCCGCCTCCAGGACTCGCTGGATCACGAACATCACGTCGGGACGGCCGGCATCATATTCGTCGAACACCAGCGCGACGGGGTGCTGCAGCGCCCAGGGCAGGAGTCCCTCACGGAATTCGGTGACCTGCTGACCATCGCGAAGGACGATCGCGTCGCGGCCGACGAGGTCGATGCGACTGATATGCGCGTCGAGGTTGATTCGGATCATCGGCCAGTTGAGCCGCGCCGCGACCTGCTCGATGTGTGTGGACTTTCCGGTACCGTGATAGCCCTGGATCATTACCCGCCGGTTCTTGGCGAAGCCGGCGCAGATCGCGAGGGTGGTGTTGGCGTCGAACACATAGCTTGGGTCGAGGTCGGGGACGCGCTCGTCGGCCTCGCTGAAGGCCGGGACTTCCATGTCGGAGTCGACTCCGAACATTTCGCGGACCTTCACCATCCGATCGGGTGCGGCCATCACGGTCTCGCTCCGGCTTTCGGGGTTGACGTTGGAAATATCGTTCATCGGTTCGGGCCTTAAGCCTTAGGCAGACGCGCCTCAAGACATGGGATTTTGGGGTGATCAGGCGACTTTCGGCGGCAGCGGGAACAGCGTTACGAAACGCCGGGCCAGCGCGAGGTCTCCTTCGATCTTTATAGCATCGATCGGAGCGCCGCCATAGAGCACGCCCGCCACCTCCTCCGGAACGGCAGTCACCGTGAAGTCGCACCCATCCACTGGACCGCGCTTCACGTCGATGCGTCCGTCGCGGATTTCCGCCGTGTAGGTCGTATCGCCGAAACGGAACCCTGCCCTGGCGGTAAAATCGCCCGCGAGAGCGGAATCGAACATCGTCTGCATCGACATCATGATCGACACGTGGCTGACCGGGCGGCTCGGGTCGTGGCACTGGCTGCGCACGGCCCATTTGCCGAGCTCGCGGAGCACCGGCGCCGCCTCCAGGCCCCACTCGGTCGCCTCGTAAACCTGCACCGAGGCGGGCGGCGGCAGCTTCGTGCGCCTGACCAGCCCGCGCTCCTCCAACTCGGCAAGCCGCTGGGTGAGCACGTTGGCGCTGATTCCCGGAAGATCGCGCCGCAATCCCGAAAATCGGCGCGGACCGAACATCAGCTCGCGCATCACCAGAAGCGCCCAGCGTTCGCCGATCAGCTCGAGCGCATGGGCCAGTCCGCAGGCATCGTCATACCCGCGTTTTCCTTCGTTTTGCCGTACTTTAGTTATTTTTCCTAACTCCACAGTTGCAATTTAGGACTTCGGCGCCCAAAAAACAAGCGAATCGAGTCGCGGATCAGGGAGGGATATGACTGGCCGATGGGGGACGCGCCAATGCGTCGATGCGAGCGACAAGCGCGGCGTACCGGCCCGCGTAACTGCTGAACTGTCATTGAATCAGGCGTATGGCGTGCTCGCGCCATGGGCCGGCACCGAGGAGGGAATCCAATGCCGCTGAATCCCAACGCTTCGATCGAGATCACCGCCTTTCGCTGGGTCCCGGAATTCGCGCAGGGCGTCGTTCGCGACCTCCGCGCTCGCTGGGCGCTCGAGGAAGCCGGGCTCGACTACAAGGTCCGCCTGCTCGACCAGCAACGCCCGCCCGAATATCTGCTCGAGCAACCGTTCGACCAGGTGCCGATCCTGCGCGACGGCGATCTGCAGATCTTCGAGAGCGGCGCCATCGTTCAATATATCGGCGAGAAGAGCGAGACCCTGCTCCCGAGCGAGACGCGCGAGCGCTTCCGGGCAATCCAGTGGACCTATGCAGCGCTCAACAGCGTCGAGCCGGCCCTGTTCAACCTGGTGCTGATCGACGTCTTCTATGCGGGCGAGGAATGGGCGAAGCTTCGTCGCGCCGGCGCCGAGGAGTTCGTTCGCCTGAAATTGCAGCGCGTCTCGGACTGGCTCGGCGACAAACATTGGCTCGAGGGCGACCGCTTCACAATCGGCGATCTCATCATGGTCACCTCGCTGCGCTTTCTCCGCCACACCGACATCATCGCCGATTTCCCGAACCTCTCGGCCTACGTGAAGCGGGGCGAAGCCCGCCCCGCGTTCCGGCGCGCGCTTGCGGACCAGCTCGCGGTGTTCGCCGAGAATGAGCCGCAACCGGCCATCATCCCCCAGCAGGAAGGAGCAGCAGCATGACCTATTTCGAAGGATTTATCGCTCCCGTTCCAGAAGCGAACAAGGACGCCTACCGCAAGCATGCGGCCGATGCCGCCGTGCTGCTCCGCGAGATCGGCGTGGTCCGCCACGTCGAGGCCTGGGATAGCGACGTCCCTGAAGGCAAGGTCACCGACTTCCGCAAGGCGGTCGACGCGAAACCCGACGAGAAGGTCGTCTTCGCCTGGTTCGAATACCCCTCGCGCGAAACTCGTGACGCCGCCAACGCGAAGCTGATGAGCGACCCGCGCTTCGAGCAATTCGCCGACATGCCGTTCGACGGCAAGCGCATGACGGTCGGCGGCTTCGAAGCGATCGTCGAGGAAGGCAGCGGCCACGGCGGTTATGTCGACGGGTTCGTGGTCCCGGTGCCCGAGAGTAATCGCGACGCCTACCGGCAGCTGGCGTCGAAAATGGCGAAGGTATTCCGCCAGCACGGTGCCGCCCGGGTGGTCGAGGCGATTGCCGACGACGTCCAGCACGGGAAAGTCACGGACTTCTATCGCGCGGTGAAGGCCGAGGACGGCGAGACGGTCGTCTTCTCCTTCATCGAGTGGCCGGACAAGGCGACCCGCGACGACGCGTGGCAGAAGATCATGGCGGACGAGAGCCTGAAGCCGCAAGGCGACATGCCGTTCAACGGCCAGCGGATGTTCTGGGGCGGATTCGACACCATCCTCGACACCGCCGAGCAGCCGGCAATCCAGGCCGGGGCGCCGATCAGCGCCTGAGCGGCCGACAAATTCTGAAACAAAGGAGGCGAGCATGAGCGACGTTCGCACGGATACCCAAGCTGCGCCCGCGACGCAGAGCCGCGGCAACCCCCAAGGCGACTTCATCTGGTACGAACTGATGACGCCGGATGGCGACGGAGCGAAGGCCTTCTACGACGCCGTCGTCGGCTGGGACATCAGCGAAGGCGCGCCAGAATATGGCGGCTATCGAATGATTGGCCGCTCGGACGGCGGCAATGCAGGCGGAGTCCTTACGCTCAGCCCCGAGATGCTCCAGGCCGGAGTACAGCCGGGTTGGATCGGCTATCTACATGCCGATGATGTCGACGAGGCGGTGAGATCGATCGAACGCGCCGGCGGCGCGGTGATGAAGGAAGCATTCGATATTCCGAATGTCGGCCGGATCGCGGCGGTGAAAGACCCGCAAGGCGCAGCCTTCTGCGTGATGAAACCGATCCCGCCCGGCGGTGATCCGAACGCGAAGAGCGACGTCTTCGCTCCGAACGAGCCGGGGCGCTGCGCGTGGAACGAGCTTGCGACGTCCGACCAGAAGGCGGCCCTCAACTTCTACACCGGCCAGTTCGGCTGGACCGCCGGCGATACCATGCCGATGGGCGACATGGGCGACTATCAGTTCATCATGCAAAACGGCGTGATGATCGGCGCGATCATGACCAAGGCGCCGGAAAATCAGGTCCGCTGGCGCTTCTATTTCCGCGTCGCTGACGTCGATGAGGCGAAGGCGGCTGCAGAAAGCGGCGGCGGGACGATCCTCCATGGTCCGCAGGAAGTCCCCGGCGGCGACCGGATCCTGATCGGCCGCGACCCGCAAGGCGCGGAATTCGCGGTGGTCGGCAGGTGAGAACCGCCGCAATCCTGATCGCCCGGCTGATCTTCGCCGCGGTCTTCGCCCTGGCCGCGAGCTTCAAGTTCGCAGCCATGGGCATGACCGCTCAGGAGATCGCCGGGGCGGGATTCCCGATGCCCGACCTGCTCGCCTGGCTCGCGGCGATCTTCGAGGTCGCGCTGATCCTGGCGTTCCTGACCGGCGCCTTCTTCACCGAGGCCTGCCTGCTGGCGATCGTCTACGTGCTGTTCCTCGCCTTCAGCTTCCACGGGCCGAACCGGTGGAGCGGCAATCCGATGGAGTTCGGCTTCTTCGTCGACCACTTCACTTTCACCGCCGGGCTGTTGTTCGCGGCGGTCCACGGCCCCGGCAGCGCCCTTGTGCTGCGCTGGAGCCTTATCAATCGCAACAGGAGAGACCGATGACCGACAAGATGATCACCTGCCTCTGGTACGACAAAGGCGAGGCGCGCAAGGCGGCCGAATTCTATGCCTCGGTCTTCCCCGACAGCCATGTGGGCCGGGCAATGAAAGCGCCGAGCGATTTTCCCAGCGGCAAGGAGGACGACGAATTGACCGTCGACTTCACCGTCCTCGGCCGCGCCTTCGTCGGCCTCAACGGTGGGCCCAATTTCAAGCCGAACGAAGCCGTCAGCTTCATGGTCGTGACCGAGAACCAGGATGAGACCGACCGCTACTGGAATGCGATCGTAGGCAACGACGGCGAGGAAAGCGCGTGTGGCTGGTGCAAGGACAAATGGGGCTTCTCCTGGCAGATCACGCCGCGCGTCCTGCTGGAAGCCAACACCAATCCCGACAAGGCAGCGGCCCGGCGCGCGTTCGAAGCGATGATGACGATGGGCAAAATCGACGTCGCGAAGATTGAGGCCGCTGTGAAGGGCGAGACCGCGGATGCGTAAGCTCACCGGGGCGGTCTTCACCTCGCTCGACGGAGTCATGCAGGCGCCGGGCGGGCGGGAGGAGGATCCCACCAGCGACTTCCACTATGGCGGCTGGGTCCAGCCGCTCTGGGGCGCCGACATGAGCCCGTTCGAGGGCGTCGTCATGGGCGAGTACGACCTGTTGCTGGGCAAGAGGACGTATGACATCTTCGCCGCTTACTGGCCGTACAACCAGGACGATCCGATCGGAGAGAAATTCCAGCGCATCAACAAATATGTGCTGACCCATTCGGACGAGCCGCTGGAGTGGGACAATAGCTATCGGCTGTCGGGTGACAGCGCGACAGCGGTTGCGGAACTGAAGCGAACCGAAGGCCGCGACCTGCTCATCCAGGGAAGCAGCACGCTCTATCCGCCGTTGCTTTCCGGCAGGCTGATCGACCGGCTGATGCTGATGACGTTCCCAATCCTGCTCGGCCATGGCAAAAGCATCTTCGACGGTTCGGAGAAAGCGGGCACGATGAAGCTGGTCGACCATTTCGTCACGAATGCAGGTGTCGTGATGACGACCTATGAGCCCGCGGGCGACGTCCAGACGGGCAGCTTCGAAACCAAGCCTCCGAGCGAGGCCGAGATGGAGCGGCGCGAGAAGATGAAGGAGGGCGGCTGGTGACGCTCGCCCTTTATGGCCACCCTTTCTCCTCCTACACCTGGAAAGTCCTGATCCCGCTCTACGCCGACGGGACGGAGTTCGAATTTCGCCAGGTCCCGGAAAACGAGGAGACTTACGCCGAGCTCAAGCGGATCTGGCCGTTTGGGAAGTTTCCCTTGCTCCTCGACAATGACAAGCCCGTGATGGAGACGACCTGCATCATCGAGCATCTGCAGGCGCATTACCGTGGGCCAAATATCTGGATTCCGGATGGCGAACTTGGCCGGAGAGTCCGCTTCCTCGACCGCTTTTTCGACCTCCACGTCCAAGGCAACATGCAGCCTGCGGTCAATCACGCGCTCCGTCCCGAAGGTCAGGGCGACGCTTACGGGGCTGAGCTTGGGCGCAAGAACCTGCACATCGCCTATGACTGGCTGGAGGCCAGCCTCCCGAATAGCGAGTGGGCGGCGGGCGACACGTTCACCCTCGCCGACTGCGCCGCCGCGCCCGCCCTTTTCTATGCCGACTGGGTCGAGGAAATCGGGCCGGAGCGCCCGAAGCTGAAGGCCTATCGCGCGCGGTTGCTTGCGCATCCGATCGTAGCGCGGGTTGTCGATGAGGCCCGGCCCTATCGGCGATACTTTCCGTTGGGGGCACCCGATCGCGACTAAGCGAACGCCTTCGCTGCCTTCAGCGTCTGCCAGGCTTCGATCACCTCGCCGAGCTTCTTTTCCTGGCTTCGGTCGCCGCCGTTGCGGTCGGGGTGGAAGCGGCGGACAAGCCTGGAATAGCTCGCCCTCACCGCATGCAGGTCGGCGTCATCGCCAAGGCCGAGGATTCCGAGGGCTCGTTTCTCGTTCCGCGTGAATCGCTGCGGTGGTCCTCGGTCCGCGCGGCGGAAGTTGGCAGCGATGGCATCGAGCGGGTCGGCAAAGTCGTTCCAGGCCGGCATCGGATCAGCACCGTTGTGCGCGAAGCGGCGGCTCGGCCGCTCCCATCCGGCGAGCGGGCTTTGCGCGTCGCTGATCTCCTCCGCGCTCATGCCCTCGAAATAATTGTATCTCGAATTGTGCTCGCGGACATGATCCAGGCAGAGCAGCCGATAGTCCCCCGGCCCGTCGAAGTTCGCCGGCTCGAATGGCGCCTTATATTCGCCCACGCGCCTGCAGCCGGGGACGGCGCAGCGCTCCGTCGCCCCATCGACTTTCCCGTGCAGTTTCGGATTGCGTGACGCCACGGACTTCCTCGTTTTTCCAACTCCCCTATATAGGGTGAATGGACGTCGCTTCCACGGGACCGGTCGCAACCGAAATGCTACAGCGCCTCAACTCGGCGTTTCCGGGCGCGAAGGTCGAGCTCATCGACGATAGCGAAAAGCATCGCGGCCACGGCGGCTACAATCCCGCCGGCGAGAGCCACTTCACCTTGCTGATCGAGACCCCCGACTTCGCCGGCAAATCGAGGGTCGAGCGCCAGCGGATGGTCAACAAGGCTCTCGGCGAGCTGGTCGGCAATCGAGTCCACGCGCTATCAATCAAGGCAAAGGCACCCGGCGAATGAGCGACGACATCCTTCTCACCCTCGCGCCGGTCACGCACGACCTCGGCGGGTTCAAGGTGCATCGGACGCTTCCGCACAAGCAAAGGACGATGGTCGGGCCGTTCATCTTCTTCGACCAGATGGGGCCGGCGCATTTGTCGGCAGGCCAGGGCATCGACGTCCGCCCGCACCCCCACATCAATCTCTCGACCGTCACCTTCCTGTTCGCCGGCGCGATCATGCACCGCGACAGCATCGGATCGCGGCAGCGGATCGAACCCGGCGCAGTGAACCTGATGACCGCCGGGCGCGGGATCACGCATTCCGAGCGTTCGCCGCACGACGAGCGGGCGGCCGGACCGCACCTGTCCGGAATCCAGACCTGGCTGGCCATGCCGAAGGCGAAAGAAGAGATGGCGCCCGCATTCGAGCATACCGCAGAGGCGGACCTCCCAGTGATCGATGTCGACGGCGTCGAGGTTCGGCTCATCATGGGCGAGGAGTGGAAGGCCGCTTCGCCGGTAACCTGCCACTCTCCGACACTGTACGCCTCAATCCTGATGCGGCCGGGCTCTTCCTTCGAGGTTCCCGCCGACGCCGACGAACGCGCGCTCTACCTGCTCGATGGCGATGTGACCGTCGGCGGCGCCGCCATCGAGCGGCAGAATCTCGTGCTCCTCGCGCCGGGGCACAAACCCGTGCTCAAGAGCAGGGAAGGCGCACGGCTGATGCTGTGCGGCGGAGCGCCGATGGACGGCGAGCGGCACGTGTGGTGGAATTTCGTGTCCTCCAGTCGCGATCGCATCAACGAGGCCAAGCGGGCGTGGCGCGCGGGCGAATTCGCGCTCCCGCCCGACGACCACGACGAATTCATCCCGCTGCCGGAAATTCCGATGACGGTGAGCTATCCCTGACGGGAAGGCGCCGCTACAGCCCCGCGCGATGAAGACCGCCGCCCGATCCCGCTCCCGTTCCGCCGCGCGGCTCGCCGCGGTGCAGGCGATCTACCAGCAGGAGATGGAGGGCACGCCCCTTCCCCGCCTCCTCAAGGAATTCCACGATCATCGGCTCGGCGCGACGATCGAGGACGAGCAATATCATGAGGCGGAGCGCGACTTCTTCGATGACATCGTCACCGGCGCGGACGCCCGCAGGGCCGACATCGATGAAGCGGTCGCAGCGAAGCTCGCCACCGGTTGGAGCCTGGAGCGCCTGGACCGGCCGATGCGCGCGATCCTTCGCGCCGGGACGTACGAGCTGATCGCTCGCCCGGACGTGCCGGTCGGATCGGTCATCTCCGAATATGTCGACGTCGCCCACGCCTTCTACGACAAGCGGGAAAGCGGGTTCGTGAACGGGCTGCTCGACGCAATCGCCAAAGAGGTCCGGAGCTGACGGTTGCAGTCCGCTGGTTCGTTTCGCAGACTGAGCGCACATGAACGAAGCCGACCTGATCGAACGCCTGAGACGGATCGCCACCCATCCCGCCGCGCGCAAGCTGCAGGACGATGCGGCGGTGCTCGACGGACTCGTCCTGACGCAGGACAGTCTGGCGGAGGGCGTGCATTTTCTCTCCACCGACCCTCCCGCGAGCGTCGGCTGGAAGCTTGTCGCGGTGAACCTCTCCGATCTCGCGGCCAAGGGCGCCGAACCGGTCGCCGCGCTTCTGTCCTTTTCCCTGTCCCAAAGCGACTGGGACTCGGGGGTGATCGACGGGATCGGGGCGGCCTGCGAGAGTTATGGAATCGCGCTGATCGGCGGCGACACCATCGCCCTGCCGCCCGATGCCCCCCGCGTGTACGGTCTCACCGCGATCGGCCGCGCCGGCGAGAATGTCCCAAGCCGCGCCGGCGGCCACGCAGGCGACCGGCTCTGGATTGCCGGAACTGTCGGCGATTCCGCGGCGGGGCTGGCGCAGCTGGGCGACGATGACGCGGCGACCGGGCCGCTCGTCGACATCTACCGTCGGCCCGTTCCGCTGCTCGAGATGGGGCGGTCGCTTGCCCCCCACGCGACCGCGATGATGGACATTTCCGACGGGGTGCTCATCGACCTGTCCCGCCTGTGTTCCGCCAGCGGTTGCGGCGCCGAAGTCGATCTCGACTCACTGCCGCTGTCGGATGCGTTCGTCGCCGAGCGCGGGCAGGATCGCGCCGCTCGTCTGTTCGCCGCTACCGGTGGCGACGATTACGCTTTGCTCGCCGCCTTCCCGGCGGATCTCGACCCGGTAAGTCTTTCTTTACCCCGAGCGCCGACTCTGGCGTGCGTCGGGCGGCTCGTCGCCGGAGGCGGTTTCAAGCTCCACGACCGCAACGGCGACGTGCCCCTACCGAAGAGGTTAGGTTATGAGCATCGCGCTTCGAGTGCGTCAGTGGATGATCGGCTTTAGCGGCCTGGCCTGCGGAATGGCTGCGGCCGCCCTCCTCCTTCGCTAATCGCCCGCGCGGTTGCCAGCCGCGCTAACCCGCCATAAAGGGACGCGAATCCGCCGGCTGCGACCCGCACGCCGGCTCTTGCTTTTGCCGCCAACGGGGAAAGACATGAACCTCACTCTGATCGCCATTGTCTGTGGCGTTATCGCCGTGCTTTACGGCGTCGTCACCAGCCGGCAGGTGCTCGCCTCCTCGCCCGGCAACCAGCGCATGATCGAGGTCGCGGGAGCGATCCAGGAAGGCGCTGCAGCCTATCTTCGCAGGCAGTATACGACCATTGCCATCGTCGGCGTCGTCGTTGCCGTCCTGATTTACTTCTTCCTTGGCGGTCTCTCCGCGATCGCCTTCCTCGTCGGCTCGATCCTTTCGGGCGCAGCGGGCTTCATCGGGATGAACATCTCGGTCCGTTCGAACGTCCGCACCGCCGAAGCCGCCCGCAAGGGCCTGCAGAATGGCCTCACCGTCGCGTTCCGCGCCGGCGCCATCACCGGCATGCTCGTGGCGGGCCTGGCGCTCCTCGCGATCGCGGTGCTGTTCTGGTACCTGACGGGCCCCGGCGGCTATGCGCCGAACGACCGCCCGGTCGTCACCGCGCTGACCGCACTCGCCCTCGGAGCCTCGCTCGTTTCGATCTTCGCGCGTCTTGGCGGCGGAATCTTCACCAAGGCCGCCGACGTCGGTGCCGACCTGGTCGGAAAGGTCGAAGCCGGAATTCCCGAGGACGACCCGCGCAACCCGGCCGTGATTGCCGACAACGTCGGCGACAATGTCGGCGACTGCGCCGGAATGGCTGCCGATTTGTTCGAGACCTATGTCGTCACCGTCGGCATCACGATGGTGTCGGTCGCTCTCGCTCTCGGCACCAGCGCACTTCTCGTTCCGCTGATGTCGCTTCCGCTGCTGATCGGCGGAGTCTGCATCATCACCTCGATCATCGGCACCTACATGGTTCGTCTCGGTGCCAAGGGATCGATCATGGGCGCCCTCTACAAGGGCTTCTGGACGGCCACGCTGCTCGCCATTCCGGCGATCTACGGTGCGGCCTGGTACGCACTTGGTGGCGATCTCGGCCAGACCGTGACGACGACCTCGGGAACGAGCTTCCCGGTCATCCACCTCGTCTGGGCGAGCTTCATCGGCCTCGCGGTGACCGCCCTCATCGTCTGGATCACCGAATATTACACCGGGACCAACTACCGCCCGGTGCAGTCGATCGCCCGCGCGTCGCAGACCGGCCATGGCACCAACATCATCCAGGGCCTGGCGATCAGCCTTGAATCGACGGCGCTTCCGACGATCGTGATTATCGTCGGCCTCATCGCCAGCTTCCAGCTCGCCGGCTTCCTCGGTGTCGCCTACGCGGCTTCGGCGATGCTTGCGCTCGCAGGAATGGTCGTCGCCCTCGACGCCTATGGCCCAGTCACGGACAACGCTGGGGGAATCGCCGAAATGGCGGGCCTCGAGGACGAGGTACGCCGCCGCACCGACGCGCTCGATGCCGTCGGCAACACCACCAAGGCCGTGACCAAGGGCTACGCCATCGGTTCGGCCGGCCTTGCCGCGCTCGTGCTGTTCGGTGCCTACACCGCCGACCTTCGGGAGTTCGGCGATCAGATCGGCGTGACGACGAACCTCGACTCGCTGTTCACGCTCTCCAACCCCTACGTCATCGTCGGGCTGCTGCTGGGGGCCCTGCTGCCGTACCTGTTCGGAGCGATGGGCATGACTGCCGTCGGCCGAGCCGGCGGTGCCGTCGTGGAGGAGGTGCGCCAGCAGTTCCGCGACAACCCGGGCATCATGGACGGCTCGGTTCGCCCGAACTACGCGCGCACGGTCGACCTCGTCACCAAGGCCGCGATCCGCGAGATGATCATCCCGTCGCTTCTTCCGGTGCTCGCCCCGATCGTCGTCTACTTCGTGATCGGCTGGGTCGGCGGCAAGGAGAACGGGCTCGCCGCTGTCGGTGCGCTGCTCCTGGGAGTCATCGTTTCCGGGCTGTTCGTCGCTATCTCGATGACGAGCGGCGGCGGTGCTTGGGACAATGCCAAGAAATATATCGAGGACGGCAATTACGGCGGCAAGGGCTCCGAAGCCCACAAGGCGGCCGTGACCGGCGACACCGTCGGTGACCCCTACAAGGACACCGCGGGACCGGCCGTGAACCCGATGATCAAGATCACCAACATCGTTGCCCTTCTGCTGCTTGCGGCGCTCGCCGCTCACGCCGGCGTGTAGCGCCGATCACCGCACAAAGGGGGAGCCCCGCCCGGCACTGCCGCGGCGGGGCTTTTCTTTTGGCGCGTTCGGGCGTTGAAGCCGAAATATGTCGCACGCAATCCGAATCCATGAGGTTGGAGGGCCCGAGGTCCTCGTCTGGGACGAAGTCGAGGTCGGAGAGCCGGGCCCTGGCCAGGTGAAGCTTCGCCAGGCTGCAGCCGGCCTCAACTTCATCGACGTCTATCACCGCACTGGCCTCTATCCGCAGCCGATGCCGTTCACCCCGGGAGTCGAGGGTGCCGGCACGGTCGAAAGCATCGGCGAAAGTGTGACGAACGTGAAAACGGGCGACCGCGTCGCCTATGCCGGCCCTCTGGGAGGCTATGCCGAGGAGCGGCTGATCGAAGCCGACAGGCTGGTGAAGCTGCCTGACGACATCGCCTTCGAGCAGGCGGCGGGGATGATGCTCCAGGGCATGACGGCGCGAATGCTGCTGCGCGCGGTCTATCGGGTGAAAGAGGGCGACACGATCCTCGTCCATGCCGCCGCCGGCGGCGTCGGCCTGATCCTTTGCCAGTGGGCGAGCGCGCTCGGGGCAACGGTGATCGGCACGGTTTCGACCGAAGAGAAAGCGGAGATCGCGCGCGCCCACGGCTGCGCCCACCCGATCCTCTACACGAAGCAGGATTTCGCTGCCGAGGTCGACAAGCTGACGGCGGGCCAGAAGCTTCCGGTGGTCTACGATTCCATCGGCAGGACCACGTTCATGAAATCCCTCGACTGCCTCCGCTCTCGCGGGTTGATGGTCAGCTTCGGCAATGCATCGGGTCCGGTAGACCCGTTCAGTCCGCTCGTGCTGTCGCAGAAGGGATCGCTGTTCCTGACCCGACCGACGCTGTTCAATTACGTCGCGACGCGGCCTGAGCTGGAGGAAGCTGCGAACGACCTTTTCGCCGTCGTCCGATCGGGCAAGGTGAAGATCGAGGTCAAGCAGCGCTATCCCCTCACCGAAGCCGCAGAGGCGCATCGCGCGCTCGAGGCCCGCGAGACGACCGGATCCACCATATTCACCGTCCAGGGTGGCCGCCTTCACATTTGACAGCCGTAACGCTAAGGCACCGCGTCTTTTTCAACAGGAAACGAGGTAGAGTTTGGCCAAGGAAGAACTTCTCGAGATGCGCGGGCAAGTCGTCGAGCTTTTGCCCAATGCCATGTTCCGCGTGAAACTCGAGAACGGCCATGAAATCCTCGGCCATACCGCAGGCAAGATGCGCAAGAACCGCATCCGCGTCCTCACTGGCGACGAAGTTCTCGTCGAGATGACGCCCTACGATCTCACGAAGGGCCGGATCACCTATCGCTTCATGCCCGGCCGCGGAGGGCCGCCGGGCCGTCCGTAAATGCGGCTGATACTCGCCTCGGCGAGCCCGCGCCGCCTGGATTTGCTCGCCCGCATCGGTATCGCGCCCGACGAGGTCGCTCCTGCCGATATCGACGAGAGCGTTCCAGGCGGTGAGCTTCCGCGCGACCATGCATTGCGGCTTGCGAGCGAAAAGGCCGAAGCGGTCGCCAGGGAGCGCCCGGACGCGCTGGTACTCGCCGCGGATACGGTGGTGGCCGTCGGACGACGCATCCTGCCGAAGGTCGAGGATGAGATGACTCTTCGCGCCTGCATGAAATTGTTGTCGGGCCGCCGTCACCGGGTTCTGACCGGCGTTGCCCTCGCGGCACCCGGCCAGCCGCTTCGAACCCGCCTGGTCGAGACGATGATCGCGATCAAGCGGCTCTCCGAGGAAGAGATCGATTATTACGCCCGCCATGGCGAATGGCGTGGCAAGGCCGGCGGCTATGCGTTGCAGGGCTATGGCGAAGTTTACGTTCGCCACATCGCCGGAAGCTATTCGAACGTCGTCGGGCTTCCGCTGGCGGAGACTCGCAATGTGTTGAAGGCTGCCGGATATCCAATTGCCTGAGTGGTTGATCGAACGCGGGATAGGAGAAACCCGCGCGGCCCTAGCCGAAGGCGGCCGAATCCTCGAAGCGCGCATCGAGCTGGACGGCACGGTCCCCGCCGGAACCATCCTCCCCGCTCGGCTTGCCAACGTCGGGAACGGCGGACGCAATGGCATCGCGCGCGACGAAACCGGGACCGACTATCTGCTGCAGCACGTCCCGAAAGACATTACCGAAGGCGCCACGTTCAACATCGAGGTCACGCGGCCTGCCTTGCCTGGGCCGGAGCCGTGGAAGCGGCCGCTTGCGAAGGCCACACGCGATGAGCGGCGCCGGCCGCAATCCCTTGCGGAGCGGCTTCGCTGCACAGGCCACATGGTCCGCAAGCTGGCTTTCCCGGCGGCCCGCGACGAGCTCGCCGGGCTTGGCTGGAATGAACTGATCGACGAGGCCCGCAGTGGCAGAATCGATTTTCCCGGCGGGAGCCTCGGCCTGTTCCTGACCCCCGCCATGACTCTCGTCGATGTCGACGGCACCCTGCCGCCCTCGGAGCTCGCGATCGCCGGCGCCCGGGCGGCCGCCGAAGCCGTCCGGCGCCTTGACATCGGCGGTTCGATCGGAATCGATTTGCCGACCGCAAGGGGCAAGGAGGCGCGCAGCGCCGCCGCTGCGGCCATCGACGGCGCCCTTCCTCAGCCATTCGAGCGCACCGCCGTCAACGGCTTCGGGTTTCTCCAGGTCGTCCGGCCGCGCTCTCGAACATCGCTCCTGGAACTTGCGCAGGACGTCGCCGTATTTGAAGCACGCGCTCTGCTCCGCCGGATCGCATTCGACCCGCCCGGACCGAAGCGGCTCGTCGCCAATCCCGGCATCATCGCGGCGATCGAGGCCTGCCCGGGATGGATCGACGAGGTCTCGAAGCAGGTCGGCGGCGCCGTCACCTTGCGCTCCGACGCATCGCTCCCCATCCAGGCATCCTATGCCGAAAAGAGCTGACAAATCCTGCCCGATCTGCGGCAAGCCGCCGTCGACGGACCATGCACCGTTCTGCTCGCGCGGATGCAAGGACCGCGACCTGCTGAAATGGCTCGGCGAAGGCTATCGGATCCCCGGCCCCCCGGCGGCTCCGGATGGGGTGGACAGTGAAGGGGGTGACGGCTAGGGACGCTCCGCTCGAACGGCCGGCCGGCCGGACAGGCGAAAAGCCCAGGTAGCTCAGTTGGTAGAGCACGTGACTGAAAATCACGGTGTCGGTGGTTCGATTCCGCCCCTGGGCACCACCCGCTCACGCAGTTGATCCGGGGGATCAACGAGTAAGCGGGGCGCGCAAAGCTAGGCCCTCCACCACCCCGGATAATCGCGCTTCAGCTTGGCAAGCTTCGGCAGGTCGTTGACGACGACATAAGGCGCGTCCGGATGCTTGCGGACATAGCCCTGGTGATAGGCCTCGGCCGGAAAGAACCCACCGCTTTCGACGCGCGTCGCGATCGGCTTTCCCATGGCTTTGAGCTGGGCGATCGTCTTTGCCGCCACCGCCTTCTGCTGTGCATCCTGCGGGAAGATCGCCGAGCGATAGCTGGGACCGACGTCCGGTCCCTGCCGGTTCACCTGCGTCGGATCGTGG
>Ga0207657_10004048_pt1 | contig 15571 bp, 13 predicted proteins | sample KBSC33metaG_FD_184316 | JGI IMG/M metagenome (GOLD analysis project Ga0207657, IMG submission 184316) | Corn rhizosphere microbial communities from Kellogg Biological Station, Michigan, USA - KBS C3-3 metaG (SPAdes) (version 2) | ecosystem: Host-associated > Plants > Roots > Rhizosphere > Soil ... | reverse complement strand
CGAAGATGGATTCTCCCAGCGGGAACACTTTGCTGAGATCGTGAATTTCAACAAGGGGCACGAGCGGATGTTAGCAGAGCATTTTTAAAACGGCGCCACGGATTTCGTACCGGCTGTCGACGGTTACAACCTTTGTAACCTTCGCTTTCTTGTGATCGCCTTGGCTTTATTGCAACGCAATCAGTGGCACGGCAACAAGTGCGGCCACAATCCCCGCCGCTTTCCAGCGCGTAAAGTGTTCTCGCAGAAACAATCGGGCCATCAGCACTGTGATGGCCGGGTAAAGAGAACTGATTACCACGGCGGCATCCAATCTTCCTGTCTGCTCCGCGCGGATAAAGAAGAGCGTACCCGTCGAATCGAGGCATCCGGCGAAAAGGCCGAGGGCCGCATCGCGCCACTCGACCCGGTGTTTGCCCGGCCGCAGCAGCACGATCAGACCTACCACAATCAACGATCCAACACGCGAATGCGCAGCCGCCCAGACCGCGGATGTATCTCCCGTTCGATGGATGAAGATAAAAAATCCGGCAAATCCGAATCCGGCGATCACCGCCATCCACAGACCCTCGGGCTTTCCCATTCCATCTTCTGGTCGTGAGACCAGCCAGATTCCTAGGCCCGCCAAGAGAAATCCGGTGGTGGTTATCGCCCCCGGAACGCCTTCCGTAATCATGGCAAACCCGGTGGGAATCCCCGCCGCCAGCACGGCCGAGACTGGCGCAATCAAGCCCATGTTTCCGGCCGCGAGTGTGCGATAGAAGATGGCGAGGGCAGTGCCTCCCAAGGCACCCGCCAGCATGGCCCAGAGTTGGCTGGCACGATCGGGAAGCGGCGCATGAGTTGCAACTGCCAGGCCGCCCATAAGCAGGAACCCGCTGCTGTGTGCGAGCAGGGTGACCAGGAACGCGTCCGATCGTTTCGAGGCATATCCGCCCGTGAAATCGCTCACTCCCCAGCACACCACTGCGGCCAGGCTGAAACCTGTCGAGACCACTTGCAGAGAAGCCCACATTGCGCGAGGCATCGAGCTTACCATTCACCCGCGCCCTCGTGCAGCGCTCGGTCAAGCTGTCCGATTGACTTGCGCCTTCTGACGCCCTAACATGACCACCTCTTCCCCGAAGCACTTCAGCACTTATGATCGGCCAAACTGTTTCGCACTACCGGGTCCTGTCCAAACTGGGCGGCGGCGGCATGGGTGTCGTCTACGAAGCAGAGGACTTGCGCCTCGGCCGCAGAGTCGCGATCAAGTTTCTTCCGGAAGAACTCGAGAAAGACGCGCAGGCTCGCGAACGTTTCGGGCGCGAGGCTCGCGCTGCGTCAGCCTTGAATCACCCCAACATCTGCACGATTTACGACATCGGGGAAGAACACGGCCATCATTTCATTGTGATGGAGTACCTGGAGGGCAGCACCCTCAAACACCGCATCGAAGGTCGGCCGCTGAGTCTGGAGGCGATGTTAGAAGCTGCGGGGCAGATCGCCGACGCGCTCGACATCGCGCATACGGCAGGTATCGTTCACCGTGATCTCAAGCCCGCCAATCTGTTCATTACCAAGCGCGGGCAGGCCAAAATTCTCGATTTCGGTCTCGCCAAATTGGCAGGACGTCCACAGCCTCAAATGGAAGCTGTAGGCGCGTCTATGGCGACGGCTGCCGTTGACGAGGCGCATCTCACCAGCCCGGGCAGCACCGTGGGCACGGTCGCTTATATGTCTCCCGAACAGGCGCGGGGCGAGGAACTTGATGTTCGCACCGATCTGTTCTCCTTCGGCGCAGTTCTCTACGAGATGGCGACAGGGCGCCAGCCGTTTACGGGGAACACCTCAGCTGTCATCTTCGATTCCATTCTCAATCGCGCGCCCACAGCTCCGGTTCGACTTAATCCGGATCTTCCCCCGGAACTGGAGCGCATCATCAACAAGGCGCTGGAGAAAGATCGCGAACTTCGCTACCAGGTCGCTTCCGAGATGCGGGCCGACTTGAAACGGCTCAAACGGGAAATCGATTCGGGCAAGAGTTCTGCGGTGAGCACCGCGTCGTCAGCGGCAAAAGATATCTCCTCCGGCGCAGTGGTCGCGGCCGCGCCGCACGCGTCAATTTCGGCAGCATCGGGCCATCCATCGGCAGCGCCCTCGGTTGCCTCGATTGCACCCGCCACTCATCGCAAGCTCTATGCCGGGATCGCCGCCGTGGTTCTGATTGCGGTGGCGCTAGCCGGATTCTTCTACTCGCATCGCGCACGCGCGCTTACCGAAAAGGATTCGATTCTCCTCACAGATCTCGTAAACACGACCGGCGATAGCGTTTTTGACGGAACGCTTAAGCAGGCTTTGGCTGTCCAACTCGAGCAATCGCCTTACCTCAATGTCATGCCGCAGTCGCGTATTCAGGAAGCCTTGCGCTTTATGGGAAAGTCGCCGGACGAGCGCGTGACAAGTGATGTCGCCCGTGAGATCTGCTTGCGAGAAGGAATTACCGGGATGCTGACCGGTTCCATTTCGAGCCTGGGCAGCCACTACGTGATCACCCTTGCCGCGCTCAACGCGCAATCCGGGGACTCTCTCGCTACGGAACAGGTAGAAGCCGAAAGCAAGGAACAGGTATTAAAGTCGCTGGACCGCGCTGCCTCGAACCTCCGGACCAAGTTAGGTGAATCGCTCTCCTCCGTCCAGCAATATGCAACACCGCTGGAGCAGGCGACCACCTCCTCCCTTGAGGCTCTTCAGGCATTCAGCCTGGGACAGGCCGAGCATCAACATCTCAACGACATGGGAGCAGTCCCTCACTTTAAGCGAGCCATCGAACTCGATCCTAACTTCGCCATGGCATACGCCACCATGGCGACTTGCTATTCGAATTTCGGAGAAGCATCGCAGGCGGAAGCGCTGCTGAGGAAAGCATTCGATCTGAAAGACAGAGTAACCGAGCGAGAAAGATTTTACGTCCTCTCGCATTATTACGACTTCGCTGTCGATGATGTAGACAAGACCCTTGAGACATACAAAGAATGGCTGCGCGTTTATCCGCGCGATGAAGTACCGCGCGACAATCTGGCACTTCTCTACAATGCCCGAGGTGAATATCAGACTGCCGTTCCTTACTCGCTTGACGCGATAAAGCTCAACCCGAAAGACCGATTTCCCTATCAGAACCTCAGCTTCGCTTACATGGGGCTGAATCGATTCGATGAATCCAAAGCCACTGTCCGGCAAGCAAATGACATGGGGTTCGATACCGACGTTCTCCACTTTGCGCTTATGAATTTGGCGTTCGTTCGGAATGACCAGGCCCACATGCAGAAGGAATTGGAACAAGCTGCTGGAAAAACCGCTGAAGATACTCTGTTGTTCTTCAGAGCCCAGAGCGAGTGTGCGCTGGGGAAACTGGCGTCCGCGCGTCAGTATTACGCGCGCTCCATCGCTGTCTCGCAAAATGACAAGTTGGCGGAAGCTGCGAGCGTTACCCGTACCGCCCAAGGCGTTTGCGAGGCCGTTTTGGGGTATCCATCGGCAGCGGCCCAGTCCGCATCCGAGGCCCTCAAAATTTCGCAGGGGAAACGCACTCGTGAGTTCGCCGCAAAATTGTTCGCCTTAGTCGGAGATACAACTCGCAGCCACAAACTCGTTGCCGATCTGGTCAAGGAGTCCCCCCAAAGCACATTTCTGATCAATCTGGATATGCCGGTGGCAAGAGCCAGCGAGTACCTTGCAGCCAACAAGCCCTCGGAAGCCCTCGCCGCCTTGGAACCCTGCAAGGCATTCGCCATGGGCGCAGGATTTGCGAGCTATTGGCCCGCATATCTTCGCGGAGAGGCTCTCGTCAAAGCCAAGCAGGGCGACAAGGCAGCCGCCGAGTACCAGAAGATTCTCGACCATCGGGGCATCGATCCTACGAGTCCGCTGTATTCGCTTGCCCGTCTCGGCCTGGGGCGCGCCTACGCCGTGCAAGGGGACGTCGCCAAAGCTAAGACCGCTTATCAGGACTTCTTTGCTGTTTGGAAGGACGCCGACGCGGACCTGCCCACATTGACCCGGGCCAAGGCTGAATACGCCAAATTGCAGTGAAAACCGGTCCGCTGGTTCACATGGCCGGTAACCACGTCCCCAAATTTGATCGACAATATCGCCCGCCTTGCAGGTAGCAGTTCGTCCCGTCCCCACCATACCCGCTCCATTGCAGCCAATCGCACGAAGAGTCGTTTGCAGGCTGGGTACCAGCCAGCATTCAACGTGTTAAAATCACCAGAAAGCAGCACTTACGCGAGAGCCCAGGTTGATCGAACTAGCACCCTCGATTCTTTCCGCTGATTTCGCACGTCTTGCGGAACAGGTACGCGCCGCCGCAGAGGGCGGTGCATCTGTCATCCATGTGGACATCATGGATGGGCACTTTGTACCCAACCTGACAATTGGGCCACCCGTGGTGAAGTCCCTGCGAAAAGCGACGGATTTGCCACTCGACTGCCACCTGATGATCGAAAACCCCGATCAATTCATCCCTGATTTTGCCGAAGCGGGCGCTGATTGGATTTCAGTACATCAGGAGGCCTCTCGCCACCTCAATCGCACGTTGAACCTGATTCGCAGTCACGACGTGCTGGCGGGCGTTGTCATTAATCCCGCGACGCCGGTGGAAACACTCACGGAAGTGCTCGATATTGTGGACTATGTTCTGGTCATGTCGGTTAATCCGGGATTCGGGGCGCAGAAATTCATCCCCGGCGCACTGCACAAGATGAGGCGTCTGGCGGAGTACCGTGCCAACCATGGCCTGAACTATCGCATCGAGGTAGATGGAGGGGTTGCTCTGGATACGGTTGGGGACGTGGTCCGCGCCGGGGCGGAAATCCTGGTTGCGGGCAATGCAGTCTTTGGCCACGGCGATCCTAAATCCAATGCGCAGAAGCTTCTGAAAGCCGCGACGGAAGCCACTTTGCAAAAGGTTTAATCGGAATTATGCAGGGATGGGCGTCTCGCCCGTCCAGTTCGAGTCGAAATCGACCCGAGATTTCTTTCAGGTAGGTTCTATGTCACGTCGTGCACCATGGCTCGTTTTGTTCGCATTGTTGCTGCTGTTCACGGCAGCCTGCACTAATAAAAAAGTAAGCAACCCGCTGGCGAATGTCGGTTCCAAGCAGCCAGACAAGGTCCTTTTCGACCGTGCCATGGACGCAATGAAGCACAATCGCTTCGACGTCGCCCGCATGACCCTGCAAACGCTGATCAACACCTATCCTGACTCCGAGTACATCGCCCGTGCCAAGCTGGCGGTGGCTGACTCGTGGTATGCCGAAGGTGGTACTGCGGCGTTAACCCAGGCCGAAATTGAATATAAGGACTTCGAGACCTTCTTCCCCAATATGCCGGAAGCTGCCGAAGCCCAGCTGAAGATTGCGAACATTCATTATCAGCAAATGGAAAAGCCGGATCGTGACTTCACGCACGCCATGCGTGCCGAAGACGAGTACCGGCAACTGATCCAGCAATATCCGGACAGCAAGCTTCTTCCAGAGGCCAAGCAACGTTTGATGGAGGTTCAGGAGGTTCTGGCCCAGCGCGAATTCATGGTCGGACGCTTCTACTATCTGCGGCCCTCCTACCCCGCCGCCATTGCCCGGCTGCAGAGCGTGGTCGACAAATATCCGCTGTTCAGCGGTGCCGATGAAGCGCTTTACTTGTTGGGACAATCGTACGAAGCCGAGATCACGCTGCTCCGCGCAAGTCGGATGGCGGAAGCCAACAAGGCACAGGCGATCCAGACCTTCACCAAGAACGCTGCCGCAGCCTATGACAAGATCCTCACACGTTATCCGGTAATGGAGCGTGCCGAGGACGCGAAGAAGCGTCTGCAGGCTCTGCATCAGCCCGTTCCGAAGGCAACGCAAGCCGCCGTAGCGCAGAACCAGAAAGAAGAAGAGAGCCGGCGCAGCGTTGGAATGTTTGGGCACCTGATGGGCAACTTCACTCGCCACCCCAACGTGGCCGAAGCCACAAAGGTTGGAGAGCCCACTCTGGTTGACCCCAAGCCTTTGAGCGCAACCGAGGTCGTACAGGCCGCCAGCAGTGCAATCACGGGTCGAGCCGCCGCCGGGGATAACAAGGTTGGAGCCGAGATCATAAAAGGTCTCACACCAAGCGAACCCACCCCTCGTTCTGACTCTCCGGCATCAGCAGCAAATGACGGCGCTGGCGACGCTGCCCCCGCCGCGAATGGGGCAACTGGCACCGGTGCGGCGGCTGGTGGAGACACTTCCGGCGCCGCTCCTGCTGACACCACCGGTCCTGCGCCGCCTCCAGCGCCCGCCGCTGACGCCAACAATGGCATTCCGGAATTAAAGCCAAATGTCGCCGATGACAGTTCTGGAAACGGAGCTCAGCCCGCGCCTCCGCCGCCTCAGCTCAACGAGATCCAATCGGGAACTCAGGCCGCTCAACCCGAGACGGGCTCGCCAGTGGACAATGGTGCTGAAGCTCAGCCCGGCGGAACGCAGCCGGCTGCGGCATCCACAACTGACTCCTCAGCGCCCAAATCAGCCGACTCGTCTTCGAGCGCGAAGCAGAAGGATGACGACACCAGTTCCTCGAGCAAAAAGAGGAAGAAGCACAAGCTGATCCCGTTCTAGGATCTACATGGCCTGCCCAGGAACTTTCTCGGGGCAGGCCTTTGTGTCGGCAACAGCGAAGCCTACCAAGCCGCCACCCGCTACAAAGAGCAGATGAGGGCAGGCTTATAGCTAGGTAACTTACCAGTTACTAAACGGCCCTTCCCTCCAAAATCAGCCGCGCCAACCCCTGCATTGCACTGAACCTCTCAACCCCATGCCTCAGAACTGGCTGATGGCGCGCCAAATCTTGCTTCGAAAGGACATTTCCCTGCTCGAAAGCATTAGGGTCTTCACTGCCCACTAGTAACCTGCTTACCTCGTATTCACATTGACTTAGGGTAATGGACACGGTAACTTCGGCTCATCTAAGGACAAGCCCTTGGCGCGCAAAGTTCTGCTTGCTGACGACAGTGTGACTGCCCAGAACATGGGCCGGAAGATCCTCACCGATGCCGGTTACGAGGTAGTCACTGTCAACAATGGGTCAGCCGCTCTCAAGAAAATCAGCGAAGCGCATCCCGATTTGATTGTTCTCGATGTTTACATGCCGGGCTACAGCGGCCTGGAAGTGTGTCAGCGTATCAAGGAGTCGCGCGAGACAAACCAGATTCCGGTGCTGCTCACAGTCGGGAAACTGGAGCCTTTCAAGCAAGACGAAGCGCGACGTGTGCGTGCTGACGCTTTCATCATTAAGCCCTTTGAAGCCAGCGAACTGACCGCTGCCCTGAGCAAACTCGAAGGCAAGTTGGGAGCCCCGGTTGCGCCTCGCAAAGAAGGCCGGCCATCCGCCCCAGCCACTATGGAGAGCTTCGAGCGGACCGCCACTTCCTCGGCACCCCAGTTTGGAGATGAGGAATCCGGATGGAAGGCTCGCCTCAAGTTCCCGAGTGCAGGATCGAAGCCGACACAAGTTGAGCCTGATCCTGAGCCGTACACGGCGCCCAGCACCAGTTTCCGCGACGCTGTACCAGATCCGCCAGGGCCTTTACCTCAGAACTCTCCTGTTCATGCGGTTCTGGAGCGACCCATACCAGCAGGCATTCCCCAGGACATCACTCCCGACGAGATCGCTGCCATAGCTGCCGCAGCCGCGCGCGTTCAGGCCGGCATTAGCGTAGGCGAGAACTTTGAACACCTGACTGCTAGCCCTGCTGCATCGAAACCGGAAGATGCTGCACCGAAAGCGGAGGACAAAGCCGCTGCGGCGGTGGTGGAAGAATCTTCACAGAAAGCACCGGCCCCGGAAGTCACTTCCGAAAAATCACAGAGCATCGCCGATTCGCAAGCTCCAGTAGAGACGCTCGCGTCATCATCGAGGGCAATGCCAACCGACACTCAGACCCAGAACGCGGTTCAGCAGGAGGGCGCGGCAGCACAAGCGCAAGCCGCGCCCGATTTCGCCGAGCTATCGAAGTCGGAACCGGTCGCAGTCCCGCGCGAACCATCCGAGCCGGGCACCACGTTCGCCGTAGTCCCTGGAATTGAAGAGACCGCAGAGCCCGAACCCGTGGCAGTGGCTGCAATTGGAGCTTCCTCTGCAGCGCCGACTCATGCTGTGGCAACACTGGCTCCAAAAACTCGCTGGGTCGCAGAAGAGGTGCCCCTGGAGGCCCAGGAAGCGGTTCTGGTGCTCGAGCGCGAGATGCACAAGGCTTACGCCGCGTTCGCCGCTGCCGAGCACGGCCTGCGCTACGAGAGCGCTCCCATCGATCGTGATGACGAGCCAATCTTTGCCGCCATGAGCCCACCCGCGATTGGCACTCCATTGCCGATGATGGAACCCTCCGGTGCGGCAAAGCCGTCCAGGAACGAAGCTCTGGCATCGAACGAGCCTACTCAAGTGCCCGCCGGCGAATCAACGTTTCGTGATATTGCGAACTCCTCCCACAGCTTCAAGCCCCCCGCGCCTTCGTTTGCACCAGTGGGCCCGAGTCGGGACGACACGCAGCATGCAGCAGCCACGTTCGGCGGACCTGAACCATTCGGCATGGCTGAAGCTTCGCCTATCTCAGAACCTGAACATAGCCCGCGGTCAAGCTCGCCGTCTGAAATCAAAATAGGGGCCGCTGTTCCTCAGTCCTCGGCTGCCATCGCGCAAGATGAGCCGTCTGTTCAACAAGACCTCAGTAGTGCAACTCCCGGCTCTGCACGCGACGAAGCCGGAAAAGTTGAACGCAAGCCGGCTGAGCCGAGTTCCGATGTACAGCCCGAACCCGATTTCGCCGCCGCGACCCGCGCCGCATGGGCAAACTGGCGTGACGTTCGCGAGTCCGTGCTGAGCCCGAAAGCCGAAGCTTCCTCAGCCTCCATAAATCCCGAAGCGGAATTGGAAGAACTGAAAAAGCTGAAAGGGCTCAAAAAAGACGGGCCCACTCCATCGACTTTGCCGGAAGCTGCGCTCGCAGCCGCCGCCTCGGCCGACACCTCTGCCACCAGCGATAGCAATCTATCCAGCATCGTCGACACTATGCTCGCCGAACTCAAACCCAAGCTGATGGCTGAACTCGCCGAAAAGCTTAAGCAGGAAAAAAAGAAGTAGAGCCCTCATCGGCAGCAAAGCCGCACGGCATATCCACCCCGTTCTAACGGCACCATCAACCCGTCTCTTTCACCCTGTCATCCTGAGCGCAGCGAAGGACCCATCGCCGTTCGGGCCCCTTCGACTATGGCAGGGAATTCTCTCCACGCTCTTGTTTATTCATCATGCCCACTGCGCATCCGCTCTCTGGCCACTAGCTTGGATCTCAAAGTTGTCACCTCATCATTCTGAGCAAACCGAAACCCATGCACTGCTCCGTGAAAGAGCGGCCCTTCAGGGGCCGTGGCAGAGAGCCGAGGTAAGGGGGCTTTAGCTCCGGGTGCTCCTCACGAGCCTACGGAGCCCGTCAACCGTAATTTCCTCTGAATTCGCGGCATCGCGTGGCACGCGCGCTGCCAATTCGATTGACAATGTCCTCACATAAGACTAGGGTTGAAGGTGAGCGAGTGCTTTCTCGCTCTTTCAGATTTTCTGAACTAAGTCAGCCCATCTGAAGTTTTCCTTTCTTAGATCAGCGGTTGAAGGCGAGGCTGACGCTCTGTTTGCTCCTGACGCGCCGCTCTTCTTGCACGATCCGGTTTGAGACGCAACCTATGACATCAGCAGTTCATGTCGGCGCCATTCTCATTGAGGATAGGCCTTTGATGACACGGGCCCTCAACATCGACAGTGCTCCCTACGGATGCAACTGGAGCGTAGTTCAGTCTCTCAGTGGCTTCGACTTGGACCGCAAGATCCATGCCGCGGGCTGGAATTTCTTTTTTATGGCTGGCGAACTGAAGACGAGGTTCCTCGGAGCCGTGTCGCAGCCCAGCCTTCACGCAGCATTGATGAGGATATTGGCGAGAATGCGCGGCCAGAATTTCAACTGCCTCGAGGTCACCGGAATCAGTGGCAAACATTTTCTGGGCGTTCCTTACACGGTGGTTTCTGCACATTGGCGCCACATCCAGCAGGGTTGCCGCCTGGATCCCGTAGAGCAACGTCGGACGCAGCAAACGGCTGCAGAATGGGCGCGCGCTTGATGATGACGGAGTGCTTCTGATGTACAGACCAGATCAATATCTGGCGGTTGTGGTCGGACTGATGTTTCTGGCTGGCATCGTGCGTCTTCTGTACTCGCTCCGGCAGCGCTCCAGAACACGGCAGCTTAATGATACTCGGCCCACGCGCCGACATAGGGTGGTGTGATTGCCTGCACAAAGCAGCATAAATTTGCAATGCAGCTTCCCTGACGTGAGGCGCGCATGATCAAACGGCAATGCGCCGATTGCGGCGGTGAATTGGTTTTAGCGGTGAACCTGGTGCGGCAAGAAGCACCTTCCGACAGCGGTGGATCAAAATCCGCTTCCACTCACTGGAGATGCACCACGTGCGGCAGCGTTTTTACGGCAACCCGGCTTCGCGGGTACCGGCGGGATGGTCAGAAGGTCAACGACTCAAAATAGGATAGGAGCATTGAAAACACATGATGAACACAAAGTTCCTTGTCAAAGTTAAGCGCATGGGTGCCCGCGCTCCTCAATACGTGCAGCGCATTGATCGAACCTCGGTTGAGACCACAACCAACCGCAAGCTTGCCTTGATCATGGGCAAATTCACCGCCGAAGACGCCATCAAATCCATCCAGAATTCCCGCTGTACGCCAGAACTAGTCCCGGTGCAGGTCCCAAACTAGAATCTCGGCCAGCTTAATCGTCGATTCACATTTCAGCGCAGCGCAGCGCGCCCCTTCGCGCTGTTATGAGTTCCGTAATTCGCCTGTTGAGCTAGCGCTATTCTCGGCTACGCTGCGCCCAGCCACTTGACAGGAAAGAATGTTCCCAAGGCGTTTACTAGTCGCTCATCTGCGGTAATGAAGACTAGTTTGCGTGAGACTGCGAGCGCCACGTACAGAGCGTCGTACACCGATCGTTCGAAATGCAGCGCAATTTCGAAGGCCTGAGGGAGTAGTTGGTGGGAAGACACGGTCGGAAATTGCCGGTCCATCATCGCGCGAATGGCAGTTTCCGCAGAACCAGTTGCCCATCTGCCTTGACGCACGCTCTTCCACACCACATTTCCTATCTCAGCCCAAAAAATGTCAGGGACAATGAACTGAAGCTTCCCGTGCGCATAGTCTCGCAACAGTGAAGCGGCTTCTTCCTGGAGCGTCTCTTCTGACGGCAGCATCCATTTCGCTGCAACACTCGCATCCAGGACAAGCGTGCTCAATGCTCACGATCCTCTCGGATTATTTGTTCAGCAGAAGGAAACTGTCCAGAAACTGGAGGCGACTGAGAACGTAAGCGGGCCATCTTGCGCGCAAAGCTCTGCCGGGCGTTTAACTCGGCCTCGCTTGGCACATTCTCCTGGAGCAAGGTGAGAACCTCGGCGGCGATTGACTTTCGGTTTTTTTGCGCACGTTCCCGTAAGGCTTTGTAAAGCTCGTCGGGTATGTTCTCAACATATAGTGTAGGCATATAGAAACCCTAGGGATATGCTAGCATCGTCCTATGGTATGGTCCAGCCTTGCTTTCTTGACACCTTTCCCGCTCAGCTTTTATTCTTAACTATTGCTCCCTGGAGAACTTACGCCTCTGTGCGTGCTTCCGCGGCCTGCGCGGTATCTTGATGGGGCGGCGGAGATTCCCATGTTCATCGCTATTCGAGAGCTAGAATTTCGTCCTTTGGATTTCCGGGAGGAGATTCGTCCGGGTGTGATCGACTTTGGCGGGGACATTGAGCAGAAAATGCCCCTGGAGACCTCGGGGCATGCGGACTTAATCGAGGAGCATCACGGCAAGCACCAGATTATAAAAGACATCCGCCTGAAAGGGGATCTGTCGACACAGTTGGAGTTGCCCTGTGCCCGTTGCCTTGAACCAGTACGGCAGGAGGTAGCCCGGAAATTCGATTTGTTGTATCGTCCGCAAGGGAGTGATGCGCGCGCCGAAGAGTTGTCGGTAACCGATGCGGAAGCGGAAATCGGGTACTACCGCGGCGACGGGATCGAGCTGGACGACGTTCTCCGCGAGCAGGTCTTGCTGGCCGTTCCGTTGAAGGTTCTATGCCGCGAAGACTGCAAGGGTCTCTGCCCACATTGCGGCGGGAACCTGAATGAAGCGCAGTGCTCCTGTAGCTTGAAAGAGGAAGATCCACGTTGGGAAGCGCTTAAAGACATCAGGAAGAAATTAGAGCAGTAAGATTTTGCGGGCTCGCACAGCTGAGCCGGCTAGAGGAAGAGGATTCCATGCCTAACCCGAAACGCAGACACTCCAAAAAGCGCACCAGTACCCGGCGGGCGCACGACTCCCTGAAGGGGCATTCGCTGTCGGAGTGTCCGAACTGCCACGAGAAGAAGATGCCGCACCGCGCCTGCCCCAAGTGTGGCTATTACAAGGGCCGTGAAGTTCTGAACGTCGAAGAAGCCAGCTAGTTTACCTGCCCAATTCCATGCCAAGCGTCATCGCCCTGGACGCGATGGGTTCCGATAAGTCGCCGCGACCCGAGGTCGACGGCGCTTTGCAGGCCGTACGCCAGTATGGCGTGCGGGTTATGCTGGTCGGTCGCGAGCCACAGATTCGTGCGGAACTCGAGCGTCATTCCGGAGTCGAAGCGCTTCCCATTGAAATCATCCACGCCAGCGAAGTGATTGAAATGGGCGATAAAGCTGCCCAGGCAGTTCGCGCTAAGCGGGATTCTTCACAGCGGGTGGGTTTGCGCTTGGTCCGCGAAGGGCGAGCCGCCGGCTTCGTTACAGCAGGAAACACGGGCGCCGCCATGGCCACCGCAAAGATGGTCTTGGGAGCGCTGCCGGGAGTTGACAGGCCATCGTTGGCTGCTGTTTTCCCGACTGCGCTCGGAACGGCGGCAATCCTCCTGGACGTAGGCGCCAACGTCGATTGCAAGCCAGACAACCTGTGCCAATTCGCGGTCATGGGCGAGATCTATTGCCGGCAGATGCTGGGAATCAGGCGTCCGCGAGTGGGATTGCTATCGATTGGAGAAGAAGAAAGCAAGGGCAATGAGCTGACACGCGAGGCCTTTCAGTTGCTGAAGCAGCTGCCGTTGAATTTCGTTGGCAACGTGGAAGGGCGCGACCTGTACAACGGCAAGGTGGATGTGATTGTGGCCGATGGATTCGTGGGCAACGTAGCGCTGAAGACGTCGGAAGGTGTTGCGAACCTGGTGCGCTATGTGTTGAAGGAATCACTCCGCGCGACCATTACCCGGCAGGTCGGCTACCTGCTCTCGCGCAGCGCCTTCGCCGATTTCAAAAAGCGGCTGGACTATTCCGAATATGGCGGCGCACCTCTGCTCGGTGTCAAGGGCGCGTGCATCATCACACATGGATCTTCCAACGCGAATGCGATCAAGAACGCCATTCGCGTAGCCGGTGAGTTTGCCCGACGGGATATCAATGCCGCCATTGAAAAGGAATTAGCGGTAATACCCGTGCGCACAGCGGTGAGCGTTACGCTTTAAGCGGCGACTATTTCCAGACATAAGTGACGACGTGGTTCGAGGAAACTCCTGATGGGTGAAACTCGCATAGCATTTCTCTTTCCTGGGCAAGGCTCTCAGACGGTTGGCATGGGAAAAGAGTTAGCGGAAAAGTACCCGATAGCCAGGCAGACGTTCGAAGAGGCGGACCACGTGCTCGGCTACAGACTCTCAGACATTTGCTGGACGGGTCCCGAAGAGAAGCTCAGGCTTACCGAGATCACCCAGCCCGCCATCCTCGCCACTTCGGTGGCCGCGTCGCGCGTGCTCGACGAGAAGGGACTCAGTCCGCATATTGTGGCTGGCCATAGCCTCGGCGAATATGCGGCGCATTGTGCCGCGGGAACGCTGGATTTTGGTGAGGCCCTACGAACCGTTCGCAATCGCGGCAAGTACATGCAGGAGGCGGTTCCTGTTGGCGTGGGCGCGATGGCAGCGATCCTCGGGATGGATGTCGGGAAGGTGGATGAAGTCTGTCACGATGCCGCGCACGGCCAGGTATGCGAACCCGCCAACATCAACTCTCCCGAGCAGGTTGTTATTTCAGGCCATGCCGCTGCGATCGAGCGCGCCGTGAAGCTGGCGTCCGACCGCGGCGCAAAGAAGGCTAAGACGCTGCCGGTGAGCGCTCCATTCCACTGCTCGCTCATGAAGCCGGCGCAGGATCGGCTGGCCGCTGACCTGAGCAGCTTACCCTTCAGCACGCCTAAGGTCCCGGTAGCCTGCAATGTGGACGCCGCGATAATCGATGATGCCGACGCGAGCCGCGACGCCCTGATCCGCCAAGTGACGGGTTCAGTGAAGTGGGACGAATCGATTCGCCTCCTGATCAGGGAAGGCATCAGCACCTTCATCGAGGTTGGGCCTGGCAAAGTGTTATGGGGATTAATGCGACAAATTGATCGGGGTCCCACTAGTCTTTACGTTGGAGACGAGGCGTCGTTGCAAAAAACCATGGAGCAGTTCGCGGCCACCAAGGCTTGAGAGTTCATAGCAATCTCAGATTCATCATCCGGCAATCGTATTCGTCGGGAAATTTCCAGGAGAACATCTTGATACGAACGTTGACAGTCCTGTCTATGTTGCTGTCCACCATTGCCTGGAGCCAGGCTCCTGCTCAACGACTTACTCTGATCAAAGCCGGACGCCTCTTTGATGCTCGTAGCGGCCAGATGCTGAGCAATCAGGCGATTCTGGTCGAGGGCGACCGTATCAAAGAAGTAGGGACCGCGGCAGCGGTTGCGCCTCACGCAGCAAACGCGCGCGTCATTGATCTGTCCTCGTCCACCGTTCTGCCGGGGTTGATTGATGCGCATAATCACGTGCTGGGAAATCCTAAAGATTTATCGCCTATTGCTGGCTTGCGCATGTCTTCGGCCCAGGCAACGCTCTGGGGTGTACGCAACCTGCGCATCTGGCTGGACAAGGGATTCACGACTCTGCGGGATGCTTGCGAGTCCGACCGCTACTACGGACAGATTGCATTGCGCAACAGCATCCAGCAGGGCCTGATTCAGGGGCCACGCATGATCGCCGCGGGCCAATGTTTGTCGCTTACCGGCGGCCATGGTGACTCCGATCAGCTTGCCGTGGATGAGGAATTGCCACGGCGTCCCAACATCGCCGACACCATCGATGAGGTTGCGACCGCGGCCCGGCGCGATATCAAGTACGGCGCCGACTGGATCAAGTTGATGGCGACCGGCGGGGTGATGGATACCCTGAGCGATTTCCGGGTACAGGAACTCAGCGAGGCGCAGATGGCCAAGGCGGTTGAGGTCGCGCATAGAGCGAACAAGAAGGTGATGGCGCACGCGCACGGGACCGAAGGGATCAAAGCCGCAGTGCGCGCCGGAGTGGATTCGATCGAGCACGGCAGTTTGCTCGATGACGAGGGCGCCCAGTTGATGGTGCAGAAGGGCACCTGGCTAGTGCC
>Ga0207657_10004047_pt1 | contig 15573 bp, 12 predicted proteins | sample KBSC33metaG_FD_184316 | JGI IMG/M metagenome (GOLD analysis project Ga0207657, IMG submission 184316) | Corn rhizosphere microbial communities from Kellogg Biological Station, Michigan, USA - KBS C3-3 metaG (SPAdes) (version 2) | ecosystem: Host-associated > Plants > Roots > Rhizosphere > Soil ... | reverse complement strand
ACCAGATCTTCGTTGGGAATCAGGAATTCGCGGCCGTCGCCGGCGGCGACTGAAATATAGCGGGTTTTCATCGCGCTGATACGTCCCGTGCTGTCGCCGATAGTGACGAGGTCGCCCGGCTTCACCGATTTATCCGCCAGCAGGATGATGCCGCTGATGAAATTGGCGACGATCTTCTGCAAGCCGAAGCCGATGCCGACGCCGGCCGCGCCCGAGAAGATCGCCAGCGCCGAGAGGTTGATGCCGACCGCGCTCATCACGACCGCGACGGCAAACACCATCAGGGCCAGCCGGATCATCTTGACCAGCAACACCTGGATCGACGGCGTCAGGTCGCTGGATCGCGTGATCCGGCTTTCCGCGAAATTGCTGGCGATGTTGGTCAGCCACAGCGCCACAGCCAGCAGCACGGCAAGCTTGATCAAGAGCAGCGGCGTCAGCCGCAGCCCCCCGAGCACGATCGAGACCGAATCGAGCGCTTCGACGGTCGGCTCAAGTTGTCCGAGAATGCTCAAGGCCGCTACCAGCCATGCCGACAACGACACCAGACGGACGATAAAGGGGTTGCGAATAACGGATGTAACGAGCCGGATGATCAGCCATGCAAAGGCAAGGTTGGCGGCCACCGCGAGCAGATAGCTGCGGCTGGGCCAGGTCGACGTCAGCATCACCGTGCGCGCCAGCGTCATCTCCACCGCGAACACCGCCGTCGAGGCGCTGCCGACCAGCACGCGCATGAACAGCCGCAGCGGCGCCGGCCAGCCCATGGCAAGCGAGGTCATGTCGATCCGCGAGCGAATGGCAGCGCCGGCGCCGTAGGCGATCCCGGCGCCGGCCAGGATCAGCCCCAGCTGCAGATAGAACCAGGGTGATGTGACCTCTGCGCCGACCGAACGCGCGGCGGAGTGCAGGAATTCGGTGATGTCATTCGGGTCCATCGTCAAAATCTCATCTCATGGCAGATCATCGGAAAACTTGATTCGAATATCCGGCAGATTCCCATAACCGCGGCGTCGGCGCCATCGCGACGCGCATGCCAGCGAGTTAAAGCCCGCAAAACGGGCACATTGCCGCTGGGGACAGAAATGGGTTGGCGTTGAACTGTTGCGACGATAAGGATGCAATTGCAAGGATTTGCGAGGGTTTGCGAAGCTCATGGCCTCTCTCGATTCGGTCAGCATAGCCATTCTTCTTGGCGCGGTTCTGGTGATGGCCGGCATTCTGTCGAGCCTGCTGGCGCTGCGCTTCGGCGCGCCGTTGCTGCTGGTGTTTCTGCTGATCGGCATGGTGGCCGGCGATGCCGGCCCGGGCCAGCTGCCGTTCGACGACGTGCGCACCACCTATCTGGTGGGCTCGGTGGCGCTGGCGCTGATCCTGTTCGATGGCGGCTTGAGAACGCGGTTTCAAAGCATCCGCGCGGTGCTGGCGCCATCGATGGTGCTGGCGACGATCGGCGTGCTGCTGACGGCGCTGATCACCGCACCAGTCGCCAAATATGCGCTCGATCTGAACTGGACCGAGGCGCTGCTGGTGGGCGCGGTGGTGGCCTCGACCGACGCCGCGGCGGTGTTCCTCTTGGTGCATGCGCAGGGCTTGCGGCTGCGTCCCCGCGTCGGCGCGACGCTGGAGGCCGAATCCGGCACCAACGATCCGTTTGCGGTATTTCTCACCCTGATGCTGGTCGAGTTCATTTCGATCGGCGAAAGCTCGGCGTGGCATGTTGCACTGGAATTCGGCCGCGAGGCCGTGCTCGGCGCCATCGTCGGCATCATCGGCGGCCGGCTGGTGGTGCTGGCGCTTAATCGGGTGGCGCTGCCGCAGGGCCTGCACGCGCCTTTTGTCGCCACCGCCGCGCTGGTGATTTTCGGCATAGCTCAGATCACGCACGGGTCGGGATTCCTGGCCGTGTATCTCGCCGGCATTATCATCGGCAACCGGCCGACCCGCGCGCACAACTCCGTGGTGACGTTTCTCGACGCCGCGACCTGGCTGGCGCAGATCGTGATGTTCGTCCTGCTCGGCCTGCTGGTCTCGCCGCAGCGGCTGGTGAGCAGCGTCATTCCGGCCGTGATCGTGGCGCTGGTGCTGATGCTGGTGGCGCGGCCGCTCGCGGTGTTTCTCTGCCTCGCGCCGTTTCGCTTCAACTGGCGGGAGAAGATCTTTATCGCCTGGACCGGCCTGCGCGGCGCGGTCGCGATTTTTCTGGCCTCGATCCCGTTGCTGGTCGGACTATCGAAGGCCCATCTCTATTTCGACGTCGCCTTTGTCGTCGTCATCATCTCGCTGTTGCTGCAGGGCTGGACGCTGGCCGCAGCAGCCCGGCGGCTGCATGTGGCGCTGCCGCGCGCCGAGCGCGGTCCACGCCGGGTCGAGCTTGATCTGCCCGGCCAGCTCGAGCAGCAGCTGGTCGGCTATTCCGTTCGTCCGAAGAGCCTGTATTTCCGGCGCGGCGTCATTCCATCCTGGTCGAAGCCGACGCTGGTGATCCGCGACCAGCACATCCTCTCGCCCACTGAGGCCGATCCGGTTCTTCCCGGCGACTATATCTACCTGCTGGCGCCACCGGAAAAAGCCGAATCGCTGGATCGTTTTTTTGTCGACATGCTGCCGAGCACGGTGCCCGATCCGCATCTGCTCGGGGATTTTACCGTGTCCGGCGAAGTTACGCTGGGAGACATCGCCGCAACCTACGGCGTGACCGTTGATGCAGAACAGGCAAAACTGACGCTGGCCGATTATTTCGACGTTCATCTCGATCATGCGCCGAAGGAAGGCGCAACGCTGGCGCTCGACTCCATCGTGCTGGTGGCGCGCAGCATCAGCGGCGGCCGGGTCAATGTGGTCGGCCTTCGCCTGCCCGAAGAAGAGGAAGACGCAGCACCCCCGACGCGGATGGGTTCATTGAAGCGCAAGCTGTCCGAGATATGGTCGTCGGTGGCGGGGATTTAGGGCGTGGGACTCAGCCGGACGTCGTATTTCCAAGGGGTAGCCGGTCGATGTCTGCTTTCGGGATAATTCAGACATCATATCCCAGCGCGTTAGCCCCTAGCATGGCCTTGATCCGCCATGCTTTGATAGAACAAATGGCTTGGCGCAGCTCAAGAAGAGGTCGACGGTATTTCAATTGCTGATTGAGGGAGGAATCGCATGTATCCGCGAAGTCCAGCAGATCTCACTGCTTCCAATCTGAGCCACGCACTTTCTCTTGATGCCTCAAGCATAACCTCGGTCGAAACCGAGGTAATCGGCCAAGGCGTTGGCTTTCTCTGTCAACTGGCGCGAGTGAAGCTCTCTTACCGAGAAAACGCGCGAGGTCCAAAGTCGGTGGTCGCGAAATTCCCCGCGGCCATTGAGCAAACCCGCGGTCTGGCACGGCAGTTCAAGTTCTACGAACGTGAGGTCAATTTCTACAAACTCCTCGCTAAAGATGTTTCCTTGCCAAGTCCGCGATGCCTCCATGCCTCTCACGACCTGCTAAGCGATGATTTCCTCCTGCTGCTGGAAGACCTGGGCGACCGTCGGCTTGGAGATCAGCTAAAGGGCTGCTCGGCTGAGGACGCCTTCGCGGCGATCCGTCAGCTTGCTTCATTTCACGCCGAATGGTGGGACAGTCCGAAACTTAAGACAATCGATTGGGTGCCACTGGGAGAAAGCGACCTGAATAAGGGCGGACTTGCCCTTTATTCCATCGCTTGGCCGCTGTATCTCCAACAGTTTGGCTCCGACCTTCCGGATGATATGCGGCGGATCGGAGAGCGGCTTTCCGGCCAAATCGCCGGCATGCTCGATCGTTTCCAAAACAGACCGCGCACCCTTTGCCACGGCGACTATCGACTCGACAATTTTTTCTTCGGGGAGCGACCAGAACACGATGCCCTCACCGTCGTCGACTGGCAAATTGCAATCCGATCTACCGGCACCTACGACGTAGGTTATTTCGTGAGCCAAAGTGTGCCCCCGTCACTCAGACGCGAGATCGAATTGGACCTTCTGCGCGCTTATCACGATCGGCTCATCGAACTTGGCGTCAAAAATTATTCTTTCGGCGACTGTATCGACGATTACCGTTGGACGCTGATGTTTTGTCTTTGCTACCCGGTGATTGGTGGCGGCCTTGGCGATCCTGCCAACGAGCGCGGCGTCGCACTGGCCAAGGCTATGACCGATCGCTGCGTCTCGGCCATCAGGGATTGGAAGGCGTTTGAGGTTCTGAAACCCTAGCTCCGTGCAGTAACCAAGGGAGATGTTGGCCAAATGTTCTAGCGGGACAAATTCGTCCGCACCATTGAGGTGATCGAATAAAGAGCGATGTCGCTCTTTGGCGGACATCGCGCGACGTCTGACCTACGTCCGTTATGCGCTCACAAGCGGGCCTGCATCCAACGCGAACCGCCGGGACCAAATCCAGCTCAGCCGATGATTTTTCAGGATCGGCTCCTACTGCCCAAGCATGTTGGTACTCGAACGATCCCACCCGTACCCGATCAACAGCCCTACGATGCCAAAGAACACCACGGCCGCGCCCACGCATTCAAGCGAAAGGGCGACTTCCCAAACGCGATTGACCCGGCCAGCCCGGACGTATCAAAATACCCTCACGGAAACCGCATGTACTGGGGCTACCTTGGCGGACCCATTTGAAGTGAAACGCCGGTTAGCTGCCATCTTTGCGGCTGACGTCGAGGGCTACAGCCGCCTCATGGGAGCCGATGAGGTCGCTATCCTCGATGCCCTAACCGCGCGCCGCACCAAAGCCGAGTTCGCCCACGCCTCTGGATTTATGGGTACACGCCCCTAGTCAGCCGCGCGCGGCGGAAAGCTTCGCGGTCTTTCATGGTTCGAGAAGACGCAAGTGCACCTCGTTACCATGAAGAACGCTATGCCGCCGGCAGCACCTCGGCTCCGCCGAAGGCGATTACGCGGCCACGGCGGAGCATCACGATTTGCGTCGCCAGCTGGCGCATTTCGCCGGCGTCGTGGCTGACATAGACCATCGGTACGCCGGCTTCGTCGCGCAGGCGCACGAGGTAGGGCAGGATTTCGACCTTGCGCTCCTCATCGAGCGACCCCAGCGGCTCATCCAGCAGCAGCAATCTCGGCTGCGCCAGCAGCGCCCGTCCAAGCGCCACACGCTGGCGCTCGCCGCCGGACAGTTGACCGGGACGGCGATTGAGCAAGCTGCCGATATCCAGCAGATCGGTGACGCGCGCGCGCTGAGTGGCATCGTCGTTAAGGCGGTTCATTCGCCGTCCGTAGTCGAGATTCTCGCCGACATCGAGATGCGGAAACAGCCGTGCATCCTGGAACACATAGCCGATCCGGCGGCGATGCGCCGGGACGTGCACGCGCTCGGCGGTGTGGTCGAGCGTCTCGGTGTCGATGGCGATGGTGCCGCGATCGGGCCGCAGCAATCCCGCGATCATGTTGATCAACGAGGTCTTGCCGGCGCCCGAGGCGCCGAACAGCCCGGTAACGCGGCCCTCGCTGGCGAAGCTGGCTTGAAGCGAGAATTCGCCGAGCTGTTTTGAGACGTCGACGCGCAGCATGATCAATTCCCGTGCAGGCGTTGCAACGCGCGCCGCGCGAACCATTCGGAGGCAATCAGCGCAGCAAGGGCGATGACAATAGAGACCACCACCAGCCGCAGCGCCGCGGGATCGCCATCCGGCGTCTGGATCAGCGAATAGATCGCCGAGGAAATGGTCTGGGTTTCGCCCGGAATATTCGATACGAAAGTAATGGTCGCGCCGAATTCGCCGATCGCCTTGGCGAAGCCGAGCACCATCCCGGCCAGCACACCCGGCAGCGCCAGCGGCAGCGTGACGGTCAGGAACACCCGCCAGGGCGCCGCGCCGAGCGTTGCCGCGGCCTGCTCCAGCCTTCGATCCACCGCTTCGATCGACAAGCGGATCGGCCGCACCAGCAATGGAAACGACATGATACCGCAGGCCAGCGCCGCGCCGGTCCAGCGAAACGCGAACACGATGCCGAGATGGTCCGCGAGCCACGCGCCGACCAGGCCGCGTCGCCCGAAGGTCAGCAGCAGCAGATAACCGGTGACCACCGGCGGCAGCACCAGCGGCAGGTAAACCAGCGCATCGACGACCGGTTTGCCCCAGAAATCGCGTCGTGCCAGCAGCCACGCCACGCCGATCCCAAGCGGCGTCGCCACCAGCGTCGCAACCGTGGCGACCCGCAGCGAAAGCTGGATCGCGGTCCATTCCGTTGGCGAGATATCGAACACGCTGAAATCAGGAGGTCGGACGGATCAGGAAAGTGAAGCCATATTTTTCCAAAATCGTCTTCGCCACCGAGGAGCGCAGGAAGGCGAGATAGCCGGCGGCTTCCGCTCTTGCGGTCGTCGTCGCCGCGACCGGATAGATGATGGCGGGGTGGGAATCCGCCGGGAAAGTGCCGACGATCTTGACGCCGGGTTCGACCCTGGCATCCGTTGTATAGACAATTCCGAGTGCCGCTTCGCCGCGCGCCACCAGCGTCAGCGCCGCGCGCACGCTCTCCGCCATCGCGAATTTGGGCGCCGCCGCCTGCCATGCACCGAGTTTCTCCAGCGCCGCCTTGGCGTATTTGCCGACCGGAACCGCCTTCACGTCGCCGGTGGCTATCTTGCCGTCGCCGGCGAGTTTTGCCAGATCGAAGCCTTGTCCGATGGTCACGTTGTCGATCTTTGAATCCTTCGGTGCGATCAGGACGATGCCGTTGCCGAGCAGATTGACCCGCGTCGGTTCGTTGATGGTCTTTCTGGCTGTCGCGTAATCCATCCAGTCGATGTCGGCGGATACGAAAATATCCGCCGGGGCGCCCTGTTCGATCTGTTTGGCCAGCGCCGAACTCGCGGCATAGCTGGCGAGGATATTGATGCCGGTTTTCGCGCTATAGGCGGCGTCGATGTCGTCGAGCGCGTTTTTCATCGAGGCCGCGGCAAACACGGTGAGGCTGTTGTCCTGGGCACGCGCTGGCGACCAGGCCGATCCGCACAGGATCGAAACGGCGACGACATAGACGGACAGACGATGCATCATGGCGCTCCATACGTGTTTGCGGCGTATTGCGCGCGCAAATCAAGCGTTGGTGAAAAGTGGGATGCGACAGGCGGAAGCGCCGTTCCGGCAATCCGAAAGGATTTACGATCCGTCCGGACATCGCACATAAAGCCTACAGCATCGTTGCGGTGAGGGAAAGGCTCCGGGCAACTACTATTGTTTCAGAGACAAGAGCTTCCCACTCATTCGGAAGTCGGCACGATGGCCGGCATGCGTTCAGGCGCCATCGACAAGCGCGAGCACCATCAATCCACCGCGAGCATGACGTCGGAGGCCTTGACCACGACGGTCACCTTATCCTTGGCCTTGATGCCGAGTTCGTCGACCGCCTCATTGGTGATCGAGGAGGTGACGATCTGCCCATTGCCGATATCGACGCGGATATGCGAGGTGGTCGCGCCCTTCTTGACTTCAATGACGGTGCCCTTGATCTGGTTGCGTGCACTGATGCGCATGGCAGTCCTCACAATGTTGGGGCGTGCGCGGCCATGCCACGCACTTGGCGAAAGATGGTGAAATGACAAGCCGGGACCGCCGTCCCAAAAATTCCGCCGGCGCTTACGGCGCAACGACGCCCGACATTAACGTATTTTGGGGCCGAATAAAATCGCCGCGCACCGCGGTTCGCTATTGTTTGGCGTCAGGCGCTGCCAAAATCTGGCGGCAGGCGGCCGGCAATTGCGCGAGCGTCATCGGCGGTCTCGGCTTCGGCGGCACTTTCGGCGGCTTGGGGTGGATGACTGAATCCTTGAACCAGTAGGCGAGATCGCCGGCCTTGCAGCCCTCGCTTGCCGATGGCTCCGGTTGGCCCTTGCATTCGCTGCTGCCGGCAGGACATTTGATGCGGATATGGAAGTGATAATCGTGGCCGTACATCGGCCGTACCTTGGCGAGCCAGCTGCGGTCGCCCCTGGCTTCGCGGCACAGCGCTTTCTTGATCGCGGCGTTGACGAAGATGCGTTGCACGCTCGGCTCCTGCGCCGCGGCGCGGATCACACGGAGATGGTTAGGGGTCCACACGCTCGGATCTACGTCGAGCCGGTCGGAACGAACCATCATGACCGCGGACATTTCCTCGCGCTCGTTGCGCGACAATTGCCGGTTCGGCATCGGCGTCAGCCAGATATCGGCATCCAGGCCCACTTGATGGCTGGCGTGCCCGGTGATCATCGGACCGCCGCGCGGCTGCGACATGTCGCCGACCAGTATCCCCGGCCATCCCGCCTCCTTGTGCGCCTTGTCCGCCAATCGCTTGAGCAGCGCGACCATGTTAGGATGCGCCCAATAGCGATTGCGCGACAACCGCATCACCTGCCAGGTCTCGCCATTGATCGGCAGCCCTTCCGCGCCCGCGATGCAGCCCTTGGCGTAGAAGCCGACCACGCGCGTCGGCATCGCGGCGGGGAGGACCTTGCGGCCGAACAGCTCCTTTGCGCCCAGTTTGGGATCGCTGGGATTGGCCAACGGCGGCAGCGGATTTGGATCGACGCTGCCCTTGTCCTGTGCCAGTGCGGTGGCGCTGGCAACAGTGGCGGATATCAGGAGGGGAACAAGAATCAGGCGGGGATTCATCGGATCAAGCGTAGCACGGAATCAGCAACCGGGGATAAGCCGCCAATCGCAATTGCTTGATCTCACGCGCCCCGGCACCGGCGACCGGTAGGGGTAAGATTCACCGCGACTGCCTGCCTCGGCGCGTCATTCCGGTCTACGCCCGTCCGGAATCGAAAGGCCGCCACGATTGGACCATGGCGGCATACTATCAACATCAAGCTACCGATCATCGCTAGGTTATTTTTAGAGCCGATAGCTGGTCGGTGTCGTAGCGGCTTCTCAATTCCGCGATGACATTGGCATCTGCCTGGCCTCCTGCCGCCACTTTCGCAAGCTCTTCGAAATAATGTTCATGACCCGGCGGTGATACGGTCATGAGCATCCTAGCGGGCTTGTCGCTGGCGTTACCGATGTTGTGAGGCACGCCCGGCGGGATGAACAGGTAGGTTCCGGGTTTGGCGCGGACCAGTTGGCCGTCCACCTGCCACTCGCATTCGCCCTCCAGCACGTAGAAGGTCTCTTCCTGGACACGATGAACGTGAAGACCAGTGGAGAAGCCGGCCGGAACTGTCCAATCAAACATGCATGTGTGCTTCGAGTCCTCTCCGGTTACGAGGAATGCCATCGGCTGGCCGGCCAACGTGACTTCTTTACCCTCGCCCGGCATTCGAATAATCGCTTTCGGCTTAATCACGATGGTCCTCCATGGTTTGGCGCTCCGTCGTGCGCTGCAACTGCGGCAACATGCTCCCGCCCCACCTGATGGTCGTGAATTCGTTCCGAAAATATTGTAAAATGTTTCCGAATGGTATCCGCTCAGCCTCCGAATGGTATCCGCTCAGCCAATGACGACGATCCACAAATTTGGACCCTTCCGCCTCGACGCGGACTCCAAAATACTGTTCTGCGGTGCCGAACCGACCGCGCTCGGCCAACGCGCGGTTGCGCTGCTGCGGCTGCTTCTGGAGCGGGCGGGCGAACCTGTTTCCAAAGATGCATTGATCGAGGCCGCATGGCCGGGACTTGCGATCGAAGACAGCAACCTGACGGTTCAGATCGCAGCATTGCGCCGGGTTTTTGAGGAAGCAGCCGGCGGTGCAAATTGGATCGAGACTTTGCCCCGCCGTGGCTACCGTTATGTCGGGCCGGTGGTTTCGCCGGGTAATCCATCCGCCGAGGCAAAGCCGAAAATGTCGCCGCCGCTTGCGGTGCCCGACAAGCCGTCCGTCGCGGTGCTTCCATTTTCAAATTTGAGCGGCGATCCAGAGCAGGAATATTTTGCCGACGGTATGGTGGACGACATCATCACCGGCCTCTCGCGCATCAAGTGGCTCTTCGTCATCGCCCGCAATTCGACTTTCACTTACAAGGGCCGGGCGGTCGACGTGAAGCAGGTCGGCCGCGAGCTCGGCGTGCGCTACGTGCTTGAGGGCAGCGTGCGCAAGGCCGCAGATCGTGTGCGCATCACCGGGCAGCTCATCGACGCCGCGACCGGAGCGCATGTCTGGGCCGAGCGCTATGACCGCAAGTTCGATGATATTTTCGCCCTTCAAGACGAGATCGCGTTATCGGTCGTGGGCGCGATCGAGCCAAGCCTGCGTCGGGCCGAAGTCGAGCGTGTCAGCCGCAAGCGGCCCGATAACCTCGACGCCTATGATCTTGTCTTGCGGTCTCAATCCGACGTCTATTCCGGAATGCCCGAGCGCGTGACAAAGGCGCTGCCGCTTTTGGGATCCGCGCTCGCACTGGATCCCACTTATGCGTTGGCCCACGCCTTTGTCGCGATGTGCCATCATTGCCTCTTTCTGCGCGCCGGGCTTCATGAAGAAAACCGGGCGGCCTCGATACGCCATGCTCAGGCCACCATTGTGCATGGCCAGGACGATGCGCTCGCTCTGACCTTCGCCGGATTTTCCATCGGCATGGACGGGCACGACCATGCCGCCGCATTCGCCGCATTTGAGGCAGCTCTCGCCGTTAGCCCCTCTTCGGCCCTGACATATATCCTTGGCAGCGTAATTCTGGCATGGACCGGAGAAGCCGGGCGGGCGATCGAATGGGGCGAGCGCGGCATGCGCCTGAGTCCGTTCGATCCCTGGGCCTTCGCCGCCTTCCACTCATTGGCGCTTGGGTATTTCCACGACGGGCGCTATGAGGAGGCCGCCAATGCGGCCCGCAAGGCCGTGCAGTCCAATCCGGCCCACAGCATCTCCTATATGCTGCTGGCGGCGCCGCTTTCGAAACTTGGGCGGCTCGAAGAAGCCAAGGCCGCAGCGGCGCGGGTTTTGGAATTACAACCTGCATTTCGGTACAGCCGGCAATTTGCCGGTGTTGATTGCGCGCCGACACTTGCCGCCTCGCTAAGCGAGGCGCTCCGCGCCACCGGCTTGCCGGAATAACGCTGCATGATGATGCATGACCAACCCAACGGCGACACCTGCTGGAGCATGCGCGCTCTGTAGCTGCCCGTTGCCCGCTGCCAAAACGGAATGGCCGCGGTGAAGACGATGTAGGTCTGAATTTCCGGTGGCAGAGCGCATCCGTGCAGAAGAAACTGATTTCCGCCGCGCCCAAAGGGCTCGTTGCCTGCGTCTAGAAGAAGCGTCAGCCTGCTCTGAAGATCGCCATTGAGTCGTGCCCCAGGGCAATACGGTGAATGCGGAATTAACAAATTCTGAAGGTATCTGGATCACAATACCAGAAATCCATGTCGTGATGCCTTCCCGCCACACGGCCGCCCGACATTCCGGGCCGGTAAAATCCGGTCGACCGTTACCCGCGCGCAAAGGAACGTCCGATATGCGAGCCTCTCCACTCAACACGCTTCCCGTTGTGTTAGCTGCCCTGCTGGCGAGCGTTGTTGCCGCATCCGCTGAAGATGGCGTCTCTGCCGACAAGATCGTGTTTGGCCAGGCAACGGCGCTTGAAGGCCCCGCATCGGCGTTGGGCCAAGGCATGAAAATGGGTCTCGAAGCGGCCTTCGCCGAAGTAAACAAGGCCGGCGGTGTCAAGGGACGGAAGCTCGAACTCAAGAGCATCGACGACGGGTACGAGCCGACCAAGTCCATTGAAGCGGTCAAGAAGCTGCTCGGGGAAGACAAGGTGTTCGCGATCGCCGGTGCGGTTGGCACGCCGACGGCGGCCGCCACCCAGCCAATCGCGACCGCGGCAGGTGCCCCCTTTATTGGAGCCTTTACCGGCGCCGAGTTCCTGCGGGAGCCCTACAAACCCCTGGTGATGAACATTCGCGCCAGCTACTTCCAGGAAACCGAAGCCATGGTCGAACATCTGACCAAGGACCTCGGCGCCTCCAGGATCGCGATCATGTACCAGGACGATGCCTTCGGTCAGGCAGGCCTTGCCGGCGTCAAGAAGGCGCTCGACAAGCGGCAGATGCAGCTCGCGGGGGAAGGAACCTTCGAGCGCAACACCGTAGCCGTGAAAGCCGCGCTGCTGGCCATCAGGAAGGTCGAGCCGCATGCGGTCATCATGATCAGCCCTTACAAGCCTGCGGCCGAGTTCATCAAACTGGCCAAGCAGATCAAGTTTGACCCCACCTTTGTGAATATCTCTTTTGTCGGCTCCGACGCGCTTGCAAAGGAGCTCGGTCCAGCGGGTGCCGGCGTCGTGGTCACGCAGGTCGTTCCTTTTCCGAAAGACACCGCGATCCCCGTGGTTGGACGCTACCAGGCGTCGCTCAAGGCGAACGCCCCCGACGCTCAGCCGGGCTTCGTCTCGCTCGAGGGTTACCTTGTCGGCCGTGCGATCATCGCGGCGCTCGAAAAGGTCGGTGGCGACCCCACCCGGCAAGCCCTGATCGACGCCGTGCAAAAAGCCGGCACCTTCGATCTCGGCGGCTTCAAGCTCGCCTACAGCCCCTCCAGCAACCGGGGCTCGGATCACGTGTTCCTGACCGTGATCCAGGCGGACGGCAGCTTCAAGGCGGTCGATCGCCTCGAGAAGCCCGGAACGTAAACACGAGGGGCCATAGCACCGCAAAGGAAGGCCCAAGCTGCTCGCCGCACAATTGCTTCCTGGAGATTGACGATGAAGACTGCGATGTCGTGGTATCACCTTGGCCTTCGCGGTCGATTATTCACAGCCTTTGGGGTGGTCGCCGCGCTCACCGTATTGGCGAGCAGCAGCGCGATCATCTCCTACGACAGCCTCGGACGTTCGCTCGGCGCAATTGCCGAAAAGAGCCTGCCCGAGATCACGCGCGCTTCCAAGGTCGCGAGGGCCGCCGGCGAAGTCGCCGCCGGCGCGCCGCGCCTGCTCGCCGCAACAGATCCTACGGAGCGCGAGCACGCCCTCAAGGTTCTGACGGCTGCCCGCCAGGAACTCACGCAGACCATCGGCGCGCTCGCCGCGGAGGATGCGGCAAGGCTCAACAAGACCGCCGATCGCATGCTCGAGAATCTCAATCGACTGATGCAATCAGTCACCGAGCGCCAGACGATTGCCGCCTCCCGGAACGCGCTTGTCGCCGGCCTGCGGAAATCCCACCAGAAGCTCGCCGAGAAACTATCGCCGATGGCCGACGACGCCGGGTTCACCCTGACGATCGGCCTGCAGACCGCGGCGGACAAGAAGGACCTGGACCTCGCTCAGAAGACGCTGGCGGCGCTCGCTGATAACGAACTGGCGTCCCTGCAAGCAATCCTGGAATTGCGCGCCGAATCCAACCTCATACTGGGCATCCTCGTCGAAGCGGCCGATCTACCGTCCGCCGATCTGCTGCCGCCGATCAAGGACCGGTTCACATCGACCGCCGGCCGCCTCGCAAGGGCCGCGGCCGCCTTGAAGGATTCCGATACGTCGAAACTCGTCGATCAACTGGTCAAGACCGGCAAGGATAGCGGCAATGTTTTCGAGCTCAAGCAGAGAGAGTTGAGTGCCGCGAAGACGGGCGCCAATGTGGTGATGGAAAATCGCGCGCTCGCCCAGGAGTTTGAAAAGGAAGTCGCAAGCCTGGAAACGCGCAGCGAGGCGGCGGCCGCCGCCGCGGTTCGTGAATCCGAGGCGGAGATCCGCCAGGGCCGGATCATCCTCATTTGCCTGGCGCTTGTCAGCCTTGCCACCGCGCTCGGCATTGGCTGGCACTACGCTGGCCGCGGAGTCGTACGTCGCCTTGTACGTCTCCAGAACAGCATGAAATCCATTGCCGCGGGCGATCTCGATGTGGAGATCGCGACCAGCGGCTCGGACGAGATTGCCGACATGGCCGAAGCGCTGCAGGTCTTCAAGGGCAAGATGCTCGAATCCAACCGGCTGCGCGCGGAACGATCGGAAACGGAAAAACAGGCGCGGGCTCAGCGAAGAGCGGAGATGCGGAAGCTCGCTGACGAATTCGAGACCGCGGTCGGCGAGATTGTGCGCACGGTATCCTCGGCTTCCATGGAGTTGGAAGCCTCGGCCACCACTTTGACCAGAAATGCCGAGCAGACGCAGCAGCTCTCCGGCAGAGTGGAAGCTGCTTCCGAAGAAGCCTCGTCCAATGTCAAATCGGTTGCCGCAGCGACGGAAGAGATGGCGGCCTCGATTGCCGAAATCAGCCGGCAAGTCCAGGAGTCGAACCGGATCGCCGGCGAAGCCGTCAAGCAGGCGGAGGTCACCGACACGCGAATCAACGAACTATCGAAGGCAGCGTTGCGGATCGGCGACGTGGTCAATCTCATCACGACGATCGCGGAACAGACCAATTTGCTGGCGCTGAACGCCACGATCGAGGCAGCTCGCGCGGGCGAATCCGGACGCGGCTTTGCGGTTGTGGCGCAGGAAGTGAAGGCGCTCGCCGCGCAGACTGCGAAAGCAACCAATGAAATCGGCAGTCAAATCGCCGGAATGCAGGTTGCAACCCAGGACTCGGTTCTGGCGATCAAACAAATTGGAACCACGATCGGCCGGATTTCGGAAATTGCGGCAATGATCGCAAGCTCCGTCGACCAGCAGGGCGGCGCAACGCAGGAGATCGCCCGCAATGTCGAGCAGGCCGCACAAGGTACCTCCGAGGTTGCCACTAATATTGTCGATGTGAACAAGGGCGCGCGCGGGACCGGTTCGGCTTCCGCGCAAGTTCTTGCCGCGGCTCAGTCGTTGTCCGGGGAAAGCAATCGCCTCAAGCTGGAGGTCGGCAAGTTTCTTGACACGGTGCGCGCGGCCTAAAGGGCAATTGGCCGAAGCCGAAGCGCGTCAAACCTCGGGCGGTGCCCTGACGGATGGCCGCCGTCTTAACCGTTCGATAACCTTGTCGGGCATTGGCGAGATTTCGTGCGCCTGTCAGGGCAATTCGCGCATTCATTGTGCAATCACCACGTCCGTCAAAACTTCGCCGTCGCGCAGACAAGATTTCCCGCTCGCGCGTTCGTCGGCGCCGCCAATTACGTGGTGCAAGACGACCTTTGTTGCGCGGTTGTTCGCGAAATGAGCCTCATAATCCGGCAATCGGAGTCGCCATTGCCCCGGGTCGAGCCTGGGCGATCGAAGCGCGCCGCGGGCAAGTGATACCATTTTTTCAGATAGTTATCGGAGAACAGTAGGACGCAGAATGCGAGTGGGGCGTAACAATGCCGAAAATCCGGCCAAAGACAGCAAAAAGACGGAAGCATGCGGCGATCACCCGCATCCCCGGCCGGCCGGCGAAGCCCAGTCCGAAGCTTTCGGGCAGCAGCCGACGCGTTTCAACTGAGATCGGCGATATCGTGCGCAAGCGCGCCGAGGCCGAGGCCGCGATCGCAGAGGCCCGAAAATCGTACGAACGGCTGCACGAGGCGATCGACATCCTGCCGCAGGGCATCGTGTTTCTCGACTCTGATGGCCGCTACGTTCTCTGGAACAAGAAGTATTCCGAGATCTACAACCGCAGCTCGGACCTCTTCAAGCCGGGCGCGCGGCTGGCGGATGCCATTCGCATCGGCGTCGAGCGCGGCGATTATCCGGAGGCGATCGGCCGCGAAGA
>Ga0207657_10004042_pt1 | contig 15582 bp, 14 predicted proteins | sample KBSC33metaG_FD_184316 | JGI IMG/M metagenome (GOLD analysis project Ga0207657, IMG submission 184316) | Corn rhizosphere microbial communities from Kellogg Biological Station, Michigan, USA - KBS C3-3 metaG (SPAdes) (version 2) | ecosystem: Host-associated > Plants > Roots > Rhizosphere > Soil ... | reverse complement strand
CGCCAGCAGCGCGCGCCGGCGCTCGCCCGTCGGCGGTTCGGGCACGGGTTCCTCTCCCGTGCGGCGCTCGACGTCGCCGCTGACGGCCTGCACGAAACGCTCCTTGTGCGACAGCTGCATCACCTCGTCGCGCAACGTGTTCGCCTGGCGCAGCAGTTTATCCACATCGGGCCGCTCGAGCCGTGTCGCCCAGCGCAAGGTGGAGCGCATGATCTCGATCTTTTCCAGCAGGGCCGCATACGACATCGCCGACCCGCGCTCGCCGCCCGGATTGAACAGTTTCATGACATCCCCGCGCCCAGCTGCTTCTGCACGAGCTCGTAGTACATGCCGCGCCGCGCGAGCAGCTCGTCGTGGCGGCCCTGCTCCGCGATCTTCCCTTCGTACAGCACGACGATTTTATCCGCCCGCATGATCGTGCTCAGGCGGTGCGCGATGATGACGGCCGTGCGCCCCGTGAGGATCGCTTCCATATTGGCCATGATGTTGCTCTCGGACTGCGTGTCGAGCGCCGACGTCGCTTCGTCGAACACGAGCAGGCGCGGGTCGTGGTACAGGGCGCGTGCGATGCACAGCCGCTGCACCTGGCCGCCCGACAGGCCCACGCCGCGCTCGCCGACGACCTGTTCGTAGCCGAGCGGCAGCTTGCTGATGAAGGCGTGCGCATCGGCCATCTTCGCCACCTCCTCGACGCGGCGGCGGTCCGGGCTGTCGTCGCCGCTGGCAATGTTTTCCGCGATCGTGCCGGAGAACAGCAGATTGCTCTGCATGACATAGCCGACCTGCGCGCGGAAATAGCCGCGGTCGATGGCCGCCATGTCGTAGCCGTCCACGACGATCTTGCCTTCGCTGGGCGGATAAAAGCCCACGAGCAGCTTGGCCAACGTCGTCTTGCCGGAACCGCTGCGGCCGACGATGGCGACGAGCTGGCCGGGCCGGATGTCGATGTCGATGTCTTCGAGCACGTACGGCGTGTCTTCGCCGCCGTAGCGGAAGAACACGTGTTCCAGCTTCACGTCGCCCTGCAGGTCGGGCAGCACGACGCGCGCGGCGACGTCGGACGGCTTCTGTTCCGGCTCGATGTCGAGCACGTCGCCCAGGCGCTCCATCGCGACGGTGGCGTCGCCCATGCGGCTCCACAGGCCCACGAGGCCCATCAGCGGCCCCAGCACGCTGCCCATCAGCGCATTGAACGCCATCAGCTGGCCGATCGTCAGCTCGCGCGCCAGCACGAGGCTCGCACCGGCCCACAGGATCACGATCGTCGTCGCGGAATTCAGGATCTGGCTGGCGAGGCCCACGAGGATGCTGAACGATTGCGAGCGGTACTGCGTCTCCAGCGCTTTGACGTATTTCTTTTCCCATTTCAGGCGCACGGGACGTTCGCTGCCCATGCCCTTGATGGTCTCGATGCCGCCCAGCGCTTCCATCAGGAACGACTGCGCATCGGTCGACGCGGTGAACACCTCGCGTGCGTACTCCTTGATGCGCGGCGTCGCCAGCACGGTCAGCGCGATGATGGGAATCACGAAGCCGATCAGCAGCATCGTCAGCTTGACGTTGTAGAAGAACAGGATCGTGAAGTAGATGAACACCATCAGCAGGTTCAGCAGGGTGGTCACCGTCGACTCCGTGAGGAAGGCGCGGATCGTCTGGTTTTCCGAGAAGCGCGCGAGGATGTCGCCCGTCTTGCGCTTGGCAAAGAACGAGTACGGCAGCGACATCGTGTGCTTGAAGAACTGCGCCATCATCGAGAAGTCGAGATTGCGCACCATGTAGTTCGACAAATAGGCGCGCAACGTCGACATGACTTGCGAGAACGCCGTGGAGATGACGAGGCCCAGGATCAGCAGGTGCAACAGCCCGAGGTTCTGGTGCACGAGCACGCCGTCGAGGATGTTCTGGATGATCAGCGGCGGCACGATGCCCAGCATCTGGATCACGAACGTGGCGAGGAACAGGTGCAGCAGGATTTTTTTATACGGCCGCAGATAGCCGACGAAGCGCAGCCACGGCGAGCGGCCGGCCGTCAGCTGCACGAGTTGCTCGCCCGGCGTGAACACGAGGCACGTGCCGCTCCAGCCCCGCTCGAACTCTTCCACGGTCAGCTTCTTGAAGCCGACGGCCGGGTCGGCCACCCACACGTGCTGCGGCGACACGCCGTACACGATCACGTAGTGGTAGCCCTCCCAGTGCACGATGAACGGCAGCTCGAACCCCTGCAGCGCGTCGTACGTGCACTGCACGCCGCGCGCGCCGAACCCGAGCGCCTCGCCCGCGCGCGCAAGGCTGTCCAAGGTGGCGCCCTGCGCGGTCACGTTGGCCAGCTCGCGCAATTTACCTAGCGTCATGTTGATGCTGTAATGGCGGCACAGCATCGCGAGGCAGGCGGCGCCGCAATCCATTTCCTCGGCCTGCTCGACCCACGCAAAGCGCTTGATGACTTTTTCGCCCGACTTCGGCTGCGAAGCGAGATCGACCACGACGGGCCGCTTTCTCCGTTCGGCCAGTTTCTTCTGGCGATGCAGCTCGCGCTCGAGGAAGCGCACGCGTTCCTCGATGACGTCGCGGAATTTCGCGTTGCGCTCGAGGATGAAATGCGCGGCCTTTTCCGGAATGACGAGCACGGTCGTATCCGTCGCCGCGACGACGGTGGCCGGCTGGTCCTGGCGCATCAGGCAGGCGCGCTCGCCGAAGATCTCGCCGGGGCCCAGGGTGGCCAGCACGAATTCGTCGGTGGTGTCGTTCACGATGACGCGCACTTCACCCTGGCGCACGACGTACAGCCGGCGGTCGTCGCGCGCGCCCTGCTTCAGGATTTCCTTGCCGGCGCCGATGCGCTTGACACCCACGCTGCGCACGAACTCGTCCAGCTCAGGCTTGCTGACCTTGCCGCGCAAGTCGAACAGCTTCGCGACGAGCCCGCCGGCCGAGCTGATCGCCACATAGTTGTTGATGAAGTCGAGGGCGGCGGGGTTGCCGCGGATGACGGGCTCGATCGCCGCGCGCGGGATGAACCACAGCTCCGTCTTCAGCGCCGCGCGCGCGGACAATTCGTGGCGGGCGGCGCGCAGCATGGCGATCTCGGCGAGCACCTCGCCCGTCTTGCGCACGCCCAGGCTCGTTTCCTTGCCGTGTTCCTCGCTGAACACGCGCACGGAACCGGCGTGGATGACGAACAAGCCGTCGGCCGCGTCACCGGCATTGCAGATGGTGTCGCCGAACGCGTAGGTGCGGATCTCGATGGCGGCGGCCAGCCGTTCCAGTTCCTCCGCCGTGAAGACGGACAGCACCTCGACGGTAGCGAGGAATGCGGCGGGCGATTGCTGTTGTTGCGCCAATGAGTCCATGTCGGTATCCCGCGAACCCGTCCTTCACGTCGCGGCCACCGCCGGCTCAACGTGCGGGGCAGGCTTCGATGATGTGCTCCTGCGCCCGCGCCGCCAGCCATTCCTCGCGCAACAGGCGGCGGATTTCTACGGCCGTTTCCTCGTCCAGCGTGGCCGGATACCTGGCGTTGACGGCATAGATTTCGAACAGCGTCCGGTCGGGCGAGGGAAACGGCCCCAGCAAGTCGCCGGCCGCCGCGTTGAACACGCGCGCCTCGATGTCGGGTTTCAATGAACCGCGCAACACCTTGCCGATCACGCCGCCGTTCTCGCGCGCGGCGCCGACCGAATGTTCGCTCACCATTTCCGCGAAGCTGTCCGGATCATCGGCCAGCGCGGACATCATTTCCTTCGCCTTGCCTTCGGAATCGAGCACGATGTGGCTGATCTCGACGCTGTCGAACTTGGGAGAATTGAGCTTGAAATATTGCTCGACGGCTTGCGGGCTGCAGACCTGCTCCATCATCGTTTCCTGGATGAGGCCGTCGACGATGAAGTCCTCGAACTCGTCCAGGCTGACGCCCATGACGTCGAGATAGTGATTCATGTCGGCCGCGCGGTGCAGGCCGAGGATGCGGCGGAACTGGTCGGCGCGTTCCTGCACGGCTTCCGGCTTCGGCTCCACGCCCTGTTTTTTCGCCGCGAGCACCGTGAGCTTGTCGCGCACGATCTGCTCGACGAGTCCTTCGAATTGCCCAGTCAGCTTGAGTGTACGGATGAAGTCATCCGTGTCGATGACGACGTCGTCGATGCGCACAATCCCGGTCATGGTCTCTCCCTCGGCATCCGCAGTGCATGGCTGCTGTTCTTGTTTCCACCGGCGCACAAAGCTGCGATGCCGCGCCGGTCGACGCCCTCGTCCTATCCGTTGTAGCAGGCGGGCCGGCAAAGTCAATGTCCGCGCGACGCGCGACGGGCGGCCGCGGCCGCCCTGGCTTCTATTGCGGCAGGCCGTTATACCCTTCCGCCGCTTGCCGGAGCCGGGCGAAGACGACGTCCGCCGGCAGCGTCTCGCCGGCCCGGAGTTTCGTGCGCGGATCGTCCATCACGGGTGTCAGCATGAGCCTGCCTTCGACGCGGTCGGCGACGAAATAGGCTTTCAGCGCCGGCACGTGCACGACGAAGTCGCCGCTGCCGTGGCGGTAGCGGCTGACGAGCTGCGCGACGGCCGCATTGCCCAGCTCGGCCGCACGCCAGCCGTCGCGCGAGCCCAGCACGAAGATCGACGTGGCCACGCGGTCGCCCACCTTGACGGGATACAGGTTGCGCCGGATGTCGACGAGCAGCGTCTCCGGATCGGTCTTCTCCGTGAAGTCGCGCAGCGCGTCGAGCCGGACCTGGAACACCTGCAGCGGTTCGCCGAGCGTGGCCTGGCGCACTTCGTCCGGCGAGGCGAACCCGAGTGCCGCGTAGTTGCTCGCGTTGACGACCTGCCTGAGCGTGGCCAGCCCGTGCTGTGCGGCCGTCGTCTGGCTGGTGCTGGGATGGGGTTGGCTCGTCTGGCATCCGCCCAGGAAACAGGCCAGTGCAACGACGAGCGCGGAAGAAAGTGTGCGCATGTCATTCCCCTTTGTACGTGATGTTGTAGTAATCGTTCCAGTGCGTGTGGTCGCCCGGCGCGCTGACATAGTCGGCATACGTGATGATGCTTTCGGTGCCGCCCGTCAGCGTATTCAAATTCGTGTAGGGCTCGGGATCGTTGATGTCCACATACTGCACGCCGTTCACCGTGAGATAGCCTTTCACGACCATCATGTGGCCGCCGCCACCCGGCCAATGCCAGCTGAACGCGATGGGCTTCTTCCTGCAATAAATCTGCGTCTTAATCTGACTGAACGTGAGCGCCGTGTTCGACGTCTGGTCGGCAGAAAAACTGTATTTCTCGTATTCGGGCCAGCCGCCGTTATTGCAGCTGCCGGAATTGTTCACGCAGCACGTCGTGAGGCCAAAACGGTTGTTCGCTTCGACGCATTGCGCGACGTCGTGACCGAGGAAACGCATGGTCATTTCGCCGCTCGCGGCCCAGCACCAGTTCGATGCCTGCTGGGGCAGTTTCGGGACGTCGATCGTCGAGACGAGTGGTGGATTACAGCAGGCGGATAACGTTCCTAAAGCAAAAAGTCCGCAGATCATATGTGCGCTTTTCATTGCAGCGACCTCCAGCGAATCAATCATGTACGTCGAGAATCATCCAGTGCCGGAGCGGCATGGAATCGGACCTCCCGCTACCGGTATAGGCGGAACGATGGCGAACCCAACCTTATTCCGGTGATCTATTGAGACTGCTCATTTGACGGATGGCCTGTTTCGTTAATCCGTTATTGCCGGCAATGTTCGCGATGGCGGCGGGCACGCATGGCATGCATAAAAGTTCCCGCGACCGGCAGCATCGTTGACCGGTCCCGCGCGCAAGGCGAAGCGCCATCCGCACGGTCTGCGCGTGTGGCAGACTGCGTCATCGCTACCGACACGGACACGCACATGGACATCGGACGGATCGAAGCGCTGGCCCTGCGCGCCAGCCTGGCCGCGCCTCTCGCGCGCGTGGAGTGCGTGCGCGCCATCGCGGGCGTGGGGCTCGACGGCGACGTGTATGCCGACCCGCTGTCTCCGCGCCAGTTGCTGCTCGCGGGCACCGATGCGTATGCCGCGTTCGCGCTGCCGCCGCACGCGCTGCGCGAGAACCTGCTGCTGGACGTCGACACGTCGCGGCTCGCCTCCGGCACGATCCTGCAGGTGGGCGACGACGTGCGGCTGCGGCTGATGTTCCAGTGCGAAGCGTGCGGGCACCTGGAGGCACAGCGGCCCGGCTTGTCCACGCGCATCGGCACGCGGCGCGGCATGCTGGCGCGCGTGCTGTGTGGCGGCGAGATGCGTGCCGGTGACGCGGTCCGCGCCGTCGACGCTGCGCTGCCCGCGTGGTCCGACGATTGGCGCGAACGCATCGCGCAAGTGCTCGACGCGTGTCCGCCCGCCAGCGTGATCACGTATAAACGGCTGGCGCAGCTGGCCGGCGTGGCGTCGAGTTATTGCCGGGCGTTTCCGGGCACGATCGCGCGGCTGGGGCCCCGTTACGCAGGCAAGGCGGTGCCGTCGCAATCGGATATCGCGTTGCCGCGCTGGGACGGGCGCGACTTGTTCACGCCGGACGACCGCGTGCTTGCCGCCGAGGCCGCGTCGTAGCGGCGCGGCCGGCCCGCATCAGGCCGGCGTCAGCACCATGGAAAAGAAGGCCTGGTTGGGACCGTTGGAGAGCTTGAAGAACACCTTGTTGCGGCCCTTGCGGAAACGCACCCTCACCTTGCCTTCGTTGAGGTTGTAGGTCTGCACGTAATCGTTGCTCGTGTTGTAGACGGCGTGGAAGAAGCTCAGCTTGTTGACGTTGCCGCCCTTCCAGGCGAGGCGGTCGTTGATCCACACCTGGGCATCGTCGTCGGCGCCGATCCACATGTCGAGGTCGCGCTCGCTGTCCATCATGAGTTCCGTGTAGCCGTAATAGACGCTGTCCTCCTGCGTGTCCGGCGGGACGAGCGGATACTTGGCCGACTCCACGTGCCGCCACGTGAGGAAGCGGCCGTCCTTGCCCCGGTATGCGGCGTCCAGCACGACGGCCTGCTCGGGCGGGTAGCTGTCGGTGGCGAACATGTCGCGGCCATGCTTGCCGGGGAACGGCCCGATCAGGTACCAGTTGTTGACGAACACGCGGTTGGCGAATTCGCCGCCCTGGCCCAGCTTGTGGCCCGCGCCCTTGCGTATGGCGGCCGTGTCCACGCTGGCGATCTGGCCCTGGCCATGGTCGAACATGTCGTCGTTGCCCCAGTAGCCGCGGGTGGTTTTCGACGTGACCTGTGGCATGTCGCGGTTGATGAAGGCGGCGATGCGTCCGGCCAGGTCGTGCGCCCCGGCCTCCTTGCCCTGCGCCGCGGTCGGGGTCGCGCCGCCGATCGGGGCGCCCTGCTGTGCCCGTTCCAGCTGGCGCTGGCGTTGCGTGAGCACGTCCCGTGCATGTTGTTCCAGCACCGCGATCCGCGCCGCCGTCGTTTCGGGCGTCGGGCCGGGCGTGGCGCCGCCGGCTGCCGGGTCCGATCCCTGCGCCTGGGCCGATGCCGATGCCACGTCCGATGCCTGTGCCGACGCGGAAGCCGAAACCGAAGCCGAAGCCGAAGCCGAAGCCGAAGCCGAAGCCGCCTCATCGTGCGTCTCGGTGCTCGCCTGCTTGTTCTCCGGTGCCGCTGCGGGTGCGTCGTCCGTCTTGCGCGCCGTATCCTGCGCCGCCGTCTTGTCCAGCGCCAGTTGCCTGGCCGCTTCCTTGCGGTCCACGCCCGTGGCGCGGGCATACTCGTCCACGCGCATGCGCTCGTTCATGGCGTCGATGTCGCGCGACAGCGTCTCGGCCCGCTTCAGCAAATCGTCCGGGGCCTCGGCCGTGGTGGCGTCGAAGCGCAGGTTGTCGGGCGTCGTATCGTTCGCATCGCCCATGCTTTCGCGCATCAGGTCCTTGATGCGCTCCATGTCGGCGACGCGCTTGCGCATGGCGGCATGGCTGTTCATCAGCCTGCTGGCTTCCAGTTGCTTGTTCTGGACGGCGATCGTGGGCTGGTAAGCGCCGAAGTAATACAGCAGCACCAGCAGCACGGCATGCGCGGCCAGCGAGGCGGTCAGGTGGTTGCGGCCCATGGCGCGTGTCAATGGCGCGTGTGCAGCGCGATGTTCGTGAGGCCCTCGAACTGGCACAGGTCCACCACGTGCACGATGTGCTGGTACGGCACCTGCTCGTCGCCATCGATGCGGATGCGCCGCTGCGGGTCGCGCGCGGCCTCGCGTTTCAGCGCGTCGTGCAGCTCCTGCACCGAGACCCGCTTGCTACCGACATAGACCCGGCCCTCGCGGTCCACGCCCAGCACGAGCGGCGCGGCGCCGGCCTGGGCCACGTCCAGGCTCGCCTGCGCGGCCGGCAGCACGACGGGCAGCTCCTTGTCGCGCTTGGCCGGGTCCTGCTGGCGGAACGTCGTCGCCACCATGAAGAACATCAGCAGGAAGAAAATGCAGTCGATCAGTGCGATCAGGCCGATTTCCGGCGGCTCGTCGTGGCCGAGGTCAATGCGCATGGCGCACCATCTGCAGGTCGTGCGGGTTGGCGGCGCGCGGCGGGAAACAGGCGCGCAGCACGCGGTTGACGTCGTGTTCCAGCGCCAGCGCCAGCTGCGTCGTCCGGTGCTTCAGGAAATGGTGCATGCCGAGGGCGGGCAACGCCACGCCGAGGCCGCCCGCGGTATTGACGAGAGCCTTGGAAATGCCGCCCGCCAGCAGTGCCGGGTTGCCCATGCCCTCCGCGAACGCGATCACGTGGAAGGCCTCGATCATGCCGAGCACGGTGCCCAGCAGGCCGACGATGGGCGCGACGGTGGCGACGATCGACAGCGCGTAGAATTTGTGCTGGTGCCGGCGCAGCTCCAGCGACGCGATGTCGGCGGCACCGGCGCTGACGCGGGCGTAGTCCAGCTGCCGATGTTCGACGATGAAGGCGATGATGCGCGCGAGCGTGCTGTCGTTACCTTCGAGGTGATGTTCGACCATCGCGACGTTGCCGGCGTCGCACAGCGGCAGCACCTCATCCACCAGCCCGGCCGGCACGACGTAGCGGGCGCGCAGGTGCGCCAGCCGCTCGAACGTCACGGCCAGGAACAGCACCGACAAGGCCAGGATGACGAGCAGCGCCGTACCGCCTTCCTTCGCCTGGGCGAGGACGTTGATCTCGTCGGCATGGACGGCGGGCGCCAACAGCAGGGCGGACAACAACGTGCAACGCGGCAGGGTGACTGACATGGCATAGGCAAAAAATTAACGTATGGCAATTTTGACACTGTCCATACACCACCAGCCAATAACTTTTTTCGCAGGATCGATATCAAATTCGATATCGATCCGCGTGTTTCATTGCGCGCCCTTGCCTTCGGTCCGCCACGCGCCGGGCGGGGCATTGAAATTCTTGGTGGTCCAGCTCGACGCGATGCCGATGTCGTAGCCGTGCATGACGCCCACGGACAAGTTGTCGACCTCGCGTGCCGCCGGGTCGGTCTCCAGTGCGATCGCAGCGACGCTGTTTGCGAGCGCTCGCTCGTCGACGTCGCCGGTGCGGGTGACCACGTTGATGCTGATGACGGTCGTGGGCTTGCCGCCGTTCACGACAGTCACGCCCGAGACGACGCTGGCCGCGCGGACGGCAGGCAGCCGGCCGACTTGCCGCTGCACCTGCAACAGAGGCCGGAAGCCGTCGTTGAACAGCGAGCGCACGTAGGCGCCGGCGCCGACGGCGGCGACGAGCAGTGCCGCCATGATCGCGACGTGGCCGCGCCAGACGGGCGCCAGCGGCGGCATGTCCTGCGTGCCGGCGCGCACGACGACGGCACCCACGAGCAGGTCGTGGACCGATTGCCGCGTACGGCGGTTAAACACGCACAGGTAGACGATGGCGCCGCCGAGACCGAACACGACCAGCCCCTGCACGATCGGAAAGGTCGACCCGATATCGCCGCCGCTCGGCATGGCATTGTTCAAGCAATACGGGAGATGAAAGACGCCCGCGCGCAGCAGGGCGCGTCCCAGGCCGAGCGGCGCGCCTGCGACCGTGACGACCTTGATGTCCAGCATGCGCTTGCCGATGGTGCGGCCTTCGAACAGGCCACTTTCCATGGTGCCGAAATAGGCCACCTCGATCACGAAGCCGACCGCGCGGCCCCATGCGCCCAGCGACTCGAACCAATTCCCGAAGATCATGCCCAGGCCGGCACCGACGATGGCAAGCAGCACGGCGTCGATCACGAATGCGCCGGCACGGCGCCAGAAGCCTGCAATGCCGACCGGGACATCGGCTGGCCCGGGTTTGTCGACGGCCGGCCGGTGCAGGCGGTCGGCCTCGAACCGGGCCAGGTGGCCATGGATTTCCTCGACGCGGTCCGGGAAGCGTTCCTTGTCGATACGGGTGAGGATCTGGCGGAGCTGGGCTTCGGAATATTTGGCGAAATCGGGCTTGTCCAAGCGGGCTCCGGAAGAAATCGATGTTGGCGTGCGTAAACTTCCAGTGTACGGCGTTTATTGTTGAGACGGCAAGGTTCAGCGCGCCGGGCGCCACACCTGACTACGCCCCAGCACATGGCTGTCCACGCTGCCCTTCCTGGCCAGCTGCCCGCCGATACCGAAATTCAGCAGGCACACGTCGTCGTCGTCCGTCTCGCGGCCCTGGAAGCGGCGTGCCCACGGGTCGCGTGTCGGCTGCTGTTGCGTCTCCTGCTGCGTCGGCCGGTCCGAGATCGTGGCCGGACGGGACCGCGGCTGCGCCACCGGTTCGGCGATGACGGCGGCGCGCTGTCCGCTGGCGCTGCACGCCACGAGCGCGCACACGTCCACGCGTTGCGCGCGCGCGGGCAGCGGCGCGAGGCTCGCGGCGGCGATCCAGGGGAGCAGACGATGCATCCAGTGCGAGGTCATGGGAGATAGACGGTCGATGGCGATGCGGCCACTGTAGCGGCGTGCGCGTGCCGGAGAATGTCCGATTGTGTCGAGGCCACGCGCCGACACACGCGCTTGCAAAAATCCGGCGCGGACCGCCAAAGAACATCACCCGTTCGGCCGGCCCTGCGCTACGATGGACGGCCCGATGAACGACGGAGACGACCCATGATCTACCAAGGCAGCTGCCACTGCGGCAAGGTGGCGTACGAAGTGGAAGGCACGATCGACACCGCCCTCGCCTGCAATTGCTCGATGTGCCAGCGCAAAGGCTCCTTGCTCTGGTTCGTGCCGCGCGCGCAGTTCCGCCTGCGCACGCCCGAGGACGCGGCCGCCACCTACACGTTCAACAAGCACATCATCAAGCACCGCTTCTGCCCGACCTGCGGCATCCATCCGTATGCCGAGGGCGTCGATCCGAAAGGCAATCCGATGGCCGCCATCAACCTGCGCTGCATCGACGGCATCGACCTGGCCGCCCTGCCCGTGCAGGAATTCAACGGCCGCGACGCCTAAGTCAGCCGGGGCGCGATCGCGAGTTCCGGCTGCGGCTGCGGCGCATGGGCCGACAGCGCCGCAGGTGCCATCTGCTGCGGCAGCGCCACGATGCTTTGCCACAGCGCGAAGCCGGCCGTGCGGTTCGCGTTGCTGAGGCGGTAGGCCGGCAGCGCATCCGCGCCCTGCGCCATCCACAGCGCCGCGTACGACGGCGCCAGGCGCGCGTCGTGCCACGCCTCGGCGAGCGGCGCGAACGTTTCCTGCAGCACGGCCGCCGTGCTGCGCATGCGCACCCAGCGGTGGTTCAGCCAGCCGTTGTGCTCGCGGTCGGGATGGAGGAAACGCTCGATCACCTGGCGCGCCGCCTCGTCGCCGCTCTGGCTCATCGTCGCGATGTCGTCCGGCTTCATGTTCAGGTTCAAGCCGCCTTCCTGCTTCGTGTGGCGGATCAGCACGACGCGGTCGCGGTAGCCCGGCGTGCGTTTCAGCGCTTCGTCGCGCCACGTGCGGATCGTGCGCAGGATGGCGCCGGCGAAACGCGGCAGCGACGGCCGGCCATCGGTCTCGTCCACGGCCACGTAGGCCGCCGTCACGCCGGCGTTGTTGTTCGTCGGGAGCGAGACGCGTCCGGCCAGCGGATTGTCCGGGTCCAGCTTTGTCTTATCCAGGTCGCCCTGCAAGGTGACGCCGAACGTCGGCCGGGTCGGTAGGATGGCGTCGAAGAAGTGGATCGGAAAATTGCTCGTCAAACCGCCATCGGAGAACCAGACGCGCATCAGCTCGACTTGCTCCCCATCCGCCGGCAGCACGCGCAGGCGGTGCAGCGGCACGGCCTGCAGCAGCACGGGAAAACTCAGGCTCATGCGGGCGGCCACGACGACGGGCAGGTCGTCCGGATCGGGCATGAAAAAATAATCCTCGCCGGACGCGTTCATCGTCTTCATCAGCGCCGTCGTGGCCGGGCGGTGGCCCGTATGGCGCGCGTGCGCCTTCATCCATTCAACGACGTCGCTCGGGAACAGGGCTTCCATCTCGGATGCGCGGAACACGAGGTCGCGGCTCGAATGCGGCAGGCGGTGCGCGCGCAGTTCGGACAGGCCCGTCGTCATCAGCGCCAGTTCGATCGGCGGCTCTGACTTGCGCAACTGGCCGAACGTCAGCGGCGCATCGAGCGGCAGGCCGGCGATGTCCTGCACGAGCGCATGCAGCCATTCCGTCAGCGCGGGGTGGCCGCTGCCGCCCGTGCCCATGCCGGAGCAGATGCCGCAGCGGTTGGCGCGCAGGCCGCGCCACGCCGACCACGTCGCCTGCAGCAGCGCGCCGCCCAGCGCGCCGACGGCCATGCACAGGCCGAACCACAGCACGCTGGCGACGCCCACGACGGGCAGGCGCGGCCAATGGCCGCCGAGCAGGCTGCTGCTGACGAGGAAACCCGCGAACCACAAACCGGCGCCCACCGCCGCGCCCAGCGGAAAATTCCACAGCATCGCGAGCCACAGATAGCCCGCGGCCTTCGCCTTGTTCGTTTCGTTGAGGGCCGCGCCGATCACGCGGAAGTGGGGCCGCAGCGCGCGGCATGGCTGGAACAGCGAGAACAGCCGCGTGTGGGCGCCGACGGGCTCCTGCAGGCTGCCCGGCAGCCGCGCGAGGAGGTCGAAGCCGTCGTCGCTGCCCTGCCCGGTCTTGCGCACGCGGTTGCGCTTGAACTGGGCCGCGGCCGCCGCGATCGCCGCCACCGCGCCGACGCTCGTGCCGCCGATCGAGCGCAGGGTGAAGCGCTGCGCCAGCCGCGCCACGAACGCGGGGTAGACCACGCCGGAGGTCACCCCGCCTTCCATCACGATATCGCATTCCTTGGGCAGAAAATCGTCCATCGCTCGTCCATGCCGTCCATGACGTGACGATTATGCGCGATCGGCGCTGCCCGCGCCGAAAAGGCTCAACCCGGCACGCCCACGATCACGCTGGACGCCTTGAACATCGCCGTCGCCGCCTTGCCCTCGGCCAGTTCGAGCGCGCGTGCGCTCTCGTTCGTGATGATGGCGGCGATGGTGCCACCGCTCGCCAGGTCGAGGACGACCTCCGTGTTGACGGCGCCCGGCGTCAGGCGGGATACCGTGCCCGCGAGGCGGTTGCGGGCCGAGAAGCGCGCGCCGTCGCCGTCCGTCATGAGGATGATCGACGAGGCCTTGACCAGCGCGAACGCCTGCACGCCCGCGGCGAGGCCGAGGCTCCCCGTGCTCTCGTGCGTGACGATGGCGACGATCTTGTGGCCGCCGGCGATGTCGATGTCGATCTCGTCGTTGACGGCGCCCGGCTGGACGCGCGATACCGTGCCGAAGAACTGGTTGCGTGCGCTCGTTTTCATGTTCAGTCTGCCGATCAGCGTGAGGTCCGCGGCGAGGTCGCCCGCGTGCGCGTCGAGCTGGGCGACGAATTGCCGGTGGAGCTGCTCGATCGCGCGAAAGTTTTTCACGAGCTGCTCGCCCCGCGCCGTCAGGCGCGTGCCGCCGCCACCCTTGCCGCCGGTGGCGCGCTCCACGAGCGCTTCGCCAGCCAGGTTGTTCATCGCGTCGATGGCGTCCCACGCACCCTTGTAGCTGACGCCGAGGGCTTTCGCGGCCTGGCTGATCGATCCGGTTGCGCCGATCGCCGCGAGCAGGTCGACCCGTCCCGGACCGCCGAACGTCTCGCCGCCGACCGTCATCCAGACCGAGCCCTGCAGCCCGAAGCTTGTGCCTTCACCGCCCACGATCTCTCCCGTTTCGATTCGTTATATACTCTACTACATAACGCTGACGACAGGAGTCGAAGATGAAGCAACTTGCCGGCCTGCTGGCGCTGCTGGCGCTGGTGGCATGCGGTGCTGCGCAGGCGAACGACGTGCAGGTGGCCGTGGCCGCCAACTTCACGGCGCCGATGCAGAAGATCGCGGCCGCGTTCGAGCACGACACAGGCCACAAGGCCGTGCTCGCGTTCGGCGCCACCGGCAAGTTCTACGCGCAGATCGTCAACGGCGCGCCATTCGAGGTGCTGCTCGCGGCCGATGACGAGACGCCGGCGAAACTGGAGGCGGAACACCGCACCGTGCCCGGCACGCGCTTCACGTACGCGACGGGCAAGCTCGTGCTGTGGTCCGCGCAGGACGGCTATGTCGACGGCCAGGGGCAAGTCCTGAAAACGGGTGACTTTGCGCACCTGGCGATCGCGAATCCGAAGACGGCCCCGTACGGCGCGGCCGCCGTCGAGACCTTGCACAAGCTGCACGTCTACGAGCGCGTGCAAGGCAGGCTCGTGCAGGGCGAGAACATCGCCCAGGCGTACCAGTTCGTCGGCACGGGCAATGCGGCGCTCGGCTTCGTCGCGCTGTCGCAGGTCTGGCGCGACGGCACATTCACGTCGGGCTCGGGCTGGATCGTGCCGGAGAACCTGCACGCGCCGATCCGCCAGGACGCCGTGATCCTCGCCAAGGGGGCCGCCAATCCGGCCGCGAAAGCCCTGGAAGACTACCTGAAGTCGGGCAAGGCGAAGGACATCATCCGCTCGTACGGCTACGCGCTGTGACGCTCGACGCCGCCGACCTCGCGGCCGTCCGGCTGACGCTGGAACTGGCCACCGTCGTGACCGTGCTGCTGCTCGTCGTCGGCACCCCGATCGCGTGGTGGCTCGCGCGCACGCGCTCGCGCCTGCGCCACGCCGTCGGGGCTGTCGTCGCTCTGCCCCTCGTGCTGCCGCCCACCGTCATCGGTTTTTATTTGCTGCTGCTGCTCGGGCCCCATGGCCCCGTCGGCAGGCTGACGGAGGCACTGGGTGTCAAGCCGCTGCCGTTCTCGTTCGGCGGCCTCGTGCTGGCGTCCGTGTGCTATTCGCTGCCGTTCGTCGTGCAGCCGTTGCAGAACGCGTTCGAGGCGATCGGCCCGCGCCCGCTGGAAGTGGCGGCCACGTTGCGGGCGAGCCCGTGGGACGCGTTCTGGTCCGTCGCGGTGCCGCTCGCGCGGCCAGGTTTCCTCTCCGGCGCCGTGCTCGGATTCGCGCACACGGTCGGCGAATTCGGTGTCGTGCTGATGATCGGCGGGAATATCCCGGACCGCACGCGAGTCGTGTCCGTGCAGATCTACGATCACGTGGAAGCGCTCGAATACGCGCAGGCGCACTGGCTCGCGGGCGGCATGCTGGCCTTCAGCTT